>JAABUU010007964.1_pt1 | contig 10711 bp, 8 predicted proteins | sample 5559301 | NCBI WGS metagenome assembly JAABUU01 (sample SAMN10711884, study PRJNA513360) | rock metagenome | isolation source: Antarctica rocks | place: Antarctica: Victoria Land, Richard Nunatak white
GCACCGCACCTGGCGTCTCTTCCGATGGCTTGCAGATGATGGAACACCCAGCGCCAAGTGCGCCGGCGAACTTCTTAGCCGCCAGCGCCATCGGGAAGTTCCATGGTGTGAAGGCCGCGACGACGCCGATCGGGTGCGTCTCGACCTCGATCCGATTGCCGGCGTCGCGGCCCTGGAGCGTGCGTCCCGTGATGCGTCGGGCCTGCTCGCCGCCCCATTCGAGGAACTCCGCCGACCGTGTGATCTCAGCCCTCGCCTCGGCCAGGGGCTTGCCCTGCTCGCGGGTCATAGTCTGGGCAACCACGTCGATGTCGCCGTGCAGACGGTCGGCCGCGTTCTTCAGTATTGTGCCGCGCTGCCATGGCGGCATGGCCCGCCACTCGCGTAGGCCCCGCGAGACGGCATCAAGCGCCTCGTCGAGGTCAGCCGTCGAGGCATGGGCGACCTTGCCGATGCTGTCCCCAGTTGCCGGGTTCAATACGTCCTCGCTGGCCTTAGCAGACCCCTCGCGCCACTTGCCGTCGATCAACAATGGGAACTCGACCGTCATGACTCTTGTCTCCATACGTTGCTGTCGGGGGGACGATCTATGCCGCCAACACTTGAAAGAATTCCTCTCCCATAGGAGATTGCGTAAGCACGGTGTTTCGGGCCTAAACAAGCCGGCCTGGTCGCCTTTGCCAACGGGCACGCTCTCATTCGAGGTCCGGTCCGCGGCGTTCGCGGTAGAAGAGGAACGTGATGACGGAGCCGATGATCATCCAGGTCACGGCATACCAAAGGCCAGCGAAGATATTCCCTTGCGCCGCCGCGATGGCGAAGGAGAAGGTCGGCAACAGGCCGCCAATCCAGCCGCTCGCGAAATGGTATGGGAACGACATGGCCGTGTAGCGTATCCGGGCCGGGAACATCTCCGCCATGGCGACGGCGACCGGACCGTAGCCAAGGGTCATGCAGAAGAGCAGCAACAGGAGGAGGCCGATGATCTCGATCTGCTGCGCTCCATCGGGGTTGGCTGCTGCGCCGTATCCCGCTTGCTTCAAGGCGTCGCCCAGGTCGTGCGTGAACTGCGCCTGATTGAAGCGATCCGCGCCGTTCGATGCGATAACCTGGTCCCCGACGTGGACCACCGTCTCGGTCGCTCCCGGGTCGTCGGCCGTCGTATAGGTGACGGACGCTGCCGACAGAATCTGGCGGCTCACGTCGCATGGCGACGTGAAGCGCCGGTTGCCGATCGGGTTGAACATGAACGAACAGCCGCCCGGCACGGTCTGGACCGATACAGGGGAGCTGGCCTGCGCGGCTTCGAGCGCCGGGTTCGCCAGGTGCGCGATTTCATGGAAAATCGGGAAGGTCGTCGCGATTGCCAGCACGAAGCCGGCGAGCACGACCGGCTTGCGCCCGAAGCGGTCGGACAGCCAGCCGGCAAGGCAGAACAGCGGTATACAGAGCACGGTCGCGGCCATTGTCATCAGGTTTGCTGTTGCCGATGGCAGTTTCAGCGTCTGCGTCAGGAAAAAGAGGGGATAGAAGAGCGCGTTGTAGACGATGACCGCCATGCCGCCGCCGAGGCCGAAGAGGGCGACCGCGAGTTGTTTGAGATTTGCCAGGTTGCCGAACGTCTCTCGGATGGGGGAGGTCGAAAGGCGTTTCTCCTCCTGCATCTTCTTGAAGACAGGCGACTCGTGCATCCGCTGGCGTATCCGAACCGACGCGGCGAGTAGGATGATCGAGAGCAGGAACGGGAGACGCCACGCCCAGGTGTCGAACGAGGCTTGTGTTGTTGAGGCCTGGACCGTTTGAATTACGACGAGTGCCACGATCAGGCCTAGCGAGCCCGTCATCTGGATGAAGGATGTGCTCAAGCCGCGCTTGCTTCTGTCCACGTGCTCGGTGACGTAGATTACGGCACCGCCATACTCGCCGCCCAACGCCAGTCCCTGAAGGATGCGCAACGAGATGAGCAAGACCGGCGCGAGCATCCCCGCGGTAGCATAGACGGGCAGGAGCCCGACGCCGAACGTCGCACCGCCCATGATGACGATGGTGATCATAAACGTGCGCTTGCGCCCGACGAGGTCGCCGAGCCGGCCGAAGACGATCGCCCCTACCGGCCGCACGACGAAGCCAACCCCGAAGGTCAGCAACGCGAAGATGAAGCTAAGGGAGGGGTTCAAGCCGCTGAAGAACTTCGCGGCAAGGATGCTCGCCATCGCTCCGTAGAGCGTGAAGTCGTACCACTCGAACACAGTCCCAAGCGCGGCGGCGGTTACGGTGCGGACTTGCAGGCCGGACGGCTTGGGCGGGACCGAGAAGCCTACAGCTGATATGGGGGCTTCCATCCAAGAGTCCTTGCTCTTAATTTTCTTGTGCGGTGATGAAAGCTTATTCGTCTCCGCGCATCTTTCATAACAGAATTATTCTTCTTTAGAAGATAAAAAATGCGAGAAGGCAAATTGTGGGCGACTCGGCTACTCCGACGCGAACAGTCGAACTCCTCGTGCCCGGCAGGCTGTATGTGACATCGGGCACGACCATGCATAGAACATGTCCAGCATTGGCCGGAACTGGAGAACTATACGGCATGGGGACGCCCCTGGCACGGCAGATCGGTCAGCAAGACCCAGTTAGTCAAGCATTTGGCGATCGTGTCCGGGTCATACGCGAACAGGCGAAGCTCACCTTGGAGCAGTTCTCCAAGTTGTCGGGCGTGAGCCGGGCCATGCTGTCGAAGGTGGAACGCGGTGAGAAGAGTCCGACCATTGGGGTTGCGAAGCGCATAGCGCACGCGTTGGACACCTCGCTCTCTGCCTTGATGGGCGACGAGGAGTCGTCGCGCCGCACCTTCGCCCTGGTCCGGAAGGATCAGCGCCAGATGTTTCGCGACGCCAAAACGGGATTCGAACGCTACCTTCTTTCCCCGATTATGGCTGGGATGGCCGTCGAGGTCGTCCTGCATCGCCTACCGCCACGTATTTCGACGGGCAAGCTGCCGCCCTATCCCTCTGGCACAGGCAAGCACGTTTTGGCTGTGCGCGGCCGGATTGTCGTCGGCATTCAGGACGCTGAGACTGTCTTAGAAGAGGGAGACTCTTTGTATTTTGAGGCCGACGTCGAACATTTTTTTGAAAATCGTACGGGAATGATGAGCGAATACTACCTTGTGATCTCGGCTGGCTCTGCATACCAGCACCGCGGCGACAGGACGTTGCAGGCAGCCGCTCCAGGCTTGCTGGCCAGCACCCGGGCAAAGGCCTAGGACTGGGGTAATCCGGTTCCATGCTCAAGGGCCACGTTCGTCAGTGCTGTTGGATCAACGTGCTGATCGTATTCCTCTCCGGTCAGCAGCCCTAACGCGATCGCTGCGGCGCGCGGTGTCGTGCCGTCCTCAAGCGCCTGCTTCGTAATGCGGGCGACTGCATCGTAACCAATAACCGGGTTCAGCGCTGTCGCGGGCAGGATGGCGCCGGCGACGTTCTTCTCAAGTTGCTGGCCGTTGACCGCTATGCCGTCAACCATTCCAACTGCAAAGCGTTCCGTCGTCTCGGCCATTAGGCGGATCGATTGCAGCAAGTTGTAGGCGATCACCGGTTTGGCTACGTTAAGTTCGAAGCTGCCGGAGGCCCCCGCCGCAGTGATCGTCGCATGGTTACCGATGACCTGGAATGCGGCCTGCAGCACCACCTCGGCGACAGTCGGGTTCGTCTTGCCCGGCATGATCGACGACGTCAGCCCGTCCGGCGGTAGGATCAACTCACCCAGCCCGCAGCGCGGCCCAGAGCCGAGCAGACGCAGGTCGTTGGCGATCTTGACCAGCGACACCGCAAGCACGTTCAGGATGCCGGACAGCGACACCAACTCGTCATGCGCAGCCATCGCCTCGAACTTGGAGGGCGCGGGGGTGTAGGCTTGATCGGACAGGCGGGTCAGCTCTTGACAGAACGCAATGGCGAAACCCGGTGGCGCGTTAAGGCCGGTGCCGATCGCGGTGCCGCCTTGGGGCACCACGCCGAGACGGGGGATCGCCGCATCAAGCCGCTCAACCGTCGCCCCGATCTGCCTGGCAAAGGTGTCAAAACCCTGGCCGACGGTCATGGGAACCGCGTCCATCATGTGGGTGCGGCCGATCTTGACGATGCCGGCAAACTCGCGGGCCTTCCCTGCGAAACTGTCGCGCAAGGTGCCGAGCGCAGGCCGCAGGTGGCCAACGGTCTCCTGCAGGACGGCGATGTGCATTATGGTTGGGAAGCTGTCGTTAGAGGATTGGGACCGGTTGACGTGGTCGTTTGGGTGAACCGGCGATCGCGTGCCGAGAAGCTGGCCGAGCAGCTCGTTCGCCCGGTTGGCGATCACCTCATTGGCGTTCATGTTGGTCTGCGTGCCGGACCCGGTCTGCCAGACGGGCAGAGGGAAATGCGCGTCGAAGTGGCCCTCCCACATCTCGCGAGCAGCCTGCTCGATGGGGCCGGCTAGGACCGGGTCGATCGTGCCCAATGCCACGTTCGCACGCACGGCTGCAAGCTTCTGCAGGCCGGCGGCGCGGATTAGGCTTGGAGGCAGGCACTCCGCACCGCCGGCGCCGAACACGTCCAGCGCACGCCTCGTCTGTGCGCCGTAGTAGCGGCCAGCCTCGATTTCGACCGGGCCGAACGCGTCATGTTCCTGCCGTGTCACCACCCGCTCTCTCCATTGGTTGAAATTCGCCGCATATCTTCGCGGTGACCACGGCGGCGATGCTGTTGCCGACCACGTTGGTCGTGGCGACCGCGATCGAAAGAAACCGGTAGATGCCGAACAGGATCGGTAGCCCCTCGATCGGCAGGACCCCCGTTGTCGTGATGGTGGCCGCAAACACCACGAAGCTGCCGCCGGAAACGGTCGCGGCGCCCTTCGAGGTCAGCAGCATGACCGCGACGAGGCCCAGCTCCTGCGCCCAGCTGAGCGGGACGTCGTAGGCGTTCGCGAGAAACACCGTGCCCATCGTCATGAAGATGGCCGTGCCATCCAGGTTGAAGGCGTAGCCGGTCGGGAGCACGAGGCCTACGGACTGCCGGGAGCAGCCGAGTTGCGGCAGGCGTTCCAGCAGGCGTGGCAGCGCGCTCTCGGACGAGGCCGTCCCGAGAACGAGGTAGATCTCCTCGCGAATGAACGAGAGCAGCCTGAAGATGTTCAGGCCGGCCACGGCGCACACCGATCCCAGGACGCCGACGATGAACAGGACGACGACGGCGTAGAACGACAGCACTAGGTAGGCGAGCGACAGCAGCACCGCCGTGCCGCTGGCCGCGACGGTGAAGGCGATGGCGCCGAAGGTCCCAATTGGGGCCAACGCCATGATGACGTGGATGAACTCGAACAACGCGTCGGATGCGACCGTCAGCCCTCGTTCGATAGGCGCGCGGCGGGCACGGGACAGCCGCAGGATGGCGGCTCCGAAGATCAGCGCGATGACCAGCACCTGCAGCAGCTCGCCGCGGGTGAAGGCGCCGATGAAATTGTCGGGGAAGATGTTGAGGATGAAGTCCGCCGCGCCGGGAAGTGCGGCGGCGCCCGTTGCGGCCTTCGAGGCTGCCGCATGCGGCAGCGCCGTGCCACGTCCTACCCCGAGCACGTGCCCGGCGACGAGCCCGAAGCCCAGCGCCAACGTCGATACGACCTCGAAATACACCAGCGCGACCAAGCCCAGCTTGCCGACGCGGCGAAAGTCGCCCGCCGCTACAATCCCGGCCGCCACACACAGGAACACCAGCGGCGCGATCGCGGTCCGGATCAGCCGCAGGAAGATGTCGCCCAGGATTTTGCATTGGAGCGCGACGGAAGGCGCCAGCAATCCAACGGCGATGCCAAGGACCATCGCCAGGAGGATCTGCGCGCCCAGGCCGCGCCAGGCTGGCCGTTTCCGAGGGGAGGCAACCACCGTGGCGCTCACGATCAGCCGGCCGGCCGCGGAACGGAGCGCAGCATGCGGTCCACCATCGCGGGTGCGGCGCCCAGGTAGTTGGTCGGGTCCGTCAGCCGCGCGATCGCAGCGGGGTCGAGGTGGGCGGTGATCGCCGGCTGCTGGCTGAGCGCGTCCGCGAGGCTCGTGCCGGTGTCATGGGCCACGCGGCAGGCGGCATAGACCAGGTCGTGCGCGTCCTGCCGGCCGAGATGGGGCGCCAGTCCCATCATCACCGCTTCCGCGACGATCAGGCCGCGGCTCATGCCCAGGTTGCTGGCCATCCGCCCAGCATCCACCACCAGGCCGCCCAGCGCGAACCTCGCCTGGTGCAGCGCTGCCGCGGTCAGCATGAAGCTGTCGGGGATCGCGAGCCATTCCGCGTGCCATGGCCCGGTCGCGCGCTCCCCGTCCTGCACCATCGCATCCATCATCAGGCCGGCATGGCGCTGCACCGCCTTGGCGCAGGCCAGCATCAGCTCCGACGAGATCGCGTTGCGCTTCTGCGGCATGGTGCTGGATGCGCCCCGCCCGGGGACAAACGGCTCGTGCACTTCGTCGAACTCGGTCGAGGACAGCAGGATGAGGTCGTAGGCGACCTTGCCCAGCGAGGCCGTGATGAGAGCCAGCAGGTTCACGGTCTCGCCGAAGCCATCGCGGGCGACGTGCCAGGTCGCGACCGGGGTGCCCAACCTGAGCTCCTCCATGAGCGCCTGCTGCACGTCGAGTCCACGGCTGCCGAGGGAGGCGAGCGTGCCCGCGGCGCCCGCGAACTGGCCCACCAGCACGCGCGGCCGCACCTGCTGCAGGCGCTCGGCATGGCGGTCGAACATCGACAGCCACACCGCGGCCTTGTAGCCGAAGGTAATGGGCAGGGCGTGCTGCAGGTGGGTGCGGCCGGCCATGGGCGTGTCGCGGTGGCGTTGCGCGAGGCCGGCCAGGATCGCCTGCACGGCGGCGACATCCGCCTCGACCAGCGCCAGCGCGTCGCGAATCTGCAGCACCACCGCGGTGTCCATGACGTCCTGCGTCGTGGCGCCCCAGTGCAGCCAGCGGCCGGCCTCGCCGCATTGCGCCGCGAGCTGGTGGACCAAGGACAGGATGGGATAGCCGACGTTGTCCGTTCCACGCCGCAGCTCATCCAGGTCAAGGGCCGCCGCATCGGCCTTGGCCGCGATCTCCTGCGCTGCCGCCAGAGGGATCACGCCGCACCGGGCCTCCGCCCGGGCGAGTGCCACTTCCACCTCGACGTAGCGTCCAATCAGCGCTCGGTCGGCGAAGATCGCCCGCATGGCGGGGGTGCCGAACGCGTCCCGATACAGTATCGAGTCGATGGCGGTCGTAGCGGATGAGGGCAGGGGCATCGACACGGTCCAGGGCGGCAATTGATGATGAGGCAACGCTAGATATGTCCGGACATAAAGGCAAGTCCAACCGCAAGTCGGTAGCCCCGCGCCATGGCGAGATCGCGCGTGATCTCAGAAATGCCATTGCCGCTGGATCGCTGCCAGTCGGCAGCGTGTTGCCGACTGAGCTGGAGCTGTGCGCGCGCTACGGGGTCAGCCGGCACACCGTCCGGATCGCAATTGCCGATCTGGCTGAAGGAGGCCTGGTCACCCGGCGCAAGCGGCTTGGTACGATGGTGCGGGCCGCCGAGCCGACCCGGAGCTACCGCCAAATGGTCGCCTCCGTGGACGACCTGATGCAGTACGGGGCGGACCATGTGCGGTCCGTGCGCAGGGCCGGGCTTGTCATGGCCAGCGCGGCGTTGGCGAAAGACCTGGACTGCCCGGCCGGCACGCGGTGGTTCTGCGTCTCGAGCCTGCGCTACGACCGAGCCAGGGGCGCCATGCCCCTGGGGTTGACGGACGTCTATGTCGATCCAGCGCACGCCGACGTAGGCCACCTCGCGCGGCGGTCACCGGACCGGCTGATCAGCAGCTTCGTCGCCGAGCGCACCGGGCAGCGCATCGCACAGATTAGACAAGACGTGACGGCGGTGCTGATCGGCCGTCGGCTGTCCTCGCTCCTCATCGTGGAGCCAGGCTCGCCCGGGCTGCGCATCGTCAGGCACTACCTGGACGATCGTGGACAGCTGTTCGTCGGTTCGGTGTCCGTCCATCCCGCCAGCCGGTTCCACGTCTCTTTCAGCCTCGAACGCGTCGGTCCAGGCTAACTACTTAGCAAGTTCATGCTGTAATTGCATGATCAGGATTAACTAAAGCTTGTGCTGCAATCAGCATTCCAGCATTTACACCGATAATATAAATCATGGCGGGGTCGGATGTGCCATAACGTTGGACACTTGATTACCGCTACTTCGCGGACTGCTAGCCGAGCGCGTCATTACATCCCATTTATCTGCACGACAAACCCTTGCGGATTGTCGCTATATGCGGAAACCTTGGATTGAGGATTCACGGCACTCAATTTCATTGCGAAGCTGATTTTTTAAGCCGATTGGCCAAGTCTTGTTCGACAACATCGCCACCCGTTCGTGCAAGCGCGGCTGTATAGGCGTTCTCCGTTGCTACCCAGACTAGGCAGGCATCAAACCGGGTCTGTTGCTCGACCAACCATTTTGGGAAGAGGTCCCGAACGTGCTCCACCAGGTCTGCTTGTACGAGGATTGAGGCCTCGATGAACTCGCCAGTGTCTGTGCCTTTTTCCAATCCGCCGGATCGGTAGGAAGCAATCAGTTCACGTATCTTGCGGTTACTGCTCTGCATCTCGCCAAGGTTGAAGCTGCCGTACCCGGCACTCCCCTCATCCAACTCATGGAACGTCTGCTTGGCCCCTTCTGCGGCTTCGCGCGCCTGCGCTACGGTCATTGCCATCTTCTCACTCCGCTGCTTCGGACAAGGGTGCCTTCGGCGTAATCGCTAGCCGAACCTCCTCGACGAAATCCGCGGGCACATCTCGTGTGCCCGCCCATACGGGACCGGCGTAGCCGCCCTTCTCGCCTTTTGAGAAAAGCACGCGCTGGATCTGAAACTTGTTAGTCAGCGAGTAGTGCTCTGGCCAGGCGTCGAACCATTCGATTCGGTCGAACGGCACTTCTGGGTAAAACTGCTTCCACATCCGCACCGTGAGGTTCTCGATATCGTTGGTCGGCGAGGTGCCGCCGTACTCGATGTGGCCGAGCGCGAAGAGCACTCGATCGCCAACTCGCCGATGCACGGCATGGCAGCGGCTTGGGATGCCGTGAAACCCTGGGAAGTAGACGACCGTGGGATCGTCGGTGGGATGCTTGCGCGATTGCAGGGCAGCGCGCTCGACCTCCTGTGCGATATGCACCTCGTTGGTCTCGAACGCCGCGTCGTCTTTCGGACGGATGACGCTCTCGCCCTCGCGAGGCAAATAACCAAGTTGAGCGAAGTCCGTGCCCAGGGCGACCCCGGAATGGTCCCGCAACTTGCCATATAAATCCTGCTCGCGCAGCCAGTCGGACAGCACCTTTGAGACGGCGTCCTGGCAGAGCTGCGACACCTTGGCCGCCTCACCCGGAGTCAGCTCGATCCACGTGTTTGCCGCGCCGGTAACGCGACCGCCGGCCGGCAGCTGATACCAGTCCGGGCCGAGGAACGGCAGGTCGATTTCGGCCGAGAAATTCGTACCCCGGAAGAAATGTCGGACCGCGCGCCGGCGCTTGATCCAAGATGAGGCGAGATATCGGTAGTCGGCACCACGCTCGCTTGGATCGGCCAAGCGGGCAAAGACGCCCTTGAGGTACTCAGCCGAGCGGCTCGGCACCCAGGTGGTGAGCGCCACCATGCCGCCGGCGCGTTGCCGCTGCGCTTCGCGCCATTGCTTCATCCTGCTGACCAATGCCATGGCATTACCCCTCACTTATGTAACGCCAGTCTGTGCAGAATGTATCAGTTACACAAGCTTAAAACGGCATGATTCGGTATTAGGATGTGTTTTCACAAACCGTCAAACGGACGTTTGGGTCTGTGAAACGCCGCGCGAACAGGCTAAATTCTGGGCAAACCCGAGTTCAGCACGGCCATGACCCGTCTTTTCCCGATCGCTCCGCTCGCCCTTCAGCCCGCAACGGCGCCAGCGTGAGCACAGCTCTTCTCACCGCGGCGGTGCCGCGCTTCGTCGCCTACTACCGGGTCAGCACCGATCGGCAGGGGCGCTCCGGTCTGGGGCTTGAGGCTCAACGCCAAGCCGTGGCCAAATACGTGATGGGTGCCGGCGGCGTGATTGCTGCCGAATTCGAGGAGGTGGAGAGCGGCAAGCGCAATGATCGGCCACAACTCGCTGCGGCGCTCGACGCCTGCCGCGCGCGCCGGGCGGCGCTGGTCATCGCCAAACTTGACCGACTGGCCAGGAACGCCCGTTTCCTGCTGCACGTCGTCGAGGGCACGGGGGAGGCTGGTGTCGTGTTCTGCGACCTGCCGAGCGTGCCGCCAGGCCCGGTGGGCAAGTTCCTGCTGACGCAGATGGCCGCTGTCGCCGAGCTGGAGGCCGGCCTTATCTCGCAACGCACCCGCGCAGCACTTGCAGCGGCCAAGGCAAGAGGAACGCGGCTCGGCAATCCGCAGCTCCGCGCCGGCAGCTCCGGCGCGGCACGGATCGCTGCGGATGCCAAGAGCCGCCAAGCGCGCGCGCGGGCGGCCGATGTGGTGCCTTATCTGGATGCTGCACGGCGAGCGGGCGCTTATACTCTGCACGAGTTGGCGGCGGCGCTAACCGCCCGTGGTGTGCCCACACCTACTGGTCGGGGAAGGTGGCGGCCCGAGCAAGTCAGACGGGTGCTAGCAA
>JAABUU010007965.1_pt1 | contig 10710 bp, 10 predicted proteins | sample 5559301 | NCBI WGS metagenome assembly JAABUU01 (sample SAMN10711884, study PRJNA513360) | rock metagenome | isolation source: Antarctica rocks | place: Antarctica: Victoria Land, Richard Nunatak white
ATGTGCATGCTACGAGGATGCCGGTTCATTGGTCGCAATGGGGAGCCAGACCTGCATGGGTCCCGCGTCGCGATTGGCCCAAACGTAGTAGGGGATCGCCGTCAACGGGACGCGCGTCGTGGCGGCCGATGGCGTGTCGAACGACCGATAGAGCTGGCCCTCCCACCCATCGTCAACGCGCGCACGCGCGTCCTCTGTCCGCAGGACCATGATTCCCCCCAGCAGGTCGGGCTCCCGCTCCACGCGCCACGCTGCATCTGTCGACAGGACGAGGTCCCACGGGTCGACGCCGGGGTGATCAGCCGCCTCGACGCAGTAGACCAGCGGGCCGCGCACCAGGGCGACGCGGTCGCGGTTATTGATGACATAGGGATGGCTGGAGAGGAGACGCACAGCGAGCGGCAGCGTGAGGCGTATGACATCCCCCTGTGCCCATTGCCGCCGGATCTCCATATAGTGACCCGGCCGGACAGGCGCGCCGATGACCTCGTCGTTGACCGTGACGCTGGCCCCCTCGGCCCATTTTGGGACGCGTAGGAACAGGCTAAACAGGGCGACGTCCGGCGGGTCGATGGTGAGAGTGATCTCGCCATCCCATGGATAGTTTGTTTGTTGCCGTAGCGTCACCACACCCACGTCTGTGAGAGCCGCCGTCGCCGTCCCGGTCGCGTACAGATGCACCCAGAGTCCTTTATCCGAGGTCGTATAGACATATCCCGGCAACGAGGCGAGCAAGCGGGCGACATTGGGCGGGCAGCACGCCGTGCCGAACCAGGGCTGTCGCCGGTGATTGCCGCGATCGGCCAGGGGGTTCTCATAGAAGTAGGTCTCACCGTCGAGGGAGATGCCCGAAAGAACGCCGTTGTACAGGGCGGTTTCCAGCGCGTCGCCATAGCAGGCCTCGCCCGTCACCAGCAGCAGGCGCCAGGCCCACATCACATGGGCGATGGCGGCGCACGTCTCGGCGTAGGCGCGCCGGTTCGGCAGTTCGTAGTCGTCTCCGAAGGCTTCGCCCTCGTGCCGTGCGCCTGCCCCGCCGGTGATGTAGATTTTACGCCCTTGCAGGTTCCGCCACAGCGTATCGAGCGCCTCCCAGAGCGCCTGCTCACCTGTCTCAGCGTACAGATCGGTCATCCCCGCATATAGATAGAGGGCGCGCACGGCGTGACCAACGACCTCATGCTGCGCGCGCACGGGGGCGTGATCCTGGTGATACTCCTTGCCACTGATCGTCGGAGGATGCTGCCCGCGCTGGTCGACGAAAAACTGAGCCTGGTGTCGGTAGCGCTCGTCGCCGGTGTCCCGGGACAGTTCAACCAACGCCATTTCGATCTCGGGATGCCCGTCCGCGCCCTGGCGCCCCATCGGGTTGAAAGTAGCGACGATATGATCGGCCAGGCGGACGGCGACATCGAGCAGGTCGCGGCGCCCGCGCGCGCGATGGTGGGCGACCGCCGCCTGGATGAGGTGTCCCGCGCAATACAACTCATGCATGACGGCGAGGTCGGTCCAACGCTCGGGCACCCGCGCGAAGGTGAAGTAGGTATCCAGGTAGCCGTCGGCGTCCTGTGCCGCGGCGATCAAGGCGATAAGGTCGTCGACCTGAGCCTGGAGTCGCTCATCACGCTCAGTGGCCAGGACCCAGGCGGCCGCCTCGAGCCACTTGTAAACGTCCGAGTCGTTGAAGAAGCGCCCCTCGAATGCGCCCTGCTCCTGGCCGGCGGCGCGGCGCAGGTTGTGCAGGCGGCCAGTCTGCTCGAGTTGCGCGTACTGCTCGGGCAAGGTGACGGCATGGTTGACACGGCGGCGCGGCGCCCAGAAAGTGTCGTCGATCGTCACCGCGTCCAGGCTCAGCGGACGCAGGCGGACGAATGGGCTCTGGCGTGTATCCACGACGACCGCCGCGTGTGTCGTCTCGGCGTTCACTGATTGATCGGTCGCGCGTGTCACGACGTATCCCTCCCCCCATATCGACAACCTTATTTATTTGTAGCGTAAGCGACGAGGCCCTTGACGGCGTATGAGCAAGAGTGTAGCATAGAAAACGATGAAGGAAAAGGTTTTTCTCATTGGCGACCAACGACTCCCAGGTTAGATAGGGCAGACAGCTTGGCGCAGCCCTGTTGCGCGTAGGGGAGGTAGGCTCGTATGGGTGAGGGTGATCTCACGGCGCCGTCTATTGACGTCGTCGCGCCATCCCGGCGCCAGATAGCGGCCCCGACGATCTACGACGTGGCTCGTGCCGCGGGCGTCGCGATCGGGACCGCGTCGAAGGCGCTCAACGGCCAGGGCAAACTCCGGCCCGAGACCCGCGCGCGCGTGCAGGACGCGGCGGAGCGCCTGGGGTTCCGGCCCAACGACCTCGCGCAAAGCCTGCTGCGCGGGCGCAGTTTCACCGTCGGGTTGCTCACCACCGACAGCTACGGCCGCTTCAGCATCCCGCTGATGCAGGGCATTGAGGACGCCCTTGGCGCGGCGCGCATCGCCGTCTTCCTCTGTGACGCCCGCGACGACCCGGCCCGTGAGCGCCACTATATCGAGACCTTGCTGTCCAAAAAGGTCGACGGCATCATCGTCACAGCCCGGCGGGCCGATCCGCGCCCCCCGCTCGACGTCGGGGCGGCGCGCATTCCCATCGTCTATGCGTTGACACAGGTGACCGAGGGTGACGCGCTCTGCTTACTTCCTGACGACGCGCAGGGAGGAGGCCTCGCCGCCGCACAACTCGTGCGCGCCGGACGGCGCCGCCTCGCCCACATTACAGGGCCCGAGCGGTTCGAGTCGGTGCGGTTGCGCCGCGAGGGCCTGTACCAGGCGCTTGCCGGGCACGACGTAGACCTCCCAACGGAGCGTGTTCTCTTGGGTCCCTGGCAAGAGTTGTGGGGCCGCGACGCGGTCGCGCGCCTCTTCGACGTGGACCGCCGGGTCGACGGCATCTTTTGCGGCAGCGACCTGATCGCGCGCGGAGTGGTCGATGCGTTGCGCGAGCGGGGCGCGCGCGTGCCCGACGATGTCGCCGTGGTGGGGTTTGACAATTGGGAGATCATCGCGGCGGCGACACGTCCCCCACTGACTACGGTGGACATGCTGTTGCATGACCTGGGCCGGGCGGCCGGGCTCCGTCTGCGAACGATGATCGACGGTGAGCGGGCATCGGGCGTTGTGCGCCTGCCCTGCCGCCTCGTCGTCCGCGACTCGTGTGGTACGCCCGTGGGGGATACGGCTGGAGAAAAAGGGGCGTAACATGTTGCTATCTTTCCAGATATCGACGCATGGGCGAGGGGGGTGACATGCCCTCACCACGCTCACACGCGGCGCGTCCGCCGCCGGTCCGTGCAGACGGCGCCCTGTCAAACCGCTGGTCGAATACATGTCCACCTTATGCGGATGGGCGTTTGTCGCATGAACAGGTCAATGGCCTACGGCCTATAGCCGCCCCGCATGGCGTGGGGCGATACACTAGGGAATTTTAAGGAGTATCGATCATGAAGATGCGAGCTATCCTTGGAGCAGCGGCGCTTATTGGCGCGGTGAGCGTGGCGGCGGCGCCCGTACGGCACGTTCGGGCCGCGACGACGATCAATTTCTGGATACGGTCCAGCGACTCCGGCTTTGTCACACCCTTGGTGCAAGGGTACAATGCCAGCCACGCGAACAAGGTGAAACTCACCATCATCCCCGCCCCGACGTTTGTCACCAAGTTCGGCACCGCCATCGCCGGCGGTGAGGGGCCCGATGTCGTGGCTATCGATCTTGTCTACCTGCCGGCCTTCGACGCCGCCAACCAGATGACCGACATCACGGCGTTCGCCCACAAACTCTCGTTCTTCAGTAAGCTCAGCCCCTCGCACATTCGGCTGGCCACCTACAATGGGAAGCTCTATGGGTTACCCTTCAGCGCTGAAGGCTCCATCTTGCTCTACAACAAAGCGCTCTTCCGGCAAGCCGGCCTGAACCCGAACTCGCCGCCCAAGACCTGGACTCAGATCGAGGCGGACGCCAAAAAGATCACCGCGCTGGGTCACGGCGTCACCGGGTATTACTATCCGGGTGCCTGCGCCGGCTGTAATGCCTTCACGTTCCTGCCGTATGTGTGGGCGAACGGGGGCGATATCCTCAACGCCACGGGGACGAAGGCGACGCTGACGTCGTCAAGGCCTTTGAAACAGGCGTTGTCCTTCTACCACCGGCTCTGGGCCGCGCATGTGGTCTCGCCCGGAGCGAAGTCGGATAGCGGGACCACGTGGTTCAACGGCTTCCAGGCCGGCAAGGTCGGCATGGTCGGCGGCGGCGCGTTCGAGATTAGCACGCTGAAGACGCAGTATCCCAAGATCGACTTCGGCGTGACCTACCTCCCTGGTCAAAACGGAGGCTGGTCCTCGTTCGCAGGCGGTGACACCATCGGCATCCCGCGTGGCTCGGCCCACGTCAGCGAGGCGTCCGACTTCATCTCGTGGTGCCTCTCCACCCCGCAGCAGTTGACGTACTTCGCCAAGGTCGGCACCGTGCCCGCGCGCACCGACCTCGCGAGCAATCAGTACACGAAGGATGAACCCCGCTTCGTGACCGCCGCGAACGCGATGGCCCACGGTCGCACACCCTACAGCGTGCACTACAACCAATTGATCAACGATCAAAACGGACCATGGAACGCGCTGCTCCAGAAAGCATTCTTCGGCGGTCAGATCGATCAAGCCGTGTCCACGGCGCAGCAGCAATTCACGCAAATCCTCTCGGGTTCAAACGGGTAATCCGGATGGGCGCCCCCCGGACGATCTGTCGTCCGGGGGGCGCCCACCTCTCTCCATCATCCGTGGCGCGCAGGGTGGCGTGGCGCGTGCCCAACACGGCGAGGCAACGTCTAAGTGGATGATCAAGCGTTCGGCGTGGCGCCCTGATACCCGTGCCTGAGTCAGGGAAACGACACGGGGCGCACGCTAGATCGTGTGTAGGAATGAGAGGAGATTCCATCATGGCCCTAGCAACCGGCGCACGCGCGCGTCGCGCGCACGCGACGCGGACGACGAACGCCCAGGCGCGACGCCAGCGGGCAGGCCTGCTCTTCGTGCTGCCCAGCGTGGCCTTCGTCGGGCTGTTCTTTATCGTGCCCCTGCTCATCACCGCGTTCATGTCGCTACACAATTGGCCCCTGCTCGGCGACCGCCACTTCATCGGGTTGGGGAATTATCACGCTCTGATCTCCGACACGATGTTCTGGAACAGCCTGATCTTCACGGTCAAATACACCGTCGTCATCACGCCGATTATCGTCGTGGTCGCGTTTGGGCTGGCCCTCCTGGTGCGGCAACACATCCCGGGTGTCGCGATTTTTCGCACAGCATACTTCCTGCCCGTCGTGATCGGCCTGAGCACCGCCAGCATCATGTGGATCTACATGTTCAACGACCAATCGGGCGTGTTCGACGGTATCTTGCAGGGCCTTGGACTCATCAAGGCTCCGATCGAGTGGCTGGGTGACCCGAATGGGGCGCTCCTCTCCGTCATCTTCATGGTGGTGTGGAAGGCCGTGGGCAGCACCATGCTGTTCTTCGTGATCGGCCTGCAGGCGATCCCCGACGACCTCTATGAAGCGGCACGGATGGACGGGGCCGGGCGCTGGGCGCTCACGCGCTACATCACCCTGCCGCTGCTGCGCCGCATCTTCGCGCTCGCGCTCGTCCTCTCGGTCATTGGCTCCTTCCTGGCCTTCGACCAGTTCTACATCATCACGCAGGGCGGCCCGCAAAACAGCACGATTACGATCGTTTACTGGATCTACAACACGTCCTTCACCTACTTCAAGCTGGGCTACGGCGCGGCGCTGTCGCTCGTGCTGCTCGTGATCCTGGTCGCGATCAGCGTAGTGCAACTCTATCTGCTGCGCGACGACGCTCAGAGCTAACAAAAACTGACAGAACTCTCGATACCCCTGGAGGTTTATAATCATGCAGACCCTCGCCGCCCGTCCGCAGCGTCGCCCCCCCTTCCCCCTCGCGCGGATCCTCTACTATCTCGTGTGCAGCGTACTCGCTGTCGTCTTCATCTTCCCCCTCGCCTGGTCGGTGCTGACCGCTCTCAAACCGCCTGACGAGGCGCAGGCGATCCCGCCGACGTTCCTGCCCTCGCATATCTCGTGGGACAGTTTCACGACCCTCGCCGGCTCCGGCGCGGGGATTGTCCACTACATCTCGAACAGCGCGCTGGTCACGACGGCGACCGTCCTTGGGACGATGGTCCTGAGCATCCTGAGCGGCTATGGCTTCTCCCGGTTCACGTTCCGGGGCAAGAACGTCATGTTCGTCGTCATCCTCTCGACGCTGATGATCCCGTTCCAGTCTATCCTGACGCCACTGTTCCTGGTCCTGCACTACATCCACCTGCAGAACACGCTGACCGGTTTGGCCCTGGTCTACATTACCTTCCAGCTCCCCTTCGCCATCTTTATGATGCGTAACTCCTTCGACAATGTCCCCCGTGAACTCGAGGAGGCGGCGCTCATCGACGGCTGCTCGTCCCTGGGCCTACTGTACCGCGTGATGCTGCCGATCGTCCGTCCAGGAGTCGTGACGGTCGCGCTCTTCGCTTTCTTCGCGGCGTGGAACGAATTCCTGGCCGCGCTCATCTTCATGACGGATAGCGACAAGTTCACGCTCCCCGTGGTGCTGCTCAACGCGCAGAGCGGCGCTTTCGGGACGATCAACGCGGGGGCCGTGCAGGCGGGAGTCGTGGTCACGATGTTGCCCGCCATCGTTATTTTCCTGATACTACAGCGGTACTATATCTCCGGTCTCGTCGCCGGCGCCGTCAAGGCCTAGGAGCGCCCAGGCGCGCGATCCACACGGGAATGATCCGCACTGGAGAGCGTGGATACCACCCCACGGGTGTCGTTGGGGTGTGCTGAGGTCAGAAGCCCCGTGCCGATCCGAGGGCGTCGTCGTAGGTGGTTGACAGGGACAGCCAGGCCGCGGCAAGGATCCGCGTGAGATCGTCCCAGGCGCGGGTAAGACACGGAGTCTGTGGGACGCGTGGGTCGCCGGGCGGCTCGGCCAAGCGGTAGAAGCGGTCCCGCAGGGTGCGCATGAAGCCATGGCCGCCACAGACGACCTGCGCGCAACTCGTCCGTCCGGACATCGCATCGCTCCTGGTGAGGGGGGCGGGACCAGTCGGCCTGGGCGTGGTTGCCCTGGCGAGGTTGCTGCTTGGGGTCGATGTGCCGGTCCTCGTGGCCGATCGCGCCCTATCACCTGGCCCTGGCCGAGCGACGGGGAGGGCGGCCGATCCACCTGGGGGAGACGGATCTGGTGACCGTCGTGCGCGATGGGGGATCGGGGGTAATCGACGTGGCCATTGACACCAGTGGCAAGGCCGTCGCCCGCCGCGGCGCCCTGGACGTCATAGCGAAGCGCGGGGCGCTCGTCTGCGTCGGCTACGGGGAAGACCACACTGCCCGACCTCATCGCCCCCGAGCGCGCGGTCCTGGGCGGCGAAGACTTCCACTACAACGAACTGGCCGGTAACCTGGAGTTGCTGCGCGCATTGGGCGCACCTCGCCCAGATCATCACCCATCGCTACGGGATCGACGAGTTGCAGCACGCGTTCGAAGTGTTCTTCGGGCGCGAAACGGGAAAGGTAGTCATCGAACCATGAGCGACACGCACGACACGCACCCTGTGAGAGACACGCGCCCCATCAAAGTGGCGCTCGTCGGCGCGGGCGGCTGGGGCCGGCAGCACGCCCGCATTTTCGCCGCCCGGCCGGACGTCGAGTTCTGCGCCATCGTCGGACGGACCACGGAGAAGACGCGGGCGCGAGCCGCGCAATACGGGACGCGCTGGTATCTCGACATCGGGGACATGCTGGAACGGGAACGGCCGGATCTGGTCAGCCTGTGCCTCCCCAACCAGGGGCACTTCGACGCCACGCTGCAGGTCATCGAGGCCGGGTACCCGCTGCTGGTCGAGAAGCCGCTGGTGTTCGACCTGGGCGAGGCCAACCGGCTCCTCGCCGCCGCGGCCGCGCGCGACCTGTTCTTCGCGATCAATTTCAACCACCGCTACGCTCGTCCGGTCCAGATGGCGCGCCAGGCCATCGGGGAGGGGCGGCTCGGCGACATCGTGTTCGCGACGTGGCGTTTCGGCGGCGAAGGGACAAGCGATCACCCCTATGCCAACCTGATCGAGACGCAGTGCCACGGCTTCGACATGCTCGAATACCTGTGCGGGCCGATCGCCGCCGTGTCGGCCGAGATGACGAACAAGACGGGCGGGGGCTACCGTACGCTCGTCCTGGCGCTGCGCTTCGCCAACGGGGCGGTGGGCAGCCTCGTCGGGAGTTACGATTCCTCGTACGCCTACCCTGGGACGCACCTGCTGGAGATCAACGGGACCGCGGGGCGCGTGGTGATCGAAGACACCGTGCGGCGGTACGCGTTCCAGCCGCGTGGCGACGAGACGGGGCAGGTGTGGCAGGCTGGCTACTTCAACGACGATGACCGTGCCTTCCACCGCACCTTCGACACGTACATGGATGCACTCCTCGTTGCCTTCAAGAGCAACCAGGAGCCCCCCGTGCATGCGCGCGTGGGCCGCCGCGCCCTCGCGCTGGCCCACGCCACGATCGCCGCCTTCGCGTCGGGCCGTCGCATCTCCATCGAGGGGGAGGACGCCCAATGAGCACGGCCGCCCGTCCTCGGCACGATACCAGGGGTGCGCCACCCGTCAGTCGCGTGGATCGCCATCACGACGCCGATAACGCGGGGTCAAAGGAGGTGTGATGATAGCATCGAGCGTAGACAGGCAGACGGCTGTCATGACCGGCGCGGCGCACGGCATCGGCGCGGCCGTTGCCGTGCTGTGGTGGCTACGTGGTTCATCCGGCCGATGAAACAGCTCAGCTGGGCCACGTATAGCCACACACAGCCTACCCTCATACAGGCATGCGCCGCGCCCTCTACCACCGATAGGGGTGCGGCCCGAAGTCGGCGCGGTAGTAGTCCTCGGTGTGCGTGCCGGACGGGATCAGCGCGTCGACGCGCTCCTTGTCCTCGGCCGTGATCGTCACGTCGTTAGCCGCGAGGTTCTCGTCCAACTGCGCCACGCTATTGGGGCCGAGGATGGGGCTCGTCACGCCGGGTTGCGCGTTCAGCCAGGCCAGGGCGAAGGCCGTCATCGTGCAGCCCTTCTCCTGGCACAGCCGCTCCAGGCCCTCCAACACGCGCCAAGTACCCTCGCTGAAGTCGTCGGGCTTCTCGCGCGCGTTGGACGGCGCCGCCTGTCCGCGCCGGTACTTGCCGGTCAACTTGCCGCCCGCGAGCGGGCTCCAGGGGATCACCGCGACCCCGTAGGTCTGGCAGAAGGGAATCAGTTCGCGCTCGACCCGCCGGTCGAGCAGGTGGTACGGCGGCTGTTCGGAGACGAAATGGGTGAGCCCCAGCTCCTTGGCGACCATCCACGCTTCCATGAGCTGCCAGGCGGCGTAGGTGCTCGTGCCGACGTAGCGCACTTTGCCCGCGTGGATCAGGTCGTCAAGCGCGCGCAGCGTCTCGTCGATGGGCACGCTCGACTGCGGCCGGTGGATCTGGTAGAGGTCGATATAGTCGGTCCCCAACCGGCGCAGCGAGGCGTCGCAGGCCTGGATGATATTGCGGCGGTGGTTGCCTTGCATATTGCGATCGTTGTCGTCCATCGCCCCATGGACCTTGGTCGCCAGGACCACATGGTCGCGCTTCCCGCCGGACAGGGCGCGCCCGGTCATCTCCTCCGACACGCCGCGCTGATAGACGTTGGCGGTGTCGATGAAATTGCCGCCGGCATCGAGGAAGCGGTCGACCATACGCGTCGCCTCGGCCTGGTCGGTCTTGCCGCCGAAGGTCATCGCGCCCAAGCACAGCGTGCTGACCTGCACGCCGGTGCGCCCCAATGAACGGTACTCCATCGTCATTCTCCTCTCGTTCCCCGCGTCCCAAGGGGGCGCGGCTATCTCAGCATGTCATGTGGCATGAACGGGGCCAGCCCGGCCCGGATCAGCGCATGACGGCCAGGCCGCTCTCCGCGCTCTTCCAGGCCGCCTCGGTCAGGCGCGCGATGGCGAGGCCGCGGGGACGCGGGTGCCGGCTGTCGTTCGAGGTGGCCTTCGCGCTCGCGTTCGCGCTGCTCTACCTCGGCCGCCCGATGGGCTGGACGCTGGTGTACCTCGACCTAGTGGTGTGCGTGGCGGCGTGACCAGCCCTGCCCCGCGTCGGACGTGCCCTTCTGCTCGTCGGGGTCGTGGCGCTGCTCACCTCGCATTGGGCGGCGCTCGTGCTGACGGGCCTGGGCGAGGGACTGCCGCTGCTGACGCTGCAACCGGCCGATCGACCCTGGGAAACATGGGCCGTTTTACCTGCCGCCTGGACGCTTGCCGTGTGGGCGACGCGGCAGTTTACCAGCCAGGACCCGGCGGCGGTGTCCTCCCAGGACCCGGCGGCGGTGCCCTCCCAGGACCCGGTGAGCGGGGCGACGACGACAGGCAGACTCGCCACCGTCACGTTCCGCGATCGGCCGTGAGGGCGGCCGCGTGATCCGTACCCTGCGCCCCGTCGCTACGCGCGGGGCGGCCGTAGCGCCCTAGTCCCAGGAACAGGGTGGTCCCACGTCGTCGTGGTCCTAGTATTACAACGCGACTTCGGCAAAAGCTTCATGTCACACTTAACATTCGCTATGGCTGCATGA
>JAABUU010007968.1_pt1 | contig 10702 bp, 9 predicted proteins | sample 5559301 | NCBI WGS metagenome assembly JAABUU01 (sample SAMN10711884, study PRJNA513360) | rock metagenome | isolation source: Antarctica rocks | place: Antarctica: Victoria Land, Richard Nunatak white
CCCGTCAGACTCCTGCCCCTTTGTCCCTGCAGCTTTTCGTGCACCTTTGCCTTTGCCACCTTTGCCCTTCTTCTTTGTTGGCAGAGTGAATAGTGACTTTGCTCTGCTGGTCCAGCTTTCGCTGGGGACCAGCCTTGTGCATGTTGGCGGCAGCACCAGCCGTCTGCATACCATGACAAAGCCTTGAAAGTGCACAGTCACTGGGCCTTGCTACCTTAGTATCCAGCCCTGACGGCTTGATACACCATGGCAGCATGCACAGCAAGCATGTGACTGGTGGTCATCACTGTGTTGTGCACCAGCTGATCATGTCTGCAGAAGCACTCAGCAGCAAGGTTGGTGAGGACCATCATGCAACTGAATTTCTTCGCTTGAGGCAATTCTGCTGAACACGAATGAGACACACATGCAGATGCTGTATACTGGGATGCTGAGAGGAGTGCTGCACATGCTACCACCACTGGCCTGAACAGCGCATTGTTGACTGTCCTACCAAGTGCAACCAACACTTAGGCAGACATATCCGGTGTGAGGTCATGCTGAGTTGCAGGGACATGCAACAGCGCTGCAAGGGCAGAGTGGCTGCCCCAGGTGGCAGATGTCAAGGTGATCAACATCCACTCCTGTGTCCAGGGTGTGGACAGGTAGATTGGAGACAGTAGCATCAGCCACTGCATCAACTCCACCAGACACTACAGATGTCAGCGCTGACATCAGAGCAGTGAAGCTGCCAGTGCGCTTCTCTGACCTCAGCCTCCCTGCAGCCAAAGCAAATGGCCACGTCGAGGACCATGCATAGTCTGTGACATAGTGTCCACAAGCACCTGCTGCGGGCTGTTCTTTCTTTAGCTCAACAATTGTAATGGCAATATGCTGTTGCAAAACGCATGTTGTCACAGAGGAGAGCGATAAGACATGCAGACGTGCGGCAGGTGGGTTGAGGCGCAGCTGCACAAGCAGTTGTTGCAGGTGCAGATGGGTTGCACTGCAGGCCCAAGACACTGTGCATGTACCTGCAACAAGCTGCTTGGTGCTGCTGAATGAGGAGCTGCGAGAGACGCCTGAGGCTGCACGTGAGTCCTGTTCCCTGTTTGGCCCTATGCCACACGTATCAGCCTCCACACTTCTCTGCCGCTTGTGCTTCCTGCATGTCAGAGGAGGAAGCTCAAGCATGCTGATGCACAACGTGCACAGATTGACAAACATACCAGTCTTTGCGCATGGTTGCTGTCACACCGACACCAGAGTACAGCGATAGTCCTTCATCAGATCTTATCAGGAAATGGAGGCTGTGGCATTGCTGGTACTGCAGGCTAACATGATCAAACGCAGTAGCAGCAGCTGAACAGAGGTAGCGACATACTTGCGGCTTGTCAGATCCTCCTGACTGCCAAAACCGTTTTGCTGGTCATCTTTGACAGGTTGACTTGCAGCTCTGCTGTCAAGGCTTTTGCTTCTGTGACGCTTGAAGGCTTGCTGTGATGCTGAGCCGCTGCTTGCAGTGGTGCTGCTGGCTGCCTGGTGACTGTGATCACCTGCCATGCTCTGCTTCCTGCTCAGCTGACCATTGGTGATGTTGCCTTCGTTTGGGTGCATCTCCTGGTAGCATCGCATATGGCAGACAGCGGGGCACCATGAGCAGCACCACATCGGCTCTACTGAGAACATATCTGTTCCACAGGGCTGGCGGCAGTACAAGCAGACCTGCACTGGGGGCTTTGCTGCCTCATGTTCCTGCAATCATCAACAGACCTGAAAATCAAGTACTGATTGACATGCTTGACAGTCTTGGGTGCAATCCATGTTGCTGTCTGCTTAGACTTGTATACATGGTACAGAGGACATGCTAAATTGTGCAGTCCTGCATAGGTGCATGTGGCATGTTCTCAAGCAGCATTTGCAACATGACTGGTGCTTGACTGTGTTACCTGACTCTCAATCATCAAGGTGCCTGCTGCCTTCCAGGTATGGAGCACTTTCTCAGCAGGCAGGGCAATTGGCCGGCAATCATCCGGCACATGCCGAGCACAGCTCTCATGCGCAAGGATGCCACACACCTCACAGCACGAGCCCCGCTGCAGGGGGACAAGTCACAAGCAAGTTCCAGAATGCCATCACCGTACACACATACAAGCAGCTTTGTGACCGCTTTATGTTCTGTTCACGGCATGCAGCAAGAGCCCAATAGCTGTCCAACATTTGTCACAGCCTGCACTGCATCAAGCTCTGTCAGCACGGTCTGGCAGGTATTGCTGACCTGGAGTAAGTTGTTTGGCTCCACACGCTCAAAGCATACAGCACACAGGAGGGGCGCAGTAAGCTCATGCTCTCCTAGGCGAAAGTATGCATGGGGAGCTGCAGGGTAGTGTGCAGGGTCTGCTTTGCGCACTGCGGCCGCACCAGCAGATGCAGTTGCAACCATCAGACTGCCATGTCTCGCCTTGTACCAACTGAAGCACATGCAGGGCATCAGCTTGGTGCAACTGAGTGCTACCCTATGTTGACTGAAACAAAGCATTAAACGGTCACCTGGTCACACGAATGCATGTAGCCACAGTTGTAACTGCTGACAGAGCAACGACCCCAGCAATGACAGCGAATATTGTCATCGGAGACCATTTGTTATTGCAATCCTGGAGAATAAGGAGAGGCTTGGTGGAGCAAATGTCTTGCCCCAACACAGCACAGAACCTCTGCTGAACTTTGTTGATAAAGCTCAGCCATGAGAGAAGCGCAGGATGCTCGCAGCTCAAAGGGACCGCCCATCCGCCTTGGCGAAACTGCTGAAACATGCTGAACCTGCTATAACATGTTTACAAGCTTCTGTATTGATGGGTGCGCAGACGGTTGAGATGAGCACATGCAGATCAACGAGTCCGCCCCACGGTATTTTACAATGACAGCACAGCAACAAAGCGCCCTGTGATCCGAAACTACAAGTGTTGTTGGGGGCGATCTGTCGAATGCCAGATGAAAGCAGTGTCGAACGGCGACATCAACTACAGAAACCGACAAGGATCGTCTCTGTAACCGATGGCGCTACAGCGGAAGATTCGGTCAAGGCAGGCGATCTGCATCTGTGACAGGACTGTCGGCACCTGCTGAGCACTGCAGTTGATTTAGTATCCAAACGCAGTACCTGTTGCAGACAGAGGTCATTTCCAAAACGCTAGCTGAGCAGGTCCATAGCGCATACACTTATGTCAGCGGCGTATGATGTTGTTTGTGTGAGGAGGAAGTTCTGCTCTACGTCCTTTGCGTGGTCGGGTCAGAGTTGCTTTTCCTTTTACACTCCTTGACGTTGAGCTGTGTCTTGTCAGAAAAGATATGCTCCATGATCACACGGCTCGGTGGTACTCTGCACCTAGTTGGCAACGTCGTTTTCACCTCCGGCGCTGAACTTGATGCCATAAGCTCAATCAGCGGCCAAGTTGCGTGTTCTAAGTTGGCTTAGCCACCTTAAGTTGTCCCAGGGCCTGCATGACAATATAATGCCGCTTACGGAAGAAATGTTGCATCTTCAAAGTGAGGTCGCAGCTTTGAGAGCGGAGTTGGGTGTGAGTGAAAGGTTGCGTATCGCTATGTACTCAAACATTACACATGCAGGTGAGCACCTTGGCACCTGTGAATTGTTTTGACATGGGCTCTGCGTCTGGCCAGAAATTTTGTTTGATTGCAAGAGACAATGGCTGCTTTCCTAGCAAGATTGTCAACCTGTCCTGCAGCAGGGAAGACAGGAGTGCAAGGACAAGCAGCTGCTGTGTCTATGTTGCTCTTGAGGTAGCCTCCTGTTCCTCTTCTTGCACATTTATTCAGATGGCTCCTGACTCCAGCTTACCCAGCAGTCTGCATAAGTTGCCAAACTGCCTTCTTTGAGTTCAGCATTACCGACGGCCAACTCTAAGGCGTCTTTGATACAACATGGTGTCTAGATCAAATTTGCTCATGATGGCAATGCGCACTCTTGCCTGCAGATTGGATGAAGAACTAAAGAGACTAAAGCAGGCTCGCAACACAAATGAGCAGAGGCTTATGGAAGCCCAAGGCATCACCAGGACAGTTCAGGCAGCGTGTCAGGTGCGAGCGCAGATCACACCTACCTGAATGAATTTCTGCCATGCATTCTTATGCATCCTGGTCTTGGTCTGCCCTTTGCAAGCCTGAGCCAAGGTCAATCTGCACCAACTATGAGATGTGCAAATAGGCTTTGCCATTGATACATGGTGTGCCGGTTCACAACACATATGTTATGTTGCTTTGACTGTGGCGCAGCGGCTGGACAAAGAGAAGCAGGCAATATGTGAGCTCAGCGAGCAACAGCAGCAGGATTGCAAACTGCAGCTTCAATGGATGCAGCAGCATTGCGAGGAGGCATTGCAACAGGAGAGGCTGCAATACTCTCAGCAGGTGATACTTCTTATGGTAGCTCAGCAGGTGCTGTCTCTTTTGGCTCTACGACTTGCTGAGCATTGAGCATCCAGCGGTCTCAGACTGCTTGGCCAGGTCTGCTATCTGTAGCTGAAGCAGTCAGGAATGCCATGATGACATGCATGATTGGCTGTCTTTTTCGCTCAAAAGTATCTTGGGTATGTGACACTGCATGAGCAAGGGTTGGCCAACCCTTTGCCTCAGTGCAGCTTTAGTGATGATCAGAATGTGCAAGTATGCAAAGAGTCCCATCCATCATGTATCCACCCTGTCTGTAGGTCAGTCAACTGCAGAAAGAGCTTCAGCAGATGGCCGAGGGGTATCAGCAGGAGACAGACAGGCAGGTGACCCAGGCGCAAGCTTGCCTGCAAGAAGAGGTGCACACCTGGGAACGCCTTTGCAGGTCAGTCATCCTGTTGAGTCAAGTCATGGCTTCCTGGATGTGCATCTGTTGAGACAGAGCAACAATACATGGTAAAGACGCAATGTCTTTCACAGAGCAAGCCTAGCATGTTTGCCCAGCATACTTGACGCTGTCCAGTGCTTTGCTTGGATGGATTGTTCTGCACATGAATATATATGACTGTTGCCATGGCTCTAAAAAAACAAAAAAGGAACTTGCATTGCAAAGCAAAGTATAGTGCCCTGGCAGTCTGGCCTGGTGCTGATTCATGGAGGTCACCCACTGCAATGCAGGGCAGAGCAGAACAGGGCTGCTGAGCTCCAAACAAGTTTGCAGCGTGCTCAGCAGCACATGCTGGACCTGAAGGAGCAGCATGACTTGGACCTGGATGCAAACAGGCGCAATCATGCTGCCGGTTCAGTCAAGCTGCGCACACACTGCTGCAGTCTGGAAACTCAGCTTGCGCAACTCAGGCAAGCTGTTGCCTCATTGCATGCACTTGAGCACATTGCTTCATTTTGGCAAAAAGCCAAAGATAGTTCAATTGGTGGATGTTAGTGAACAATGCAAACAATGATTCATCTTCAGCCTGCGCTCTGTCAGCTGTGTCTCTGAGTCAAGATCTGGAGTCATCCTTGACTGCGATGCAGGCAGCAGCATGTCAGTCAAGTTGCGTTGCTTGAGCAGCACCTTCAAGCAAAGGAGGCAGAGCTGGACAGCTTTCAGTCACAGACAGATTTAGCTGGCAGAGCAGCTGAGCTTGCCTCATCTCAGCAGCTGTCTGAAATGAAGGCATTGCATGAGCAGGCAGAGCAGTATTGGAAACATCAGCTGGAACTGCAGGCAAGACAGCATGAAATGGAGGTATACTGCTGCTGCACAACCCCAAATCAGCTGCTTTTAGCACGGTGTAAGTGCATGTGCTGCTGACAGGAACGGCTACACTGCCTATGCACCATGCTGTCAGTCTTCCTGTTTGAGTCTTCTTGACAGGAAGACACAGGACAGGCCTGGCGTCAGTCTAGCAGCAGCATTGATCCGCCTGTCACCCAGTGCAATCTGATGTGACGTCACTTGTGTCAGCCTTGCGTCCTATGCAGCACAGTTCAGTATTTGGTGCTGGTGCAAGCTTATGTGGTTCACAGGTAGAGGAAGTGAAAGTAAGGCATGAGCGTGACCACAAAGCTGCTACACACAGCCTCAAAAAGCAGCTGCAGCGCCTGCAGACTGAGCTGTCCAGTCAAGCTGCATCAGCTTTGAAGTCAAAGTCAGCATTCAAGAGCTGTCAAGCTGACTGTAGCCAGCTTGAGGAGACCATAGCCACCTTCAAGAGCGATCAGCAGCAGCAGAGGAACCAGATAGCAGCTGTCCAAGCAGACAGAGACCAGATGGGCAGAAAGCACCAGGTGTGGGGCAGGTGTGTGGCTGAACTGTTGCACTGGCGGCGTAGCGGCTTCTCAGAGCTGCGGCGTGTGATGCAAGCATGGGCAGCTTTGGTATCATCAGCAGATCACCAAATGCTGCAACATGGCTCTGGCATGGCAGTAGCTGACGCATGTCGTCTCAACCAGACTCGAGAGTGTGCTGAACAGGTCAATGTCAAGGATGGATGGAGACATCATGATAGGCGGTTGCTTGGCTGCTGCTTCAGAGGTGACTGTTCATGCGCAATGAAGCTATGTGTGCGCTGTGTGGATGACTTGCTGCTCAGAGGATTGCCAAGCAGTAGCTTGTCTCCTTTGCTTGCTTTCAGCTATCAGCAGCCGCCAGCGTCGCACTGCCATATATGAGACTCTTGCTGTGGCTGTGGCTGACCCACGCAGTGGCCATGTTGCAGGATGGCTGTGTGCCTTGTGTCACACAGATGCTTCATCACTGCTTACAACTGCACAGCCCAGCCTTCAAGTGTCCAGGCATGCTTTGCTGTCATCCAGCATACCCTTCGCCTTGTCTGACAGTCACGACGACCAGCGGTGTGACGACCCTCAGCTAGGTGCTTTGCTTGGACACAGGCGGACAAGAAGCGCATCACCTAGTCTTGGCAGTCTGCACTATGGTTATGCTGCACAGTCTGCTGCTTTATTGAGCTCTGGTGCTCATGAGTCGCACAGAAGCATTGCTCCTGTTAGACCTGCTACCGCCCTAGCCAGCAGGACCATCAAGCACAGAGCAAGCAGCCTAGTTGCATTGCCTGCTCTGCACAGCTTTGCCACAGAAGGTGTTGGCTGCCGCTTGTGTGACCTGCAACTCATGCAAGGCATGAGCGGTGATTCTTCACGTAGAATTGGGCAGGGATGCTGTAAGGATTGTGGTTATCCTTCAAAGAGCACAGAGCACCATTCCACCTTCATGCTTTCACCACACAGACCCCCAGCAGCAGCTGCAGCATCAGAAGGCTGCCTGCAGCACAGGCAGATTGTGTCAGATGCTTCTTCAGCTGCTGCGCTGGGGTTGAGCACTGTGCCTGTCGTACCTAGCAGCTTTCTAGATCACCTAGCTTCCAGGAAGCCCTCCCATTGTGTGTCAGGCTCTCATGGGCAGATGCATGATGCTTTGCTGAGTGGCAAGCAGCAAACCCACAGCATTGCAGCTCGTGATTTAGCCAGTGGCAATCAGAAGCTTCTGAGTAATGTGCCAGATGCTGCTAGTGCCAATGATTCGAAAACAGCCTTTGGCCACTGCTTGCAGACTAGTCTAATCTCTGAGCAGCATCATGCAAAGATCTTGCATCAGCAACAGCAGGCAGAGCAGCAACAGCAACTGGGGAGTGATGTCACAGGAAGGAGCAGCCCAGCAGTTGCAGATGACAGCCGGCAGCTTACTCTCAGCTCTGCTGCCTGTCAAGCAGAGGCTGTCAGCCCCACGCCTGCCCAGCTTGTCATTGCTGCTGCTGGTGAGCAGCGTGTGCAGCCAGCAAAACAGCAGGAGCAGCAGCCAGGGCTTACAAAGGGAGGCAGTTCTTGTTCAGCTGAAGGGCACACTTCTGACAGAGATTGGCAGCTGCCTCAGTCCATCTCTGACCAGCTGCAGCAAGCCAGACTGTCTGTGACTGCTATCCCAAGGCTGACTAGCTCACAGCCAAGGCCCAGCCTTGCAATCACACCTGTGGCAGAGACACCCACAGCCTGCCCCACAGCTTCCACAGCTCCGGCAGAGGCACCATCGGCGCCCCAGACAGCTATTCTAGCTGCAGCACACCAGCTGCTAGTGCCCAGCAGTGGCCTCGCATCATCAGGAGCACAAGGCCAGCCACAACGGACTGAGTCCCTGGCACAGCTGAGGGCTGTTGTTGCAAAAAGCCATTATGGCACAAGGCCTCAGTCACCTCCTCAGACAGATGGTCAGCTGTACCCTGGTTTGTGCACCCAGGCATTGCCTGCAGCGCCTTCACACAGCAGGACGGCCATGACCATGGGGCTGGAGCTGCCAGACTTGCAGTCTCCATTTGTGATGCCAGTAGTGTCAATGTCGACAAATACCAGCTCAGTAATAGCTGATTCACATGCTCTTTCCTATTCTACATCTGCACCAAGCAATGTTGCCAATGAAAAACAGCATGACAATGTAAACAATGCTGTCCAGGCAGCAGGCATCAGGCATAGTTTGTACGGACACTGCAGCAGCAGTAACAGCAGCCAGAGGCAAGCCCAGGCAGATGGGCCAGCTTCAGCAGCCTTGCACAGACAGACCAGCTCCCACACAGGCCGTGAAGAGACTCAGTGTAGGTTGGTGAACACCTGTGACCAAGCCACAGAGACGGTCACTTGCGTGGCCATGTCACCTGAGGACCACCGCATTCTCGCTCAGAGGTTTGGGATGGAACATGATGAGGCAGATTGGGTGCTGAATGAAGCTGATGCTAGTGGGAGCGGTTCTGAGGGGAGTGTCAGCTCAGTGAGCAACCTGAGGCCCTCATCTGTTGGGCGGTGTAGAGTGAATTCTGGCCGACATAGTAAGGTAGTCTTGCATTTTGTCTGAACACTACTTTCATGTCCTGCGCCTTGCAAATGTGTTGCAGATCCTGTCTTACTCACTGCCTTTGGTTTTGGAAATGTTCAGCCAGCAAAGCATGACCATACTGTATGCCGTGCATTTCAAGTGCTGCATGCTGCATTGAGCAAGCACAACAGCTAAGCTCCATGAACAGTGTTGATGTTGTACACGTTCTTGCACTGCTTGCAGCTGAGGGCTAGGGCTCAAGCTCCTCCTTCTGACGTGTCCATACCTGTCCCAGGAAGGCCTGTATAGCCAAGAGTCCTACTTCCCTTTTGTGATACCATAGCCAGCAAATCAGGCGTTGTTGCTCCAGATTTCTGTGCGCTCAGGAAACATTGCTACGCATGATTGCAGTCAAAGCTTGCATATTCAATGATTTGGGATATCATTACAGTTCTAGCTGTGAGGTCAATAGCCAGAATACTGAGAAGCCATCATTACTTCCAAATGTGAGAATACCGCCTGATGCCGGGGCGACCACTGCGAGTCTTAGGCACTCAGCAAGCTCACTCTGAAGGAAGGTGTGTACATTGTGTTTTTGACGTATTGTGCTGTTGTTCTAGTAATGCATACAAATAGGAGCTGCTGATGATATGGTAGATTACCCTGACAGTAACAGCAAGTAGTGCAAAAGTAATGTATGCATATGTCACATTGCAGTACTGGTTTATTGATTGTGACAGTAAATTGTTTTGAGACTGTTCTGTAGCACACATCTGTGCAAAGTGCTCATTGAAGGCTCGACAACATGCAATCCGTTACAGGCAAAGTGTCACAGCTATTGCGAGGTTAGCAGCTGCTGTCTCACAAAGCAGCTGCAGCAATCAAAGATGCACTTTTTTGTGGCGTGTCATCGAGAAGCTGATGCTGACCGTTAGCCTTGACCTTGGCGGAGACAGAGAGGTTGTGTACTCGCTGAGTAGCTACTATTGATTCTGTCACAAAGATCGTCAGAGGGTTGAGTCATCCATTAGTACAGGTAATGAGTGCTTTTACGAAGGTAACATCAGGAATTGAGCTTTGGCGGCAAACAGACAGCAGGATTGAATTCAAAACCCGGGCCGAAAATTTTATGTGCTGTTCGTTTACCTCCCACGCCACAAACTGAATCCACCCATCTGTGGTCGTAGGCGCCAGTGCTCCGCATCCTCGGTCATATTGGGCGTTCGCAAAGGTCGCCGGCGCTTCCGAACGCACATACCCCGTTGCTACCAACTGTACTTCCAAGCTCGTGAGCTCTGCACAGTGCTCGTAAAGGCGTTACACTTTGCCCCGACTCTTGCACAGCTTATGCGCTCCTTGCTGTTGCTGTGTCGTAGATCACTTGCAGCAGCTACCCGTGACGGACGGCTTTATTGCCAAGCTCTTGCGTCCCCTGGGCGCAAAACCCTCTAGGCACCGTTTCGGCCTGCTTCTAGACCCGCAGGTGAGCTGCGCCGAAAGCTCAGGCTAAGCAAAAGTCACTGGGCATCAATTCGTCCGATAGTCACGTTAAAGCGTCCGCAAGGCAGCTGCCCTCTTGATCGGTAGCCTCTGCATGCACACACACGCACACACGCGGGTCGCCCATCTTTGGTTGCAGCAAGCAGAGTTGCTCGTGGAGTGTGTAGCTTCAGCGAACCGCCCGAACGCACGCTCAGTCTATGCCTGGTGCAGGATGGTGAACTTCGGCATGTTTCACCTGCTAGACAGGACTAAGACCGTTGGGTTCGACACAGCAATGACCTGCCTTCTTCAGCAACCTTGGGTCGTCTTCAGCTGTCAGATTCAGAGTGCGTCAGACAAGCAGGTCAGAGTCTCCACTCTGCAGTTTGCCACAGCTGCAGGGGAGGTCTACATATTTGACTGTCTGGCGCTTGGCACCCAAGCCATACA
>JAABUU010007971.1_pt1 | contig 10699 bp, 9 predicted proteins | sample 5559301 | NCBI WGS metagenome assembly JAABUU01 (sample SAMN10711884, study PRJNA513360) | rock metagenome | isolation source: Antarctica rocks | place: Antarctica: Victoria Land, Richard Nunatak white
TCTCGACGCATTACCCCTCTCCTGGTGAACTTTTTTGTACTCGTATTCCGATAGAGTAGCAGAATATCCACGGTATTCGGCCAGATGATGGACGTACCTGTGCGATGCTTGCTATACTAGGCTCGGGAGTCTACATAATATCCTTGTCTTGCTACGTTATCACGCCACTCGCGTAACCCCGCTTCCACCCCCTGCTCATCCGGGCCTTGCCAGATCGACCCGCCGTGCCCGCCTTGGGTTGCTGATCAGGGCTTCGACAGCGGTACAACCGCTTCCTCTCCGCCGATCGACGCCGCAGAACGCACGAGCGCCGAGGTCGATGCTCGCGCCGTCCGGGGCTATCCGCCGGGCAACCATTCGTGTCACATGCGCCCGGTCGCCTTGCTGTCGGCGCTACCGCGCTGGCGTGACCGGAGTCGTGGCCGAACAGGCGCGCGGCGAGGTTGAGGACAAGGTACGTCAACGCGGCGAAGCGGTGCATGTCGCGCCGCTGAACGCGCTATTGAACGAGGAGGAGCGCGCATGGGCAGTAGACGCGATTCGCAACGACCTTCTGCCAGTGGTCATCCCCGGTGAGGTCCACGCGCAGCGACGAACCGTGGCGCGCGCCGATGTGGTGCGCGATAGCGTCCCCTGGCGTGTGCCGGTGGACGATCGTGAACGTGTAGCGAAGGAGTGTGCAGATGCTAGGTAAGGGCAACATTCGCGCGGGCATGGGTGTTTTTGGCGCGGACGCGAAACGGATCGGCACGGTCGAGTCGATGGGGGAAGATGCGATCCAGGTCGACGGACATCAGATCGCCCGTAACGTCATCACCCGTGTGACCCCCGATCGCGTCTTCCTGAAGGGGCGCTGCATCGATTACATCGCCCAAGAAATCCCGCTCGGCTAGTCCGGGCGTACAGCGTTACCCGGTCAGGCCAGCGGACGCCGCGCCCCCTCGCAAGTGCGAGCGCGGCGTCCGCTTTTGGCTGTGCGTGTAGCAGCATCAACTCCCTGCACCACAGCCCCACGCCCGGTGGGCAGCCGCTTCGTGGCGGCGTTCGCGTCGGGCGTAGCGCTGGCCGAAAGTGCGGTACGCGGCCTTGCTGGCCGCGCCTGAACCGAAGCGCCGATGAACACCACATACTTCACCGTAGCCGTCCAGTCCGCGCAGGCGGACTTCGTGACGGCGCGAGCCGCCCCTAGCCGGGAGCGGCCGCCCTTCATGGGTAGTGGCTGCCCTCCGGGGTGGTGGCTGCCCTTCAGTCCACCGGCAGCCCGCGCCCGCCATGTCCCTCCCACAAGCGCTGCGGTTTAGAGTGTGGTACGCCGCCTTGCTGGCCGTGACTATGGATAGCCGATCGAGCCATCGGCATGCAGCGGGAAGGCGCGATGCCAGCGCCGATACGGATACCGGTCGAACGCCTCGATGTTCAGGTCAATACCCAGTCCCGGGCGGGTGGGCAACTCCAGGTAGCCATCGACGAGGCGCATCGGCTCGTCCACCAACTCCCGGCGACCTGGCACATCGTCGGGGAGATACTCCAGGATCAGGAAGTTCGGCGTGCAGGCCGCCAGGTGGACGTTGACCGCCGTGGCGACCGGGCCGACCGGGTTGTGCGGGGCGATCGTCGCATAGAAGGCTTCGGCCATCGCGGCGATCTTCTTCTGTTCCAGCAGGCCACCCGCGCAGCAGATATCCGGCTGCACGATGTCCGCCGCGCCCCGCACGAGCAGATCGCGGAACTCATACTTGGTGTAGAGCATCTCGCCGGTGGCGATCGGCACATCGACCTGGCGGCGCAGCGCCGCTAGGGCATCGATATTCTCCGGGCGCAGCGGCTCCTCGAAGAAGAACGGGTTGTAGGGCTTGATCGCCTGGGCGAGCTGGAGCGCGCGGATCGGCTCGAAGATCGTGGCGTGGGCATCGACCGCGATCTCCACGTCGTCGCCGAGCGCGCGGCGCAGCGCTTCCAGGCGGGCCACCGCCGCGCGGGTGAGCGCCGGACCCGGCAGTCGCTCGTGCCCCGGCGGGTGCGGCGCGACCTTGACTGCGGTGCAACCGTAGCATTCCAAACGGGCGGCGGCATTTTCCGCCAGTGCCTCGGGCGTCGCCCCGCCCGCGTGGATGTAGACCCGCACGCGGTCGCGGCACTTGCCGCCGAGCAGCTGGTAGACCGGCACGCCGAGCGCCTTCCCCTTGATGTCCCAGAGCGCATGTTCGATCCCGGAGATCGCGGCGTTGGTGATGACCCCGCCCGGGAAGCGCGAGGCGTTGTACATCAACTGCCAGAGGAACTCGATGTCGCGCGGATCGCGGCCAACGAGCCAGGTCTCGAAGTCGTGGATCACCGCCGCGACGGCGTCATCCGGCCCCGCCGAGTACGCCTCCCCGACCCCGTAGAGACCCTCATCGGTGTGTACCCGCACGAAGACGAAGTTGCGGCTCTCGGGCCGCACCAGGAACGTCTCGATCCGTGTGATCTGCATGCCGCAATCCCCCTTGCCCCGTTCGACAGCCTGTCGGCCTCGTCACCGGACGCAGTATCCGCGATTCGGCGGCGGACGTCACGAAGGTAGGGTTGTAGGGCTCATTGTTGAGCCCGCCGATGCCGATGATTCTCTCGTGCTCATTAATTACCGCATGCAGGTGATGAAATCTGGACGCGGTAACCTACAAACTCCCGATGTTTCATGCTCACTATGGCGGTATCAATAGTACTTCATTACTTCCGGTAGGCCGATCTCCGGCTTCAGATAATTACAAGCTGTTTGACAAGAAAGTACGGGCTGTTTATCCTCCGGGCGTACTGAACCGTATCTCCCTCTTCGACCGGATCGTCAGCTGGTGATGCGTCGGGGAGGACGGTCCGGCATTACGCGGGGCGAGCGCCCGATCATGCTTCGTAGCCTGCTCGAACATGCAGGATCATCGGCAATACTGTGGGACAAGGTTCAAAGAGGAGTACACAGCATGGAACAGCACCGGCACGACAGCATGCCCCTCGGGGTATCCGCCCGCGTAGGGCGACGCGCTTTCCTGCGCGCCGCCGCGCTCGCGCTCACCCTGCCATCCGCCGCCGCACTCCTGGCCGCGTGCGGTGGCACCACGGCGACGGCGACCGTTCCCGCCGCGCCATCATCCGCCGCACCAGCCTCCGCCGCGCCCGCGTCTACGGCACCCGGCGTCGCGCCGACCGCCACCACCGGCGCGCGTGCGGCGGTTTCGCCCACTGCGGCGGGGACCGCCACCCGCGCCGCGACCGCTGCGGCCTCGGCGGGCACACCGACCGCCGACGGCCTGCTGCCCTCGCCGCTGTCAGGCGTGCCCGACGCCTATACGAAGCTGCCCCTGCCCTTCAAGACGGTCAATGCCGTGCCGGGCAAGGGCGGGAAGGTGACCGCCTTTTTGATCGCCTACCTGGCCCCGCCACCGCCGCGCGAGCAGAACAAGTACTGGCAGGAGCTCGAGAAGCGCCTCGGGGTGACCTTCGAGCCGATCTTGCAACCCGCCGATGGCTACCCGGAGAAGCTGGCGGCGCTCACCGCCGGGGGGAGCCTGCCCGACCTCACGTTCATCGTGCCGGAGCAGGTGCCGATCCAGTACAGCATCATCAAGCAGGGAGCCTATACCGATTTGTCGGCGTATCTGAGCGAGAGCGCGCGGAAGGAGTTCCCGAATGTCGCGCGCTTCCCGGCCTATCTCTGGAAGAATTCGGCGGTCAATGGCAAGACCTACGGGGTTCCGCGCCCCCAGCTGCCGATCAACGCACCGATCCACTGGCGCAAGGACTGGGCGGAGAAGTTCGGCCTGGCCAATCCGAAGAATGCCGACGAGCTCGCCGACGTGCTCACGAAGTTCACCAAGAACGATCCTGACGGCAATGGGAAGAACGATACCTACGGCCTGCACTTCATCGCGCAGTTCGCCTTCGGTGCGCCATTCTTCCAGGAGATGTACCGCGTCCCCAACCTCTGGCGCAAGAACAACGACGGCTCGCTCACCTACTTCATCGAGACCGATGAGTTCAAGCAGACTCTCGCCTACATGAAGCGCCTCTACGATGCCGGGGTCTACCACCCCAACACCGCGACCGGGAACCGCACCGATCGCAAGGACTTCATCACGAGCGGCAAGGTCGGTGGCGTGATGGACAGCATCGTCAACTTCACCGGCCCGTCGCCGAATGGCTTCCGCGACACGGCACGCCAGCTCAGCGACCCGAAGGCGAACGTCGTGCCGCTGATCCCGCCGGGCTTCGATGGCGGCAAGGCGACGATCGATCTGGCGAGCGGCTTCTTCGGCTTCCCGGTCATCCCGGCCACCGTGGGGAAGAACCAGGATCGCGTCAAGGAATTGCTGCGCGTCGTGGACTACTTCGCCGCTCCGTTTGGTTCCGAGGAGCGGGTATTCCTCGATAACGGCATCGAAGGGGTGCATCACACCGTGAAAGCGGACGGCACCCGGGTCAAGAACGATCTCGGCAACGCCGAGCTCGGCGATCTCGCCACCCTGGCAGGCGGACTGACCACCTATTATTCGATCCTGCCCGGCGATGCCCAGGAGCTCCAGGACGCCACGCGCGATCTCGTGGCGCTCGGCCAGGAGAATCCGGTGCTCGGGCTCTACTCCCCGACCGACTCGACCAAGGGTGGCGAGTTGAACCAGTTGCGGGTTGATCGGGCCGTCTCGATCGTCACCGGGCGCGATCCCCTCTCGGCGGTCGACCAGTACGTCAAGGACTGGAAGAGCCGGGGCGGCGACCAGATCCGCAAGGAGTATCAGGACGCCCTCAAGGGCTAGCGCGACGAGCGGGCCGGGAGATACTTCTCCCGGCCCGCTCGCCGGAGGGACGAGCTATGGGCGCGATCTCGCCGACCACCGCGACCGCCGCACGCAAACCGCCTGCCACCTCCATCTGGCAACGGCTCTGGCGCGAGCGCTGGATGTACCTCTTCATCATCCCCGGGCTGCTGTACTTCGGCGTTTTCCGGTACTTGCCGCTCCTGGGGAACATCATCGCGTTCCAGGAATACTCACCCTTCCTCGGCTTCTTCGACTCGCCGTTCGTCGGGCTGGACAACTTTCGCCGCATCGTCACCGACCCGGACGTGATCCTGGCGATCAAGAACACGCTCAGCATCGCCGTGCTCCAACTCGTCCTCTTCTTCCCCGCGCCGATCATTCTGGCGCTGCTGCTCAACACGATGGTCTACGAGCCGGTCAAGCGGCTGATGCAAAGCCTGCTCTATCTGCCGCACTTCCTCTCCTGGGTGATCATCGTCGCCCTCTGGCAGCAGATGCTCGGTGGGGACGGCCTCCTCAATCAGGCGTTGCGCTTGGGCGGTCACGACACGATCAACATCATGGCGAACCCCGCGTTCTTCAAGCCGCTGGTGGTGTTGCAACTGATCTGGAAGGACACCGGCTGGGGGACGATCATCTTCCTGGCCGCGCTGACCAAGATCGACACCAGCCTCTACGAGGCCGCCGCGATGGATGGGGCGGGGCCGTGGTATCGGCTGTGGCACATCACGCTGCCCGGCATCCGCTCGGTGATCTTCCTGCTGCTGATCCTGCGCCTGGGACGGATCCTCGATACCGGCTTCGAGCAGATCTTCCTCCAGCGCGGCGCGGTGGGCGCGCGGGCGGCGGAGGTGCTCGACACCTTCACCTACTTCCGCGGTATTCAGGGCGGCGACTGGGGCTTCTCGGCGGCGGTCGGCCTGCTCAAGGGTGTCGTCGGCGCGGTGCTGGTCTTCACCGCCAATCGGGTGGTGAAAGCGTTCGGCGAGGAGGGCGCCTTCTAGAGGGTGTTAGGCACCTGCTGGTGATGACTGTACATCCAATATACAGGAGGGAGGTGATGGCGAGCGCATCGCGCCTGCTAGCGGGCCGGTACGGCCCGATGGTGCTCGTCTGGGGTAGGCAGGTCCACGTAGCATCGCCTCCACGACGAAATAACGGCACCATAATCGACAACCGGCAACTAGGGGTGCCTAACACCCTCTAGGCGCGAAAGAGAGAGACCGATGACCGCGACTGGCCTGGGGCCGACGTCCGACTCCGCCGAAAACCCGCTCGATGCCGTGGCCCTCGTCCGTCCGGCGCGGCGCGGCGCGCGCTTCGGCACGCAGCGCGCGGCCTGGGAAGAACCCCCCCGCCGCCTGACCGTGATCCTCAAGACCTTGCTGCTGCTCGTGCTCGGCATCGTGATGCTCTTCCCGTTCGTCTATGTCGTCGCGGTCAGTTTCTCGTCGTACCGCGACGTGGTGCAGGGCGGGCTGATCCTCTGGCCGGCGCACCCGACCTTGGAGGCGTACCAGGCGGTCCTCAAGGGCGGGATCGTGACCCACGCGCTGTGGATCAGCATCGGGCTGACACTCGGTGGCACCCTGCTCGACATGATCATGTCGGTGACGCTGGCTTATGGCCTGTCGCGTCCGGGCGTGCCGGGGCGGCGGGCGATGCTGGCGATCGTGCTGCTGACCCTCCTCTTCGCGCCCGGCCTGATCCCCAACTATCTCCTCGTGAAGCAGTTGGGACTCCTCGATACCTACTGGGCGCTGATCCTCCCCGGACTGATCAATGCGTTCAATCTGGTGATCCTGCGGAACTTCTTCATGAGTATCCCGCAGGAACTCCTGGAGAGCGCGCGCCTGGATGGGGCGAGCGAGTGGCGGACCCTCTGGAATATCACGTTGCCGCTGTCGAAGGCGGTGCTGGCGGTGGTGGCGCTCTTCTACGGGGTGGCGCACTGGAACGAGTTCTTCGCGGCCACGCTGTACCTCAACGACACGCATAAGTGGCCGATCCAGCTCGTCCTGCGGCAATACGTCCTCCAGGGCAGCTCCCTCGCCGAAGCGACGGTGATCGACCCGAACCAGCCGCCGCCGCCCGCGCAGACGTTGCAGATGGCCGTGGTGGTGATCGCCACGGTGCCGATCCTGATCGTCTACCCCTTCTTGCAGAAGTACTTCACGCGCGGCGTGCTCAGCGGTGCCATCAAGGGCTGAGCCGCGCGCTGATGAGCTGACGAGAGGACGTGCCATGCGTATCACCGCAGTGAAGCGGTTCCTGGTAACCGATGCTGGTCGCGCCGGTATCTACGTGAAGATCGAGACCGATACGGGACTCTATGGCGTCGGCGAGGCGACGCTCGGCTCCTCGCCACGGGCGGTGCTGGGGTTGCTCGACGATCTCGAACACTGGCTGATCGGCGCGGACCCGGAACGCATCGAATTCCTCTGGCAGCGGTGCTATCGCCGCCTCTTCTTCCGGGGCGGTCCTGTCACCGGCTCCGCCCTCAGCGGCATCGATCAGGCGCTCTGGGATCTCGCGGGCAAGGCGCTCGGCGTGCCGGTGCATCGGCTCCTCGGTGGCCGCGCGCGCGATCGCCTGCGCTATTACGTCCATGTCGGCGGTGCGTCCGCCGAGGCGGCGGCGACGAGCGCCCGTCGCGCCGTCGAGCGTGGCGCGACCGCCGTCCGCTTCTCCGCCGTCCAGGCGACCGATAGGACCGGTATCCACGATCACCGCGCCGCCGTGGATCGTACGGTCGAGCACACCCGCGCGATCCGCGCGGCGCTCGGGCCGGACGTGGACCTCCTCGTCGAGTGTCATGGTCGCTTCGATCCCCCCTGGGCGATCGAACTCTGCAAGCGCGTCGAGCCCTATCGCCCCTTCTTCGTCGAGGATCCGATCCGCCACGAGTATCGCGACGCGCTGGCGCAGATCCGCGCCCACGTCGCGACCCCGCTGGCGATGGGGGAGCGCGCCCACGATAAGTGGGACATGCGCGAGTTGATCGAGCGCGATTACGTGGACTATCTGCGCCCGGATGTCTGCAACTGCGGCGGGATCACCGAACTGCGGAAGATCGCCGCCTACGCCGAGGTCCACCACATCAACATCGTGCCACATAATGTCGCCGGCCCGATCGGCACCGCCGCCGGCGTCCACCTCGCCTTCGCGGCCCAGAATGTCGCGATGATCGAGGCTCCCTGGGCGCTGCGCGACGGCGAAGAGACGTTGGCCGGGCCGTATCCGCGCGTGGAGGGTGGCTATATCCTGCCGCCGGAAGCGCCGGGGCTCGGCGTGGACATCGACGAGGCCGCCTGCGCCGCCGCCCCGTTCGCCCCCTGGCTCCTCCCCGAAATCCTGGCCCCGGACGGCTCGGTGCGCGACTGGTAAGTCGAGAGCAGGTTGCGAAGGAGCGAACTGTGTCGGACGGTGGACTGCGGCGGGAAATCAGATAGAGGTAGGATCATGCGGGTAACGGGCGTGAAGACGTTTCTGGTCCATCCCGGCGGGGGCAAACACTGGCTCTTCGTTAAAGTCGAGACCGATGCGGGCGTACATGGTTGGGGGGAGTGCTACACCCAGGCCGACCGCGACCGCACGATCGCGTTGCAGGCGGAGCAGTTGGGCCGCTATCTGGTCGGTCGCGATCCGTTCGCCATCAAGCACTTCACCACGACGATGTACCTCGATTGGGCGGGCAAGCGCGGCTCGATGGAGTTCTACTGCGCCCTCTCCGGGCTGGAACAGGCGCTCTGGGACATCGTCGGCAAGGCGACCAACCAGCCGGTGTACAACCTGCTCGGCGGCCCCTGCCGCGAGCGCATCCGTGTCTACGCCAATGGCTGGGGCGGCGGTGCCCGCACCCCTGAGGCGATCGGCGCGGCGGTGGCGGCGGTCGTGGCACGCGGCTTCACCGCCCTGAAGTTCGATCCCTTCCCCGGTCCCTGGCGCGAGATCATCGGGCGAGCCGAGGAGCGGGAGGCGGTCGCCCGTGTGCGCGCGGTCCGTGAGGCGGTCGGGCCGGACGTGGACATCCTGGTCGAGGTCCATCGCCGCCTGGGGCCGGAGCCCGCCGCGCGCGTCGCCGCCGCCCTCGCTCCCTATGACCCCTTCTGGTACGAGGAGCCGGTCTCCTCCCGGCAACTCGGCGCGCTGGTCGAGGCGCGGCGGCGGATCGATCTGCCGCTCGTGGCGGGCGAGGAGTTGTATACCAAGCTCGACTTCCGCCCGCTCTTCGAGTCCGGCGCGGTCGACATCATCAACCCGGATGTCTGCAACTGCGGCGGTATCCTCGAACTGAAGGAGATCGCCGCGATGGCCGAGCCGTATGCCGTGGCGATCGCCCCGCACAATTACAACAGCACGACCATCGGGCTCGCGGCCACCGTCCAGGTCGCCGCCTGCCTGCCCAATTTCCTGATCACCGAATACTTCGTCAACTGGGAAGAAGCTGGCGCGGCGATCGCCCGCCCGCCCCTCGTCGCCAGGGACGGCTACATCGACCTGCCGACCACCCCCGGCCTCGGCCTGGACCTCGATGAGGACGCGCTGCTCGCGCGGGGCTACCGCGAGTTCCCCGCGCGCACGATCCGCCGCCCCGGCGACGAGGGTCCGTGACCGAGTTGCGGTCGTCTGAACGAGAGCACCTCTCCCGCCGCTGACCGCCGCCAGGGGGCCGATAGCCGATCTTTGTGATCAGCTACCGGCCCCCGCAGCATTTTCGCTGCGGGGGCAGTGGCTCCTTCCGCCAGGCGCGATCCCGCGAGGATCGCGCCCTCGCCGGTTGCTCCTGTCGGCACAATCTCCCCCTGTCGCCTCGCCTCCGATCGCTGCGCCGCCCGCCCCACGCCTCATCAGGTATGCGACCCTGGCCCTCCTCTACCCGATCGCCAGTTCCCGGCGGATGGCGTGCTATTCGTGTGAGTTCGTGTGTGGACTCCCGCTGTGCCACGTCTTAGGCTGAGAGGAGCGATCGCGTTGCGCTCCTGGGCGGTCGCCCCCGACTGGGCACCCTGGGGATTCCCGAGTTTGCCGGGATTGATTGCCGCAGCAGGGGGATAGCGGTGCCAGATAGTGGGCGGTGAGCCGCCACCCTGCGCCGCCGCACCTCGTGATCCGCCGCCCGTCGTGCCCTTCGCCAGTCGCAGTTGGCGTTCTTCACGCTCCCGGCATCGTGGCGCGTATGCCTCAGCAGTGTGGCATTCCGAAAATACGGGTCCGTTTGGGTTTCGTTTAGGATCGCGTGCCGACCCGGACAGCGATTGTGTGCCCGACCCGTACAGAGAGGCGACTGTAAGCGCCTGGTGGCAAGCACCCGGTGGCAAGCACCCGGTGGCAGGCACTTGGTGGCAGGCACTTGGTGGCAGGCACTTGGTGATGGAGGACATGCCTCATGGCCGCGCTGGAAATCCGGCTTTTCGGTGCCCTCTCCTTGCTGAGCGATGGTCAGCCGCTCACCCGACTACCGAGCAGGCGTGGCAATGAACTCCTGGCCTATTTGCTCCTCAATCGCCACACGCTGCACGCGCGCGAGCGTTTGGCGGGCCTCTTCTGGGGTGACAGCGACGATCAGAAGGCTCGTCACTGTCTGAACACGACCCTCTGGCGGCTGCAAGGTATCCTGGGGCTTCTTCCAGCGCGGCAGCAGTCGTACCTCAAGGTCGATCCACGACACATCGGGTTCAACCTGACCAGCGATTTCCACCTCGATGTGGCCGAGTTCGAGACTCGTTGTGCCTGGGCCGAGCAACTCGATCCCGAGGCCATCGATCAGCAAGCTTTCCTCTTAGGGACGCGCGTGGAAATAATCCCCCCAGGGGGTATACTGCGGTGCGGGCGCGGGTGACACGCACGGGGAGGGCTGATGGAACTGACCGACGGGCACAAGGCGCTGTTCATTGAGGCCGCGCGGG
>JAABUU010007972.1_pt1 | contig 10699 bp, 9 predicted proteins | sample 5559301 | NCBI WGS metagenome assembly JAABUU01 (sample SAMN10711884, study PRJNA513360) | rock metagenome | isolation source: Antarctica rocks | place: Antarctica: Victoria Land, Richard Nunatak white
CTCGCGCCTGACCTCGGGCGGCGGCGGGGTGCCATGGGCCAGCTTGATGATGCGAAAGCGCACGACGCCGTCGGTGATGCGCAGCGTGCGGTGCAGGTGCTCGAGCAGCTCGCGGTCGGCGTGAAACTGGAACAAGTGGTACTCGGCAGCGCCCTGGTGGCGGATCTCGTAGGTGGTGCTGCGAACCCCCCAGTCCTGGGTCACGACCATCGTGCCCCGGGTGGAGATGGCCTGCTCGACGTCGGCGAGAACCTTGGCCCGCGTATCGGGGTTGGCCGCCGTGTCGAGCATGAGCACGAGGTCGTAGGTGGGTTCGGGCATGGCCATGATCGATGGGAGGCCCGCGCAGCGCCGCGGCGGGACTATAACAGTGCTCCCGTGCTGGGCCGAGGCCGCACGGGGCGGCTAGATCCGTGCCGTGGAGCCCTCGGCGACGGTGCGCACCTTCTCGCGTACGTCGGCGAGCTGGTCGTCGATCCAGTCCCCGGGGTCGCGTCGGGTGACAATCTCCTTGAGCCCGCGCAGGCGCCGGGAGCGCTCGGGACCGGGCATGGTCAGGGCGGCGTGAATGGAGTTGGCGGTCTCCTGGATGTCGAAGGGGTTGACCGACAGCGCGAACTCGCCGAGCTCCTCGTGGGCGCCGGTGTTCTCGGAGAGGATCGAGACCCCGTCGCGCTCGTTGACCAGGGGACCCTCCTTGGCCACCAGGTTCATGCCGTCGAACATGGCGTTGACGAGCAGGACGTCGTAGTGCTTGTAGGCGGCCACCGCCTCCTCCAAGTCGTCACGGAGCTTGAGCTGGATGGGCATCCAGTCGGGGGTGCCGTGGCGGTGGTTGACCACCGCCACCAGGGCCTCGATGCGCTGGAGGTACTCGGCGTACTCGGGGACGTCGGTCCGCGACGGCATGAGCTGGGCCATGAACGTCACCTGCTCGGAGAACTCCGGGTGCTGGGAGAGGAACAGGTCAAACGCCGAGAAGCCGCGCAGCACGTTCTTGGACAGGTCGGCACGGTCGACGCGCAGGATCAGATGGCGACGGCGTCGGCCCAGCAGGCGCGCCTCGTGCTCGCCGACCCGGTCGCTCTGGGCCACGGCGCAGGTGGCCTTGGCGTCGATGGGCAGGGGATAGGCCCGAACCCACACCTCGCGCCCGTCGTAGTAGACGATGCCCCGTCGAAAGTCGATCTCGAGGTCCATCAGGTCCCGACAGCACTGCAGGAAGTTGCGCCGGTAGGAGCGCGTGTGAAAGCCGATGATGTCGTTGGCCAGCAGGCCGGTGAAGATCTCCTGACGGATGTTGGTGGGGAGCACCCGCCAGGCGTCGGACTGGGTCCACGGGATGTGGATGAAGTGGTGCAGGAAGACGTCGGGACGTTGACGGCGTACCAGGGCAGGGAGCGTGTACAGGTGGTAGTCGTGGACCATCACCACCGGCTCGGTCTCCCCGGAGATCTGGTCGATCACCGCCCGAGCCAGGTCGTCGTTGACGACGTTGTAGCCGAACTCGAAGGCCTCGATCTCCTCCCGCCGCACGTCGGGGGCGTTGCTCAGGTCCCACAGGTAGTGCTGGATGAACCAGAGCATGGGGTTGGCGAACACGTTGTAGAAGCGGTCGTAGGCCTCGGCGTCAGACTCGACGAGGAGCACGTGGTACTCACCGCCGGCCGGGGAGCGCACGGCAAAGGGATGCCCGTCGTGCTCGCGCGCCTGGGCGGCATCGTGCTCGTTCATGGCCGATGCCACCCACACCGCCTGGCGATGGGAGGCCAGGCCGCTGAGCGCGGTCACCAATCCCCCGCTGCCGCGGCTCACCCGTCCGTCGGCCTCGAAGGTCACCGGACCCCGGTTGGAGACGAGCACCAGTGGCGCCCGCTCGCTTCCCGCCCCCGCTTGCGCCGCGGAGCTCGGTGCCTCCCGGGTCCCGGACTGGGGAGGGCTCACGATCCCTCCAGGGCCTCCGTGAAGATCCGCAGGTAGTCGCGCAGGTAGCGGGGGGTGAGGAAGTGGGCGCGGATGAACTCCTTGCCACGCCTACCCAGTGTGCGCCCCAGCTCAGGATCGTCGAGGATCTCCATCGTGCGCTGGGCGCACTGCTCCGAGCTCGACACCAGATAGCCGGTCACCCCGTCCTGCACCTGCAGGGGGATGCCCCCGACGTCGCCCCCGATGAACGGGCGGGCCTTCCAGATGGCCTCGGCCACCGTCAGGCCGAAGCCCTCGCGGGTGGACTTCTGGATGAGCACGTCGGCATGGGACTGAAAGGCATTGACCTCGATCGCGCCGACGTTGTTGAAGTTGTTGAGGATATGGATGTCGGGGTCGGCCTCGGCGTGGGCGATGGTGGCGTTGAAGAAGTCCCAGCCCTCGGGGTCGTCGGTCGCCATCGAGCCCACCAGCGCGAGCTGGGCCCCGGGCACCCGCTGCTTGACGGTTCGGTAGGCGTCGATCACCCCCAGCGGGTCCTTCCACGGATCAAAGCGCGACACCTGACAGATCAGCGGCCGCTCCACGTCGATGCCGAACTGGCGGCAGACGTAGGAGGCGTCCTCGGGGGACAGGGCCATGTTCTTGGGGGCCAGGGGGTCGATGGCGGGTGCCACGATATGGACCCGCCCCTCCAATCCGGCGGGGGCGTAGTCGGCGACGTGGAACATGGCGTGGGGATAGCCGCGGACATAGGGCATGAGCTGCTCGATGGTGGCTGGGTTGGGGGTGGAGATGTCGATGTGACACCGCCAAACCCATCCCCGGGCCTTCTCGGGCACCAGCAGATGCATGGCGGCGGGCTGGGGATCGTGGACCACGCACACGTCCCATCCTGGCGAGAGCTCACGGGCGTTCATCTCGTTGTACTGACGCCAGGTCTCCCACTGGTCGGGATCGAGGTCCTGGGGATTGCCCTGCAGGGCGTTGTGCATGAGCTTGGTGGAGTTAAAGAACTCCTCGCGGCCATAGATCACCTGCCACTCGCAGTCAAGACCCACGTCCTTCATCAGCGGCACGAGGGTGTAGAGGATCTCCGACACGCCCCCGCCGAAGGCGGTGGCCGACAGGTGGACCACGCGCTTGCCGGCCAGGGGAGCGGCCAGCTCGCGGATCTCCTCGATCAACGGGCGTCCTACGATGTGGGTGTAGTCGGCCAGCGTCTTGGTGCCGACGGTCACGGGCTGGAGCACTTCGAGCTAGCGGGCCACTAGGGAACCCTGGGGGTGGGGCTCGGGCTGTTCAACGGGCGCTCGCCGAGGCGTACGGCGACCGTGCGGGTGGCGGCGCCGCGCACGACCTCGAGGGACACCGACTGACCGGGCAGCTTGCTGGCCAGGTCATCGCCGAGGTCGGTGTCCAGGCGGATCGGGCGTCCGTCGACCTTGGTGACGATGTCGCCACCCACGGTGAACTGCTGGGACTGAAAGGTGACCTTCTTGGTGCCCGCGGTGATGCCCGCCTGAGCCGCCGGGCCCCCCGGAACGACGGTCTGGATGAACGCGCCGCGCGTGACCTGGAGCCCGAGGCGCCGGGCGAGCTGGGGGAAGACCCCCACCGAGGAGACCCCCAGGTAGGCGTAGCGTACCTTCCCGGTACGCCGCAGCTGATCGAGGGAGCGCTTGACCGTGTCCACCGGGACCGAGAAGCCCACGCCCTCGCCGCCTCCGCTGGAGGACGCGATCTGTGAGTTGATGCCCAGAACCTGTCCGGCGGCGTTTACCAGCGGACCGCCCGAGTTACCGTGGTTGATGGCGGCATCGGTCTGTATGGCACCCGAGATCTGAAAGCCGGTCAGCGAGTCGATCGATCGTCCCGTGGCGGAGATCACGCCCGTCGACAGCGATTGAGCCTCCCCGAACGGGCTGCCGATGGCCGCCACGGGGGACCCGACCACCAGACCGCGGCTCACGCCCAGGGGTAGGGGACGCAACGTGAGACCCGCGGGATTGACGTGCAGCAGGGCCACGTCGGCGTTGGGATCGAAGCCCACCACCCGTGCCGGCACCTGGTTGCCGTCGCTGAAATTGATGTAGACCGTCTTGGCCGGGCGCACCGCGGCCCCGGTCCCGTTGGTCACCACGTGGGCGTTGGTGGCGATCTCTCCGGTGCTTGCGATCACGAAGCCCGATCCCAGCCCGCGCTGGGTTCCGAAGGTGCTCTCCACGGTGACCACGCCGGGGGCCTCTCGCTTGTAGATGGCGGCGGCGTTGAACGGAGCCGACGGCGACCCGGGCTTGACGACCTCGACCTTGGTGGTGGCGCCCGGGGGGGCGGGAGCGGTGGAGACCGCCAGATGGGGAGTGCTCGATGATCCGCAACCTGCCGCCGCGAGCGCCGCCACCGCGGTCAGGCCGGCCGGGCTCCGGGCGTGGCGCATCCGTCGAAGAAAGCTCACGCCGCCACCTCGAAGGTGAAGGTCGTGCGCCCGGGACGGGAGCTCACGTCTAGATGGCCGTGCATGCGCTCGGCGAGCTCGCGGGCGATGGCCAGCCCGAGGCCGGAGCCCTGGACGTCGTCGGATGTGAAGAAGGGCTCGAATATGCGTCCCATGGCCGGACGCTTGATTCCCGGGCCGTAGTCGCGAACGGCGAGTCGCACCCCGCCGTCGTGGCGACCGGCGGTGACGACGATGTCGGTGCCCGACGGCGTGTGGCTAATGGCGTTGTCGATGAGGATGCGCATGATCTGAGCGACGCGCTCAGCATCGCACAATGCCGGGATCGGCTCCGACGCCAGGCGCAGCTCGAGATGGGAGGCGTGGGCCGACAGGGCGGGGATGAACTCGGCCGTGACCGCCCGGGCGACCACGGCGACGTCGGTGGGAAGCGGGCGCAGCTCCAGGGATCCCGCCTCCAGGCGGGAAAGGTCGAGCAGGCCGGTGGCGAGCTTGCCGAGGCGATCGACCTGCTCGCGCACCTGCCCCACGAACTGCCTGCGGGTGGCGTCGTCGAGCTCCTCGTCCTGGATGAGCTCCAGAAACCCGCCCAGGGAGAAGATCGGCGTGCGCAGCTCATGGGAGGCGGTGGCGATGAACTTCTTGCGGGCGCTGTCGAGCTCTGAGAGTTGGCTCTGCATGTCTCCCAGCGCGCGGGCGAGCTGGCCCAGCTCGTCCTCGGCGTCGATCGGAAAGCGGGCCGAGAAGTCCCCGCCGGCCACCAGGCATGCCGCCCGCTCCAGGCGCTTGATGCGCAGGCTCAGGGCGCGGGCCACCAGGTATCCGGCCATGACCGCCAAGGCCAGGGCGATGGCTCCGGCGACGCGGATCTTGCTACGAATGAGGGCGCCGTTGGCCTGAACGTCGTTCAGCGAGGCCGAGAAGACCACCACCCGGGCCACCTGGCCACCGAAGAACAGGGGACGGGCGGCCTCACCCACCCGTCCTCCTCTCACCGCCTCGGAGCCGGTGACCGTCTGACCCTTCTGGGCGGCGACGGCGGCCAGGCGGAAGAAAGGTCCGGCGGGAACGTCGGCGCCCTGGGAATCGGCGATGCGGTAGGTCATCATCCCCAGCGTTCCCCGGCTGATGCCCAGCAGGGTGACGCGCGCGCTGGAGCGGTCGGCCGCCTGGCCCACCTCACGCTCGACGCCGCTCTTGTCCACCGCTGAGCCGATCGCCATCTGAAGCGGATCGGAGTCCGCGGCCGCCGCGGACTCCAGGGTGCGCAGGCGCTGGGCTCTGAGATTGGACTCAAGCGAGGGGGCGACGTAGAAGTAGACGACCCCGATCGCCGCCAGCGTGATGGCAAAGAACAGCAGCGCCAGGCGGTTGCGGATCGAGCGCATGGCGGGCCTGACCAACCCGACCATCAGCGGTCGGAGTCCCGGAAGCGGTAGCCCACCCCCCGCACCGTGAACAGGTACTCCGGGTCCTTGGAGTCGGCCTCGATCTTCTCGCGCAGGTGGCGGATGTGGACGTCGATGGTGCGCGGGTCACGGTAGGCCGAGTCGCCCCAGATGCGGGCCAGGAGCATGTCGCGAGTGAACACGCGCCCCGGGCTGCACGCCAGGGCCTTGAGGATCTCGAACTCCACGAAGGTGGTGGGGATCGTCTGGTCGCCGACGCGCACGCTGCGCTTGGCGAAGTCGATGCGCAGATCCCCCACGTCCAGGGGCTCGTCGTCGGAGATCGGCGCCTCCCCGCGACCCATCTCCGCCCGGCGCAGGATGGCTCGGACGCGGCTGCGGAACTCTCGCATCGAGAACGGCTTGGTGATGTAGTCGTCGGCGCCCAGCTCCAGCCCCAGGACCTTGTCTATCTCCTCGGCCTTGGCGGTGAGCATGATGATCGGCACCGAGCTCGTGGTCCGCAGGCGCCGACACACCTCCAGGCCGTCGAGCCTGGGCATCATCACGTCCAGGACGACGAGGTCGAAGTCGCTCTCGCCGAATCGCTCCAGCGCCTCCCGTCCGTCGGCGGCCCGCACCACCTCATAGCCCTCCTGAAGCAGGGGATAGGAGAGGAGGGTGAGGATCGCCTGCTCGTCGTCGATGAGCAGGATGCGTGCGGGACGATCGGCCATCTCGGCAGAGAACATTAGGCTGCTCGCCAGTGTTCGAGGCGCGTATCTATCGGACCGGGCTCGTCCTCCTGGCCCTGGCCATGGTGGTGGCGGCGTTCTCATTGGGCGATCGGGTGCGCCCGCTGACCGCCACGCTGGCACCCGACGCCTTCGACGGCTCCGCGGCCTTTGGGCTGCTGACATCCCTCAGCGCCGAGCATCCCCGCCGCCGTCCCGGCTCAGCGGGCGACGAGGCGGTGGCCGGGGTGGCGGCCGGCGCCTTCCGTCGTGCTGGCTTTGCCGTCAGCGATCGCCGCTTCTCGGCTCAGACGATCGACGGCGCTCGCACCCTGATCACGGTGACCGGCCAGCGCCCCGGCGACTCCGACCGCCGCATCGTCATCCTCGCTCACCGCGACGCCGCCGCTCCCGGCTCGGCCGCCGAGCTCTCGGGTACCGCAGCGCTGCTGGAGCTGGCCCACGTGTTCTCCGGGAGGATCACCCATAGCACCCTCACGCTGGTCTCGACCAGCGGCGGCAGTGGCGGGGACGCCGGGGCCCTCGATCTGGCTGCCCACCTCACCGGACCCGTGGATGGCGTGCTCGTGCTCGGCGACTTGGCCGGGGCGCGACGGCGCTCGCCCGAGGTGGTGCCCTTCTCTGACGCGCTGGGGCTGGCGGCGCCCCGCCTGGTACGCACCGTCTCTGACGCGGTGGCCACCGAGACGGGCCGTGAGCCCGGGACGCTGGGGCTGGCGGTGACGCTCAGCCGCCTGGCGGTGCCCCTGGCCATCGGCGAGCAGGGCGTCCTGGACGCCGCCGGTAGGCCGGCGGTGGCCTTGTCGCGCACCGGTGACATGCCCCCCCCTCCCAACGATCCGGTCAGCGAGGCCACCTTGCAGGCCTATGGTCGGGCGGCGCTGCGCGCGGTCAATGCCCTGGACACCGGCCCGGCGCTGACCGGGGCACCGAGCAGCGACGTGGGGGTGGCTCGTCGCATCCTGCCCGCTTGGGCGGTGCGCCTGCTGGTGGGCATGCTCATGCTGCCGGTGGTGCTGGTCGCCGTCGACGCGGGCGCGCGAGCACGCCGGCGTCGACACGCGCTGGGCTCCGGCGTGCTGTGGACCCTGACCCTGGGACTGCCGTTTCTCACCGCCGGCCTGCTCGTCGCCCTCCTGGGCCATCTGGGGGCCCTGGGACCGGCTCCGCCCGCTCCGGCCGCCATCGGGGCTCTGCCCGCACAGGCCATCTCGCTCGGAGTGGCGGGGCTCGCCTTGGCTCTGGGGGCCCTGCTGTGGCCGGTGCTCATCCGGCGCTTGGGCCTGCACGCCGCGGGGGGGGGCCCGGCGACTCCGGTGGCGGTGCTCTGCGTCCTGTCGACCCTGGCGGTGGTGGTGTGGGTGCGCAACCCCTTGGCCGCCGCCCTGCTCGCCCCGGCTCTTCACCTGTGGCTGTGGACCAGCGTCCCGGAGGTGCGCGCCCGCCGGCCGCTGGCGCTGGCGCTGTGGGGCGCCGGAGGCCTGCCGCTGATGGCGCTGGTCCTCAGCTACGCCCTGCAGCTTTCCCTGGGTCCGTTGGGCGTCCCCTGGCTGGGTGTCGAGGCCGTCGCCGGCGGTCACCTGGGCCTGATCGCCCTGCTGGCCTGGTCCTTGGCGCTGGGCGGTGCAGTTGCCATGATGGTGAGCATCGTCCGTCGACCTGCCCAGACCCCGGTACCGTCGCGCGCGCTGCCCGCCGCTGGCCGTCAGGCGGGACCGGGGTCCCTGGGTGTGACTCCCTCCGCGCTGCGTCGCTGATCGCCAAGCCCTCCCTTGTCTGCCACCACCCATCCCTCTTCCGCCTCGTCCCCGCTGCTCCCTGGGCCTGCGTCGCCGTCTGACGGTCAGCCTCCCCGCCGACGACGACGGCTCAGGCGGGTGCTGTCCACGGCGCTCATCGTCGGTGGCCTGCTCGTCCTCGTCGACGCCGGACTCACCCTGGCCTGGCAGGAGCCGCTCTCCGCCCTCTACGCCGTCATCCGTCAGGATCGGCTCTCGGGGGACCTGACGCGTCTGGAGCGATCGCCTCCTTCGCCACTTGAGCTGGGCGCGCTCAGCCGGCTGGCGAGCGAGCAGCGCCGGATCGCCTACCTGGCCCGTACGCTGGCGAGGCGGGCTCGGGCGGGAAGTGCGGTGGGACGCATCCGGATCCCCCACATCGGCGCCAACTTCGTGGTGGTCGACGGGACCAGTCCGAGCGACCTGCGTGGAGGTCCGGGGCTGTATCCGTCCAACCCGTTTCCCGGTAGCCCGGGGACGGTGGCCATCGCCGGGCACCGGACCACCTACCTCGCGCCGTTTCGCCACGTTGACTCGCTGCGCCACGGCGATGTCATCGTCGTCGACATGCCTTACGGCCGCTTCACCTATGCGGTGGAGGGCATCCGGATCGTAAAGCCCAGCGACGTCGGGGTCATCCGGTCGGTCGGCTATGACCGGCTCGTGCTGTCGGCCTGTCATCCCCTCTACAGCGCGGCGGAGCGCATCGTGGTGTTCGCCCGCTTGCAGCGCACGGTCCCCAGCGGCCGGGCGTTGGCGGCGGTGGACGCCCGTCGTCCCTCGTCGGGGCTGGTGGGAGGGGCGCTGACTCCCACGCCGCTGGGCGGTCAACGTCTGTCCACTCCCCCACCTGCCCCCTCACAGGCGGTGGCAGGTGGCCGATAGATCTGCCATGGACGCCATAGGACCGGCAGCCCCGCCGGCTCAGATCGCGGGGGCCACCGGGGTCGGGGCGTCACCGGCAATGAAGGAGACCACCACCATGCGACTGCAGGAGCTCAAGCGCCGAGTGGATGAGGCTGACTATCGAGTCGATGTCGACGCCGTGGCCAGCGCCATCCTGCGACGTCCCGATGCCCGACGGCTGCTGCTCGCGGGCCACCCACTGCGCCCCGAGCGCGCGACCCCGCGTCGCGGGGCTCACTGAGCGCCACCTTCCGCCGTCACAGGCGGTGGCTGAAGCCCTCCAGTGCGTGACGGCCATGACGGTCGCTCAGGCGCACGTCACCCGTCTCGGCGCCGGCGTCGGCGCCCACCGTGCGCCCTACCCAGGTGAGGTCGACCTCGCGCTCGGCTCGGGCCGTGACCGCCTCCGGCACGCAGGCGCACAGCTCGTAGTCCTCCCCCGCTGCGGCTCCGAGCTCCCATCCCGGCACACCGAGGGCGTCGGCCACCTGCGCCACCCCGCGGGCCAGGGGCAGCGCCTCGAGGTCGATCTCGACGGTGACGGAGCTGCCAGCGCTCAGGTGCCTGGCGTCGGCGGCCAGACCATCGGAAAGGTCGATGAGCCCGCTGGCCCCCAGCGCCGCCAGACGACGTCCTTCGAGCAGGCGCGGACACGGTCGGAGCAGGCGCTTGACCAGGGCGTCTGCCACCGACGCCTCCACGCAGTCTGCCGGTACCCACCCCTCGGCGAGAGCGAGCCCCGCGCCAGCCGCTCCCAGCGTTCCCGTCACCCCCACGCGATCACCGGGTCGGGCGCCGTCGCGACCGACGAGCTCGCGCTCCTCGCGGGCCCAGCCCACGACGGTTACCGATACGACGAGCACTGGGCCCGAGCTGATGTCTCCCCCACACAACGTGGTTTGGGTGCTCCGCGCCAGGTCCTCGGCACCGCCCATGAGCTCGAGCACGGACTCGGTGCCCAGGCCCGGGGGGAGCACCAGGGCTACGTATGCCTCGCCGGGATTGGCCCCCATGGCCGCCAGATCAGAAAGGGCCCCGGCCAGGGCACGGTGACCGACGTCGGCCGGGGAGGCCCAGCCCGGCGATCCGGGCTGGCGGGCGTCGGCCAGGCGGAAGTGCACCCCGTCGACCATGGTGTCCACCGAGGTGACCGCCAGCCCCTGGGCCCGCACCACGGCGGCGTCGTCTCCCAGCCAGCGCACGATTCGAGGCCCCCTCGGCGACAGCGTCCGCCGGATGGCCTCGATGAGTTCGAGCTCCAGGGGTCAGCGGTGGCGGTAGACGATGCGGGCGCGGTCGAGGTCGTAGGGCGACAGCTCACAGCGCACGCGGTCGCCGGGCAGGATGCGTATGCGAAAGCGCCGCATCTTCCCGGCCACATGCCCCAGGACGAGGTGATCGTTGTCGAGCTTGACCCGGAACATCGCGTTGGGAAGCGCTTCGATCACTTCACCTTCGAACTCGACCTTCTCTTCCTTGGCCATCAGC
>JAABUU010007973.1_pt1 | contig 10697 bp, 9 predicted proteins | sample 5559301 | NCBI WGS metagenome assembly JAABUU01 (sample SAMN10711884, study PRJNA513360) | rock metagenome | isolation source: Antarctica rocks | place: Antarctica: Victoria Land, Richard Nunatak white
CCCCCGGCGACACAAACGCCGCGTGGGCGCGCGATAGGAGGTAAGGGACGATGACAGACAATAGCCGTGACGATAGGCTCCTGACCCCGTTCGACGGGATGCTCGCCGACGGCAACCCCAACCGACTGGCGTTCGAGCCGACGACGATGGAGACCGGGGAGCCGGCGGTGACGTACTACACGCGTGAGCCAGACGGCTTCGGCCCGGACGACTTTCGCTGGCAGGCGATCACCGACCCGGCCGAGATCGCCACGATCGAGCGCGCGCTGGCGCGGGGCAGCGACCCGCCCTATGACGTGTGGGTGGACCAGGCGCCGGCCGCGCTCGACCCCCACCGGCTGACCCCCGCTGAGGAGGGGACGCCGGTGTACGCCTGGGAGCAGACCGGTCCCGTCGTGGGCGACGGCCAACTCTACGAGGTGACCGATCCGGTGGTGCTCGCCGCCTACGAGGAGGCGCACCCCCTGCAGCAAGGGACCATCGAGATCATCAACCCGACCGACTTTTACGACGCGGCGTGGGTGGCCGACGCGGCGCGCGCGACCGACCCTGCGGTCTATGACGCGCAGATCGAGGCGCTCGTCGCCAGGGGCGACACCTGGCTTGAGGTCGAGCACGCGGGGGGCGGCTTCGCGCTCGGGCGCTACGACGCCGGCCCCATCGAGCGCGACACCAACGGCTGGGAGCCGGTGCGCGTCGGCGACGGCCCCGACGATGGCTCCGCGGGGAACGTCTACCCCGACGAGGCGGCGGCCCGCCAGGCCGCGATCGCGTACAACGGCGCGGACCTCGCGGGCCTAGAGCTGACCCTTGATCCCGCCCCCGTTGCCGCCCTCGACCGCGACCTGACGCCGGCCCTCGACCTCTAGGAGCCAGGAGACATACATCATGAGCACACCCTCCAACCCTCCCATCGTTGCCAGCCCTCGGGCGCGCGCCGGCGTCGCCGTGCGTCGCCTGGCCCGGCTCCCATACGCGACCGTGCGCGCCCTGTTGCTCACCGTGCGCCGGCTGCTCGCCCGCACGCTCTGGCTGCTGCGCGGCTGGGCTGGCCTCATCGTGGGCCTGTTCGCCGCCCTGGTCATCTGGCTCGGGCCGGCCAGGGGTGCCCGTTGGATCGCCGCCCAAGCGACGGTCCTGTACTGGCACGTCGCCGCGACGCTCACCCTCGCGCAGCAGACGGCCTACGACGCCGTGGCGCTGCCCGCCGCGGCCATACTGTCCTACGCCCACGCTTTGGGCCACTGGGACCACTACCTATCCCACTTCCCGCGCCCGGCGCTGTCGTGGCGATTCTGGATGCGCCACGGCGCGGCCTGGCGCTACGCGCAACTCCAGCGGCCCGGCGCGGTGGCCGTGCGTGCCCTGCTGCCCTGGGAGATCGGCGGCAGCGTCGTGAGCGCGGCGCTGCTCGTCTGGCTCGTCGTCCGCATCCTGCGCCGGCGCGGCCTCGACCCCTCCAAGACCAACACCTTCGGCGGGGCACGCTGGCAGACGTGGGCCGAGCTCAAGGCGCGGCGGGCCACGCCGGGTGACCTGGTGCTCGGGACGGCGCGGCGCGGCCTCACGCGGGTGACGGTTGGCGTCCCGGCCCACCTGCTCGTCGAGGGCGTTGGCATCGACGCGCCGAACGGCCTGGGCAAAAGCAACTCGTTCTTCAAGCCGCAACTCCTGCAGCCCGATCCCGACGTGGACTATATCGCCACCGACAATAAGGGGGACGCCTGGGAGGAAACGGCGGCGGCAGCGGCGCGCACGCACGACGTCTACCGCCTGGACATGCGCGGCACGGGCGACAGCGTGACCTGGGCGCCGCTGGCCCTGGTGCGCATCCCCGCGCAGGCGCGCGACTGGGCCGGCGCCTGGCTGCACAATTCGCGGCCGGCCGACAGCGCCGCGCCCCAGCCCTACTTCGAGGACGCCGTGCGCCTGCTCATGGCCGCGGGCATCATGCACGTCCACGCCGTCGCCGCCGCAGCCGGCCGCCACACCGGCACGCTCGACGAACTGCGCGACCTGCTGCTCAAGCCCAGCGTCGAGGAGATGATCGCGGAGTTGAAGAAGGGGCCGAGCGGAGCCGAAACGGGGCCGGCGGCGCAGTTCCTGGAGCTGATCGCCCAGCACCGCGACCTACGCTCCTCCATCCCCTCAGGGCTGGCCCCGCGCCTCTCCGCGCTCACCGACCCGGCCATCCGCAGTGTTGTGGGTGGGCACGGGACGCTCGACCTTGACCGCCTGGGACGCACGGGGCGGCGGCCGATCGCCCTCTATATCGTGCTCCCGCCGGGTGACGACACCCTGCGTCCGCTTGTCGCCGCGCTGTTCACGACGATCTTCACCACGCTGCTCGACCGTGCGCGGGGGCTGCCGGGCGGGAAGTTGGCGCGCGAGGTGCGCCTGCTCCTCGACGAGTTTGGGACGATGGGCGCCATCCCCAACGCCCCCAAATGGTTTAACATCTGCCGGCAGCCACGCATCTCACGCGTGCTGGCGTGGCAGATGCGCGCGCAGCTCTACGACGATTATGGGGACGGTGCCAAGGCGATCATTGAGTCGTGCAACGCACTCGCCTGGCTGGGCGGGACGCGCGACGAGGACGCGCAGTGGGCCAGCGACTTGATCGGCAAGCGCACGGTGCTCGCGCATGGCGAGAGCGATTCGAGCGCCGTCGGCGGGGATCGCAGCGGCCGCTCGGCGAGCGAGGCGGGTGTGCCCCTGCTCTTCCCCGAGGATCTGGCGGCGTCCACGCGCCGGCGCGTGGTGGTGAGTGTGCGCGAGGCGCGACCGATGGACCTGCGTACGCGGCCCGTGTGGGCCGTGCATGCCTACAAACGCCTCATGAAACTGCCAGCACCGGTCAAGTGCTACGAAGCCCCGATAGAGAGTGTGACCGCGCCGGTGATGGCGGTCACTGCGGTACCGACTACGGCACCCGCCGCGCCGCCAGCATCGACCAAGGAGCCCAAGATGAAGACACCCACGGCGACGGCATCCTCGACGCCACCGGCCACATCGACGAGCGCAACGCAAGGAACGCAGGGATGGACACCGGCCGCGCCGATCCAATCCTCGCAGGGGACGGGAACGCCCGTCAAGTGGACAACGCTGCCATGAGTGCGCGCGCGAGAAGGGTGAGAAGGGAGGCCCCCGTGCGCGGCGACGTTGCGGCGGCGGCGGGCGTGGGCTACACTGTTCATCATGAAGGAGTATGCCATGTAGCACGCATGCTTGGCTGTAGCAGCCAAAAAGCAAGAGGCCCACCGGTGCCACCCGGTGAGCCCCTTGCCCGCCTGTCAGTTTTATATCCATCCGGCTCTAGTGTCTGACCGTCAGAAGAAAGTCACTAGGGCCGCTAACCAAGGTCCTACGCTTGGGGTGCCAACCCCGCGATGTAGGGCCATAGGAGGTTTTATGCTCTACACAGAGCATAGCAACGCCGCGCGTCCCTGTCAATGGCCTAACGCGACCACGGGTTACGTCCCTACCCCCGCGTCCCCCGCGCCCCCCTCGACCGTCACACGGGCGCGCCCGGAGCCGGTCGATGTCGGGTGCGTCGTCGATGCGGTGGCCCGTGCCTATAACGACGTCTACTATCTCGACACCGACGTGACCCCCGCTGCGATCCTGGGGCCGGGACGCGCGACCCACGCCGCCCAGGCGCGGCACCTGTGCGCCTACCTGCTCGCCGAGGACTACCACCTGACTAATGCGGCGACGGCTCACGCCCTGGGACGCGCCGACCACACCACGGCCCTCAATAGTCGTGCGCGGATTGCCGCCGCCCTGCCCCAGGACAATCTCATAGCCCGCGTCCTTGACCGGGCGCGCGCGGACCTGCGCGGCAACCGTTGTGACGAGGACGCGCGTGCCCGGCGTGACGAGGGCCGTCGTCGCGCCTTGGCCGAGGCCTCCCTCCAGGAGTGGCATGAGTACCGCTACTGGCGGCGACGGTCTTTACAGGCGAGGGACGCCTGGTGAGCGCCCGCATAAACGCCGCGGTGGTATCAGACCAGCCCACGCCAGGTGAGCGGCCACCACGCGCCGGCTGGACGCAGGTGCCGCGCCCGTTCCTGGACGCCGCGCCGCTTGACAACGACCGGCTGGCCCACGTCCTCCTGATGAGCTACGCCTGGGACGAGGACAACGATTGTCACCCGTACCAGCGCGAGCTTGCCGCCGAACTGGGCTGCTCGGTGCGCACGGTCAAGCGGCGCACAGCCGACTTGCGCGCGGACGAGTTGGTGACAGTGCGGCGCGGGGGCCAGGGCCAGGCCAACGTCTACCACCTCACCGTCGGCCCGGTCCATGCGGGCGACAGCGGAGTGGGCTACGCCACGGTGCCCAACGCGGTGCTCGACGACGCGCGGCTCTCGCAGGGGGCCAAGCGCGCCTACATCATGCTCTGCCATCACGCCTCGGCGGCGGGACGCTGCGAGCGCACCGTCGGAGAGATCGCGCACGACGTGGGGGCGGCGTCGCGGCGCTCCGTATACACCTACTTGCGTGAGTTGGCACGGACGGGTCACCTGCGCATCCAGGCCCAAGAGCGCGGGTTGCCCAACGTCTACCACGTCGGAGCGCAGAAGGCCCGCATGCGCGCGGCCCGGCGTGGGACGGCCCCTCTCATGGCGGTCGAGCGCCCAGAGGACGCGGCGGCGACGGTGGCCGACGCGCGCTGGCGGGCACTCTATCATGAGTTGATGGGGCCGGAGCCGCCGCGTCCGGCGCTGGCGCGGCAGGTGTGGGCGCTGATCGGCCGCGTCGGCGAGGCGACGGTGGTGGACGCGCTGCAGGGGGCCGCACGGTTCGCGGAGAAGAAGCGACTCGCCACGCTGACCATCGGGATGATCCGCTACGCGGTCGATGAACTGCTGCGCGAGCGGAGCGACGAGGGGATACCGAGGACGACGGGCGGGCGGTCCGCCGTCGAGATCGTGGAAATCGCGCTACCGGCGCCAGACATGGAGCCAGCCTGGCGCGACACGCTGACCGCGTTGCGCAGCGAAATGACGCCCGAAAACTACAAGCGGTGGTTGGAGCCGACGACGGTCGAAGGCTTTGACAGCGGACTGTTGCGTGTCGGCGTCCCTGACGCCTTCAGCCAGCAGTGGTTAGACAAGCGCCTGCGTGGGGCCATTGAGCGGGCACTGGGGCGTGCCGCGCCCGGCGTCCGCGTCGTGTTCGCAGTCCACGGCGAGGGCGAGGGCGAGGGCGGGAGCGGGGAAGTCGCCGTCGCCCCCCTTGCTGGGGAACACCCGCCGCCGACCGCGCCCGGCGCTACGCCGGCGCGGGCCTCGCCCGTGGCGCCGGCGATGATCACCGTCGAACGCTGCTGCCATTGTCACGCCCTGCCGTGCCGCTGCCCCCGCAAGGAGCGGCGGGCGCGGGAGCGCGCACGGGGAAAGGAAAGGAAGGAGCCATCATGAGCACACAGACGCCGCCGGCGATCGGCGTGCTCGACGTGGACGGCCTGCATCGTCAGGGTCAGCCCGTCGTCCCGATCGTGGGCACGATCCGGCACGTCGGCGATCTGTACAACGGCGCGCGGCGGCACGGCCTGGCGCAACTCTGGCTCACCGACGCTTGGGTGCGCGCGGTGGGGCTGCCCGACTCCTTGCGCGGGGCGAGGGGGCGGCCGCGCCACCTGCCGCATCCCTTCGTCGCCGACGGCCTGGCCGCGGCTGAGTTGCACGCGTGGCCGGAGGGCCTATCACACTGGCTTGCCCTGGACAAGAAAGGCGTGGCCGGCGCCGGCGTCGCCGTGGCGATCCCGGCCTACGACGACAACGCGACATGGGGGGAGGGGACCGACGGCGCGACGCTCCTGGCGGCCCTACACGCCTATGCTGGCGCGCTGGACCGAGCCTACGTGCGTAGCCCAGGCAAGACCGGCCTCGACCTATTGATCGAGACGACGCGGCGCGGGGGCAAACGCGATGCGATCCCCGTGGGTGACTGGCCGCCGCCGGCGCTCGACACCAACACGGTGCGCGACCTGACCTGGATGCGTACCCTCTCGCCCGAGGAGCGTGGTCGTGCCTATCTGCATTCGTACGACAAGAACGCCCTGTGGCTGGGGGCGGCGTCCTCGGTTGAGCTGGGCCTAGGCGACATCGAGGAGCGGAGGGCCGATGGCGATCCAGGGGACGGGGGCGGCGTGGCCTTCGATAAGCGGCTGCCGGGCTACTGGTTAGCACGGCTCGGCGGCGCGGAGGAGCGGTGGCACTGCACGCCGACGGTGGCGCGCGCCGTGGAGCGCGGGCAGACCGTCGCGATTAGCCGGGCGTACGTGTGGACACGCCGGGCGCGCGCGTTAGAGGGCTGGTACGAGCGACTGCGCGACGCCCGCGCGACTCTGAAGGCCGATCCCTCACCGGTGGCACGACTCGCCCTCGACGTGCTCAAGTACACCTACGCGGTCACGGTGAGCACCCTGGGCGGGACGTGGTACACGCACGATGATCCGCTCTATCGGCCCGACTGGCGCCACCAGATCATCGCGCAGGCCAACGCCAACCTCAGCCGAGCGTTAGGGCGGCTGGAAGCCGCTGGCGTGCCGGTCGTAGCCATCAACGTCGATTGCGCCTATGTCGTGAGCGACGAACCCGACCCGGTGGCGGCCATGAAGGGGACGCTCACGCTCGGCGAGGGGCTGGGAGACTTCAAGGTGCGCGACGCGGCGATCCCGCTGTCGGCAGTAGTCGAGGCCTTCGATCCCGAACGGCAGCGGGGAGAAGCGGCCGTCAAGGCGCTGACGCGGCTCATCGCGACCGCCGGCGGCACGGGCGGCGGGAACGGGGAGGGGTAGCGATGCCGTCGTTAGAGCGCGAGTTGCAGGGGCGGATCGACGCGCTGGTGGCGGCCGACGTGACGCTCGACGCGGCCGCGATCCGGGAGCTGGTGCGCGCGTTCGGGGGCGGCGAAGGCCGGAGCCAGATCGCGGAGGGCAACCGTATCCTCGCCGGCGAGCTGGGCGTCAGCGTCCGCACCGTGCAGCGGTGGCAGAAAGAAGGCGGGGAGGCGCGGGACGTGAACCGCTCGACGGCGGGGCTGCGGATCAGCGTCAAGGTGCTCGCCGACGCGCAGCAGCGGGCGGCGAACGTGCAGCGCCTGCGCGACGACGGGCTAACGGTGGACCTGTGCGAGTGCTGGGTGCAGGTCTCGAACGAGCAGCGATCGCGCTTCCGGCGGGTGCGCCAGGTCGATGACAACGCGCCGTTGCGCCTGGACGGGGCGACGATGGGGCTGGTGCTCGACGAGATCGACGTGGGGCACGCGGCGACGGCGGCGGACATCTTCGGAGCGGGGATGTTGGGGCCGTACGGGATCAGCCAGGCTGCGGAGATCACCGATGTCGAGAGCCTGACCATGACGTACTAGACATCTAACTTAATTGACGAAGATCACGCATATTCTCCTCACGTTCTATACCCGCGTGTTTCTGTGCCACTATGGACAATAACCTGCGGGTTTTTACGCCATCAGGGACAGAAACACGCAGGTATACTGAGACTATGGCTATCAATGAAGGTGAAGTCGCGCGTGCCGTCCGTCGGGACAGCCCTTGGTGGCGCGATCCTCAGTGGGTAAAGACGGACCGCGACTTGCGCGACGCAGCGGCGCAAGGCATTGCGTATGATCCAGATCCCCTCGGCACATTAGTTGACGATGGGCTCTATCTGCTCTACGGACCACGCCGGGTCGGCAAAACAGTCTCGCTCAAGCGCAAAATTCACCAGATGCTGTCCACCGGCCTGAATCCGCTGCAAGTGGTCCGTGTCAGCGTCGACGGATGGCAGGCGAATCGGCTGGGGATGTTCTACGAGTGGGTCACACGCACCGCGACGACGTCACTCCCACCGGACGCACGACGCTACTGGTTCATCGATGAGATTACGGCCACGCAGGGCCAGTGGTGGTCAATTATCAAAGATCTTCGTGACAATACCGGCTTCCGTGACGACTGCGTGGTGCTCACGGGCTCGTCTAACAGCGGGCTCGATGACGCGATCAAGGCACTCGCGGGACGGCGAGGACACACTACCGACGCTAATCGGGCCTTGCTCCCGATGAACTTCACGCACTTCTGCCATGGCCTCGGCCTGATTCCACCCATAGGCGCGGCGGTACGGCCTGACGAGCTGCGCTCAGACGTGGCGCGCTCGATCTGGAACGCTCTTCTGCCCTACACCGACGACCTTGTCGCCGCCTGGCAGGCGTATCTCGACGTGGGGGGGTATCCCCAAGCTGTCGGAGACTGGAAACGATCCAATAGCATCGACAGCTCGACCGTCAGCGCGCTTTTCGATGTCGTGCGCGGCGACTTGGGCACGGCCGGACTGCCCGAACCGCAGGCCCGCGCGCTCCTCACCGCCCTCGCCAAACGGGTGACAAGCACGGTCTCTATGACCGGGTTGGCCGAGGAACTCGGCATGGGGCGAAAGACGCTCGACCCCCTCATTGCACTGCTTGTTGATACCTTTATCGTGTGGCGTTGTCCAACTGCGGATAATCGCGGCCGTCCCGACGAGAGTCGTCAAGCAAAGCTCTACTTCTACGATCCGCTGATTGCGCGCCTCCCGGAGATCCGCTTCGGCCAGCCTCCCCTCGACATCACGCGCCTCAATGAACAACAACTCGGGACGGCGCTCATGGCGTGGTGTGACCACATCATGCCTGGGACAGCGCGCGCGGGCGGGTGGGTGACGCATTACAAGAACAGTCGCGCTGAAATCGACTTCGCCGGCGTGTGCCCCGACACGCACGCGCGGATGACGGCGCTCGATGGCAAGTATGTCTCAGGCGCGTGGCGTCAAGAGGCATTGACGATCCGCAACAGCGACATCAAGACAGGTGTTTTGGCGACGCGCGATATTCTCTCCATCGATGCAAGCGACGACGTGTGGGCCGTCCCAGCCGCATTTATCGCGTACAGCGTTGGTCGATAGGCCCGCAGGCGCCTACACCACCCACACCATGGTTCCACGCGCGTCCGTCACGGGCCTCGCCGCCGACGTACGTGTGGTTCCGGCGTGCGCGGCAGGGATGTCCCCGCCTGAGCAGCGCGCTGAACGGTGCCATGAGCCGCTGTCGGGGTAGCAACCCTTCCATCCCCCGCGATGTGGCGGTGGCGCTCACATCGGCCAGACGCACGGGGGAGGGCTGCAGCAGTGGGCGCGCCGATGTGGGCGTGGCTCCGACGTCAGGGCAAGGTGAGAGCGGGCCGTGGCCGGGGCGGGCGCGGCCGGGGGCGCAGACGACGGTGCACGCGCTGCCAGCGGCTGGCGAGGGTGGTGGGGGTCGGCGGGCGGCGGACCAGATGGACATGAGACCGCAGGCCATGGGGCGAGTAGCGCAGGTCTCCGTTCCAGGTCGTGGGGCCAGGGATGGAGGACAGGCGCCAGTTGGGGTCGGTGGCCAAGACCGCGACGAGCGCGCGTAAGGCGCCGTCGGAGAGGTCGGTAGCGAGCCACGCCTGTACCTGGGCGGGGCTGGGACGTGGATCGAGTGTTATGGTCATGCTCATGAGCCTCTCCGGGGGCGGTGAGGGGGCGTACAGTGTCGCACGCGTAGACCTCTCCTATTAGTATAGAGATGCGAAAGGAAGAAACCTTACGGTGCATTTGTGCGAGGTGGTGCTGTCTCGCCGACCGCTGGCCGCTGCACGGGCCGCGCTTGCGGCGGGGGTGCGTCAAGCGCGGCGGCCGGCGCTCTCCCGCTGCCGCTCCTCGCGTATCCCCTGGACCGTGACCATTGCGCGCCCTGTGCGCGTGAGCGCTATTGATCGACGTCGATGAGGGGGGTGTCGGGTGGCGGCGCTCCCGGGGTGCGATCAAGGCGGTAGACCATGAAGAGGGGCGTGGTGTGGACTACGACGAGGACAGCGCGCTCCAGGTCGTAGCCCTCGATCATGACCTGGACCGCGATGTAGGGCGGCAGGAGGCTGTCGGAGGCGGCCAGGAGGGTGCCGGAGATGTAGCTCACGGCGGCCTCGACTTCGGGGCGCAGATCGACGAGGACGACGCCGCGGCCGTAGATGCCATAGGCGCGGCGGCCGGCGCGCACAGGGGCGAGCGCGCGGTCATAGGGCGTGTCATCGGGGGCGCTCCCCTCCACCCAGGGCCAGAGGCCAACGTCTTCAGCAAACCAAGCGGCTGTGAACAGTGCGATGAGGGTGAGAGATGCCATGATAACCGCGAGCCCGGTGTTGCAAGACGCCAGGGCTGGGGTTGCTTGTGTGAGGCCGTGATTTCAAGTATAGCAGGGTAGTTTATGGCGGCGTTTATGTAAAGACAAAAAGCCAAAGTGGTTGTATACCAACAATAGTGGCTAAGGCTACAGACATGTGTGTGTAGAGATGCCATTACAGAGTTACTGAGGAGTAACGCTCCATGGCTAAAAAGGGATTAACCCCCGGAACACCCGCGCCTGTGTCCGGGATTTACAATGAACTTGGCCCGCGCGGTGGTAAAACGGGAGAGCAAGCTGATTCTACTAAAGGCAAGCCGCTACCTCCTACGCAAAAACCTGGACATACGTGGTCGGTAGCCGAAGAAGCGCATCACACAGGTAAAGAGTAGGACCCTTGCGTAGGGAAAGGGCGACGCATGACATTTGAAGGCGCGTTGATTGAAGAGCAGGGCGTGCAGTTTGGGGTAGTGTCCGTTAAGCAGCACGTCGTGAACAACCGAACTGAG
>JAABUU010007984.1_pt1 | contig 10687 bp, 7 predicted proteins | sample 5559301 | NCBI WGS metagenome assembly JAABUU01 (sample SAMN10711884, study PRJNA513360) | rock metagenome | isolation source: Antarctica rocks | place: Antarctica: Victoria Land, Richard Nunatak white
ATAGAGAATATCTATTTCTTTTGAAAATGACATTTAGCTTTTGATAGTTCATGCAGAATCGAAGATCTTCATTTGCTTTGAGAATGAATAAAATCAAAGAGAAATAGAGAGTCTGACTGAAAGTGATAAATTTCTTTGACAGATTCTCATTCAAATACTTCTTTACTTTCAGAAGTTTGACAGAGAACATTCAATATGCTCGACAGCGAGAAAACATTGAATCACTAGTGAGCTCGATTTTATGATCATAGAAGCAATGAGAAAGTAGTTTATTCAATTGAGCTCGATCAAAAACATTTAGAAACTCATGATATTTCAAAAACAGCTTTGCTTTAATGTCTTTTAAATTCTGAGTCGTTTCATTGATTGAAGAGATGTTTAAAGTGTTCAAATTGCACTGAGTATTGTACGTGATTTTTCTATTGATGTTCATCATGAATAGAGCAAAAACTTTGATCTTGTTCTTCTTTGAATAATTTAACAATGTTTTGAACAAAGCGACGTTTATGCTTTAAATTGAGAATGACTCTTTCTGAGCAGTGATTGAAATGAGTTGTTTGAGCATCATAGAGATCTTAGTCTGAGTGATTGAAGAGAGCGAAGTTGATTGCAGTCAACTTAAATGCTTTGAATTGAGCAAAATCGAAAAAATCAAAATAGAAGTATTCAATTGATTTGAAAAAACAATGACGTCGTTTTGCATATTCAGTAATATTTCATTTTTGTTCATTCAGAGCTTACTCAATATGACTTCATGATGATTGATATCAGCTATCAACATTGATACAGTCAATTTCTTATGACTTTCGATGATGAGATTGAGTAGAATTTTATGAGTAATTGTCTTCTTAAATATCTTCTCATCATAATCTCTTATTAGCTTCTTTTTTGTCAGTGATATAAATTAAATTCTCAGTTTCTTGCATACTTTATTGACTAGATTGAAATGTATGATCATGTAGACGACTGAATCACTGTCTATTAAAGAACGAAGACTGAAAGATTGTTTCTGAAAGATGAAATGAGTGTCAATTAGAAATGACTTTTCAAAGTAATTCTCTTTCGATAGAATTTCGTCTAGTTTGCACAAAGATATAATTTTTATCTCTTTAATAACTTTTGAAGAGATGACTAGTTTTTTGAATCGAAAATCAAATCAAAATTGAAGTGATCATATTCTTTGTTCACTGTACTGATTTTAGTAGATCGATTGAAACACTTCTTAAAGCTATGATCTGATTTATGACATATGAAACAGCTTTTGACTAGAATGTCTGCTTCTTTGACACTAGTTAAAATTGCGTCATGCAACTTTAGATGATCAGACTTCAAGTGATCAACTGATTGAGTGATAACAGTCGCTTTATGAAAGATAGTCTTTGAAACATCATCAACGCGTTTGAGCTTGTTCTTGATCTCTTGAATGACTCGCTGATCATTATTCAAATGAATCAGATAGAAATGAATTTCTTTTAAAGAATCAGATTGAACTAGTTGATCTACTCAAATGAATCAAAGACGAAGATGTATTTTATCTTTCAGATCAAAGATCAGTTGCTTTTCGTGATAGTCTAGATAGAAAGATAGTCGTTGAAACTGAGTATAGAACTTGCTGAATTTCGTTGATTCTTAAATCAAGTTGTAGTATTCTCTATGAAAGTTGACTTTCTTATTCAAGTCATTGAACAACTGAGCTAACTTTTTCAAAAGATCTTCGATGATTCTATAGAGATTGATACAATCACGTTCACATTTAGCTTGAGTGATCTTTGCTGTGTCATTGAATAATCTAGAATGTACATAGCTCAATTTGACTCGTTCATTAGAAAAGAGATCGACGTTGATCTCTAGTTTATTCTGAATTTTTCCGTATCAGTTCTTTCAAGTAGAGTTCTTTTCATCAGTAAACAGCAAAGAATCAGGTATTTTTTGAGATTTAGAACGCTCAGAGTAGATGAAATCAGAAAAAGTGTTTTCTTTAGTTTAAAGTCTTGTCTTCAACTCTTTGATTTCGTCTTCTTGTTGTTTATTTAACTCGTAGAGTCGATCTGTTTCTTTATCAAGAGCTAGACTTCAAGTCTTTCAGATTTCGTAGAACACAAAGAGTATTATTGTTTCAGTGAATGATTCGTCATCTTCATGAATGAATGACGCAGCACTTGATGATTTCGTTCGTGATTTCGATGAATCAGCATCAGAGATTTGAGAGAAACAAGTTCAAAATCTCTCAGAACGCTCTTCAGTAAATGAATGACTAGACATGATGAGATTTGTTTGAAAGAAGATTGAATGAATGACGATGCTTGATGATTGAAGAAGAAAGACGTATGAGATGAGATTCAATCTTCAACAAAGAAGATGAAATTTATTTGTTGAGTGATTTGATTAATTCTTTAACAAACAACGAAGATTCTTTATCATTGAATCTATTGATTGATTTGATTCTTGAGCAATTCACGAAGATTCTTTATCGTGATTTTCATAATTGAGTGAACTTTACATACTTAATGAGCGATAAGTAGTCTAGCAATTCAAACAGCTTCATCATTGATTTTATTCAATCTTCTGATATTGTTCTGTCTTTCAATTGTTGTTGATCATCAGATAAATGAATTTCTTTAGACTTGTTCTGTCTAGACGAGTATGTTGAATGAGTAATGAGATCAGTATCGTGTGATTAACGAATTTTTAATATAATGTCAGAATCATGTCTAGATGATACAATCAATGAAGATCAGAGTTGATAGTGCTTGATCTTTAAAGATAGCTATAACTGAATATTAAGAATACAGAAGAAGATTGATACAAAAGCTTTTATTTATGTAATGTTCAGAGACTGCGCTAAACTCGAAAGAAATGTGTTTGTAACATGAAAAGAAGATGATGTAGATGAACAAGATGTTGATGAAAGAAAAGAATGTTGAGAAAGAAAAAAAGTGTTGAGAAAGAAAAAGAATGTTGCGTCATATCTGAGTCAAATCTGAGTCAGATCTAGATCAGATTTCAACTAAATCATTGACTAGTTTTAATCAGTCTTGATATGCTTGTAACACTGATTCATTTGAATAATGATCAGCAAGTCATTCAAGAGATCAATGTCATGATTCTAGTCTTGTCAGACTAAGTTTTCTAGTCTTGTCAGATTTATTCTCGCTTCGTCATCTTGACTAGTTTCTATTGAGTCTAGCGTCGACTGAGAAACATATATATGTAGTCAGCTTCTTTTCTGTAGCTATCTTTCTTTCTTAGCATTTATCTTCTAGTTAAATGACACTCATATTGACTCGCTCTATGCTGATCTCTAACATTAGATAAATGCTCATTAACTACTCTGCTATCAATGAATAGATGATACAAAACAATCTATTCAGTAAGAAAAATTTGCAAGAAATTCTTCAAATTTGCATCATCATCATTTTAGATCGCAAGAAATTCTTCGATTCTACATTCATTTTTATCATTCTATTTGCAAGAAATTCTTCAAATAAAGCATTCAATTATTATTTGAAATTCACAAGAAATTCTTTGAATTTTCACTCATCAAAAAACATCTACTCTTATCTCAACAACTTCTATCTTCTCTCATCATGATACACGACGTCAAGTCAGTTGAGTTTTGAACAACTCGTCTGCTTAGAAGCATTGTCAATAAAAGAGTTTCACTTCTACTCATCAATGCTTCAGTTGAAGCTGAGAAAGCTATCATCACATGAAACATAAACATCGAAGAACAACTGTTTCATTGAGTCAGCAATCAACTCAATGAAGTCATCAATATGCTGAATGAACTTCAAAGTTAGCAAGACTTGACTCTACAACTCAATGAACACTGACTTCTTGTACAAGAAGATCACAAAAAAAGAGCGAAACAACTAGAAGTCACTTTTGATAAGAATGATGAGTTAGAGAAAAAGATCAATCAGTTACAAGATGAGCGATTGAACTTCAGAGCAAAACAACGTCAAGTCGATCGATCTATGTTTCATCAAGATACTCAGTCAGCTGAGCAACGAGTCAATCAGAAAGTTGAACGAAGCTCGACTTTTGAAGCTCACTTTCAACGAAAGTCATTTACTTTATCTGAAAATGAAAACGATCATCACAAGTTCATCAAGCTTTCGAATTCATTCATCTTCATCGAAACAGATGACTCTATCTGAGAGACATGAAACATCAAAATAGCTGACAAGCTCGATGTCAACGCGAATCATTACTCTACTGAAAAGATTTGTATTATCTATATGATTTTCAGGCTAGAAGATGATGCTGATCAGCAAATTTATGCAAAGCATCGTGTTGATGCTCTTTCATTCTATCAATCACTATCAGAGCTACTGAAACATCTGAAAGAAATTTACAAAGATTAGAATCTGATTTGAAAGTATCATCGTGAATACATCATTCTGAAGCAGCTCAACAAGCTCTTCAGCTCTTTCTATTTAAAATTCACTAGAATATTCAGCTTTCTAAACTACGACGATATCATTCTGATGAATGACATTCAGAATAAAATCAACAATCGTCTTCAGAATGTGTTGTCAGTTTGTCTCATAAAGTTTAGCTTGCTGAATAAGCTCAAAATCTTTCTTCAAGATGTGAATAACAAACAACAAGTCAATTATCAGCTACATGATGAGCAATGAACAGTCAAATCGATAGCAGCTTTAAAAAAACATTTTGTTTCTTCGTCAACATCAGCTTTAATCTTGATTACTAGCTATGTTCAACTCGCTACTTTTTTCGCTCTTGAATCTGAATGATCAAGAATGTCAATCACTTGCTTCAACTGCAAAGTATTGAGTCATCTTTCAAAGAACTGCTCTCAGCTGAAGACTAGTACTTTAACATCTCATGCATTCATCTCTTGTCTCAATGAGATCATCATGTTGAAAGAAGAGAAGAAATTATTTACAGAGAAATCGAAGAATGAGACAAAAAACTAGTGACTTTCATCAAAGACGCGATGAAAGATGTGTTAATTTCTTCAACAATGAGCAGCTCAAATGACTTCTTTGCTTTGAAATCTTTGACTACTGAATGTGTATTATCTAGCAATGAAATTAGTTACTCATTAAAGTCATTGATTGACATTGAAGCAGCTGACTATTCGTTCATTAATGAATTAATCGCGCAGAATGTTTATGATCATTTGCAAATTGAATCTTTATCTTTAATCAAGTTCAAATCAATAAGAAAATTCGATGATCATTATGCAAAAAAGCTCATTACTCATGCAATTTATTCGAATCTAACTGTTCAAGATCATATGAAACGTTTCATCTTTATGCTGATTACTCGATTGAATCAGCATCAGATGATTCTTGAAAAAACATGAATGAATAAAATCGAGATAATGATTGATATGAGAAACGATCGTCTTCAATTTTCTAGTTTTGAAGCTCATATCAAAGCTTTTATCAAAGCTCATTCAACTGTTCTTTCGAGCAAGAAAATCGCGATAGAACAGAAGAGTTCAATCTCTACTCAAATACTAAAGAAATTTATTTCTTCTGTTGTCACTCGACTCAGCGAGAAGTCATCTTCATTCAGTCAAATCATGAAATCATCTAATTCAGTCAAGTTTTCATCTTTCAATTCAATAAACATAGCAATGATAAAGACTGCAGCATATAGATCACTAGTCAAACGATTGAATGTGACTACTTTCGCGATCATCATCACGAAAATCAATCAACTTTTAAAAACAGCTAGAAATAAACTCGAAGATGTAAATATACAAGAGCTTTCACATGAAGAGATCTTGAAAGAAGTCAAAGCTAAGCTTTCTTTGAAATATCATGACTATCTAGACATGTTTGATTGAACGATGACTGATCAACTACTCTCTCATCATTTCTATGATCATAAAATTGAGTTGATCGACGAGAAAACATCTTCTTGAAGTCATCTCTATCATATGTCTGATTACAAGCTTCAAAAGATGAAGAACTATCTGATCAAGCATCTGAATAAAGACTTCATATCGTCTAGCTCAGCTTCATATGCTTTGCTCATACTATTTGTTACGATTCTAGTCTTCGTCTATTCTTCGCCTAGTCTTCGCCTGATTTCATTCTAATCGAGTCTAGCGAAAATCTGATCTAGAGATGATATCATTGAAACTCTGCATCATATGTGTAAGACGTCAACTCAATCGAGCCTAGCACAGAGCTGAGAAACATACATATAAGAATCGAGTTCTTTTCTGTAGATACTTTTCTTTCTTAGCATTTATCTATTAGTTAAATGACATCTTTATGACTCGCTCTAGATCGATCTCTAACACTATTCATCGAAAAGAAAGATGATAGCTTGCGTTTCTGCATCGATTACAGAAAGCTCAATGCTTTGATCAAACGAGATCACTACTCTTTGTCATTAATAGACGAGACTCTCGCTTGTATACAAGAAAGCAAATATTTGACTCGATTGAACATCATTGTCGCGTTCAATAAACTGCGAATGCACTCAGATAGCGAAAATTTGACTATCTTTATCACTTCTTTTGATTTCTACAAATATCATGTGATGTCTTTCAAATTAATCAACGACTCGACTTTCTATCAACATTATATAAACAACATGCTATTTGACTATCTTCATCAGTTTTGTCAGATCTATCTAGATGACATTATCATCTACAGCAAAACACTGAAGAAACATAAGCAACACGTACGATTAGTTCTACATAGACTACAAGAGACTGATCTTCAGATGAATATAAACAAATGCAAATTTCATGTTCAGAAGATTTTCTTTCTGAAACTATTGCTATTCATTGAAGAACTAAAGATGAATCTCAGAAAAGTACAAGCAGTAGTCGAATGATCTACTTCTACAAATCTCACTCAGATGCAGTTCTTCGTCAACTTCTGCAATTTCTATCAACGTTTTATAAAGAACTTTTCGAAGATTGTTCATTCTCTAATTCAACTAACTCAAAAAGAGATGATATTTGAATGAAATCAAGCTTGTCAAATGATCTTTGATCATATGAAGAAATGAATGACTGAAGTCTCTATTCTTCATCATTTTGATCAGAATAGAAAGACTGTTCTTGAAACAGACTCATTCAACTACGTCAACGATGACATACTTTCTCAGTATGATGATGAAGAAACATTGCATTTGATGATCTACTACAGCAAGAATCTGAGCTTCGCTGAGTGCAATTACAAGATTTATGACAAGAAGTTACTAGCGATCATTTGAGCATTCAAGCATTGATGATCTGAGCTGAAATTGACTGAACTATCAATCAAGATGTTCATTGATCATCAAGCTCTGACGTCATTAATGAAGAATAAAGAGCTGAGTAAACGTCAGATGCACTGAGTTCAGAAGTTAGCTGACTTCAACTTCAAGATAATGTATCAATCTGACAAACAGAACATTAAGATCGATGCATTAACTCATCAAGCTGACTTCATGCTCAGAGATTTCGATGATGAACGCGTTCACTATCAATGAATCACTATTCTGACGTTGAATCGAATGAAGATTGCTGATCTAAAGAAGAACGTCAGCGAGTCAATTTATAAACAAGTTCTTGACGTGAATGAAATCGACGAGAATTGTACTCTACTTCGTGAAGCGAAGATCAGAAACGAAGCACAATGCAAAGACATCAAGCTGAAGAATTGTCGAGTTCAGAATAAAATCTTATACAAAGACAGTCAGCTATAAATCTCGTTCAATGAACTTCTGCAAATGAATCTGATTCGTGAGATGCACGATCAACTCTCAATAGATCACTTCGATATTCTTAGAACGATGAAGATCATCAAACGAAACTACTATTGATCATTCATGCGAAAGACAGTAGATCAATATATTCGAAACTGCTATGTTTGTCAACGATCAAAGACATCTAGAAATAAATCAAATGACTTGCTTCAATCTCTATTGATATTTGAACAGCGATGACAGAACATAGTCATGAACTTCATTATTGATCTATCTGATTCGTACGACTACAACGCTATTTTGACTGTCATCTGCAGATTGTTGAAAGAAAGACATTATATTTCTTGCATCATTGATGATGAAGATATCACAGTCGAAAAGACAGCTGAAATGTTGCTTCAATGAATATATCAAACTCATGATTTATCAAGCTTCATTGTATTCGATCGAGATTCTCAGTTCATCTTCATTCTTTGAAAGTTTCTTTGCAAATGACTGAGCATTTTTCTTTGATTGTTCATTGTCTATCACTCTCAAATCGACGATCAAAGCAAACAAGTCAATCAGAATGTCGAGCGATATCTTTATTCTTTCTGTTCATACATGCAGAACAAATGATTCAAGTGACTATTCATGATCGAGTTTATCAACAATAACGTCTTGTCTTCAGTCATCTTCTTGACTTTCTTCTTCATGAACAAGAGCTTTCACTCTCGTATGAGCTTCGACTCTGACATCATCGAGTATGAAAGCACTCGCGAACGTCTGCAGATCACTCGAGTTGAAGATATATTCAATCACATGAATAAAACATTGATCTTCGCTCGCGAAGCTCTGATCAAAACACGAGAGCAAATGATGAATCAGATTAACAAGCATAGAAAGAAGATCAATTACAAGATCAAATCAAAGATGTTTCTGAATGAACAAAACATCGTTACAGCAAGATCTTTCAAAAAATTGAATGACAAGATGCTCAACTCATTTCAGATCACTGAGTCTGTTGACTCATTCTATAAGTTGAAACTATCAGAGACTATGCGTATACACAACGTATTTCATTCAGAGCTTCTTCATTCTGTCGTTGATGATTCTCTGTTTGATCAAAAGAATGAATCTTCGAAGTCAATAGTAATAAACAATGAAAATGAATGAGAAATTGATGATATACTGAACTCTCAATGCTATAGAAGATGACTTCAATATTGAGTCAAATGAAAGAGCTATGACAATGATCTCAACTGATATAACGCTGACGACGACGAATTTATGAACGCTCAAGAGATGATTAATGACTTTCATATCAAATATTCAAGAAAAGCGCATTAAGAAACAACATTCATGTGAACATGAATAGTCAAGAAAAGAAAGTAATGTCACGATTCTAGTTTTGTCAGACTCAATCTTCTAGTCTTGTCAGATTTATTCTCACTTCATCATCTTGATTAGTTTCTATTGAGTCTAGCGTTGACTGAGAAACACATATATGTAGTCAGCTTCTTTTCTGTAGCTATCTTTCTTTCTTAGCATTTATCTTCTAGTTAAATGACACTCATATTGACTCGCTCTATGCTGATTTCTAACAATCAAGAACAAGCTCAAATGCATTAATAATCTTTCAAAGACTATCTTTCATAAAGTGACTGTTATCACTCAATCAGTTGATCATTCAAAGTCTGATCATTTAAAGTTGCATGACGCGATTTTAACTAACGTCAAAGAAGCAGACATTCTAGTTGAAAGCTGTTTCATATGTCATAAATCAGATCATAGCTCTAAAGAGTGCTTCAATCAATCTACTAAAATCAATGCAGTGAACAATGAATATGATTGCTTCGATTTTGATTCGAATTTCAATTCAAAAAACTAGTCATCTCTTTAAAAGTTATTAAAGAGATAAAAATTATATTTTTGTGCAAACTAGATGAAATTCTATCGAAAGAGAATTACTTTGAAAAGTTATTTCTAATTGATGTTCATCTCATCTCTCAGAATCAATCTTTCAGTCTTCATTCTTTAATAGACAGTGATTCAATCATTTACATGATTATACATTCTAATCTAGTCGATAAAGTATGCAAGAAACTGAAAATTCAATTTATATCACTGACAAAAGAGAAGCTAATAAGAGATTATGATGAAAAAATATCTAAGAAGATTATCACTCATAAAATTCTATTCAATCTCATCATTGAAAGTCATAAGAAATTGATCATATCAATGTTGATAGTTGATATCAATCATCATGAAGTCATATTGAGTAAGCTTTGAATGAATAAAAACGAAATATTACTGAATATGTGAAACGACGTCATTGTTTTTTCAAATCAATTGAATACTTCTATTTCAGTTTTTTCAATTTCTCTCAATTCAAAGCACTCAAGTTGATCGCGATTAACTTTGTTTTCTTCAATCACTCAGACTAAGATCTTTATGATGCTCAAATAACTTATTTCAATCACTGCTCAGAAAGAGTCATTCTCGATTCAAAGCATAAACATCGTTTCATTCAAAACACTGTTGAATTGTTCAAAGAAGAACAAGATCGAAGTCTTTGCTTTATTCATGATGAACATCAATAGAAAAATCGCGTACAATACTCAGTGCAATTTGAACGCTTTAAACATCTTTTTAATCAATGAAATGACTCAGAATTTAAAAGACATTAAAGCGAAGCTACTTTCAAAATATCACGAGTTTCTAGATGTTTTTTATTGAGCTAAATCAAATAAACTATCTTCTCATCGCTTCTAAGATCATAAAATCGAGCTCACTAGTGATTCAACGCTTTCTCGCTGTCGAGCATATCAAATGTTCTCTGTCAAACTGATGAAAGTAAAGAAGTATCTGAACGAGAATCTGTCAAAGAAATTCATCACTTTCAGTCAGACTCTCTATTTCTCTTTGATTTTATTCATTCTCAAAGCAAATGAAGATCTTCGATTCTGCATGAACTATCAAAAGCTAAATGTCATTTTCAAAAGAAATAGATATTCTCTAT
>JAABUU010007985.1_pt1 | contig 10687 bp, 12 predicted proteins | sample 5559301 | NCBI WGS metagenome assembly JAABUU01 (sample SAMN10711884, study PRJNA513360) | rock metagenome | isolation source: Antarctica rocks | place: Antarctica: Victoria Land, Richard Nunatak white
CAAAACCAGCGGTTGAAGAAGATCGTCGCTGATCAGGCCTTGGACATCGACATGCTCAAGGAGCTGACCCGGGGAAATTGGTGAGCCCGGACCGTCGACGCCGCGCCGTTCAGGTGCTCGGTGAACGGTTCGGGTGTTCCCAACGGCGGGCGTGTCGGGTGGTGGGCCAGTCCCGCAGCTCCCAGCGCCGCCCGCCCGCCCCGGTGGTCGAGGTCGAGCGGGTGCTCCGCGCCCGGCTGCGCCAGATCTCCGCGGAGCATCCGCGGTGGGGGTGGCGCAAAGCCCACGCCATCGCCCGCAACGAAGGACTCGTGATCAACCGTAAACGCACCCACCGGCTCTGGCGGGACGAAGGATTGAAACGCCCGGCACGGACTCGTAAGAAACGCCGCCTCGGTGAGGGACGTAACCAAAGGATGCGGGCGCAGTGTCCGGATCACATGTGGGCGTTGGACTTTCAAACCGACCTCACCGTCGACGGCCGCCAGGTCCGGTTCCTGAACATCATCGACGAGTACACCCGAGAAGCGTTGGCCACCCGCCCGTTCCGCTCCTGCACCGCCGACCAGCTCTGCACGGTGCTCGATGACATCATCGCCACCACCGGGCGCACCCCGGCCCACATCCGGATGGACAACGGCACCGAGATGACCGCCCACGCCATGACCGACTGGTGCCGCTTCACCGGCGTCGACCCCTCGTTCATCGACCCAGCCTCACCCTGGCAAAACGGCACCTGCGAATCGTTCAACGGGCGTTTCCGCGACGAATTCCTCACCACCGAACAGTTCGGCAGCATGCTCGAAGTTCAGGTACTAGCGGAAGACTGGCGCATCGAGTACAACACCTACAGACCCCACGGCTCGCTGGACTTCCTCACCCCCGAGGCCTACCGGCAGACGTGGTGCACCACCAAACAGAGCACGACCCCACCAACGCTCTCATAAGCCCTGGCACCACAACCGGGGTCCAGTCATAGGCAGTTGCAGCTGTGTCACTTGGGGATCCTCTGTGACACAGGATCGAGTCGGCCGGAACCTGTAACCCTCGCGACAGGCGTGGAAGAGCCGCCCGCCAAAGTCTAGAAAGCTATGGGCTGACATCGCATCATCGTGCCGGACGGCCCAGCGAGTCCGCGCGTCGGTGCGATCTCGCGGGTCAGCGTTGCCAGTCACACCGCGTTCTGCTGGGCGCGGTTAGCGCTCGCCTCCAGCGCTCGCCGCATCTCACTCCTACAACCTTCGACCCCGGATCGTCCAGGTCGCTGTTACCGCACCGCCGCCCAGAATGTCGGTTCCTGTTATAGCTGGCCTCGCCGTCGCGCTCCACCGGTCTTCGGCCATGTCGAGTGGTTCGTTCTGCGCTCGCAGGTCCCGACCAACTTGGCCACTTCGTCTCTCGCCGCAGGGCTGCTGTGCTGTCTCAGAGGAGGCACCCCAGGGGAAAGCCCTCCGAGCGTGCTTACGGGACTGTTAGTCGTCAAGCGACGGGCGACAGAGAGGTGCCGTTGGCGAGACAGACCCGAACGCGACACTCTCGGACGGTGTCCCTACGTGTCAGGGTGAGTTGAGACCAGCGGTACACAGCAAACCCGCCTTGTAGGGCGAGATTCAGGATCCGATCCTATGACCAGTTCCACCCGTACTGTCCCCGATGCTTCGGGTTCGACGAGCAGCATCGTTGCCGCCGATGATGGGGGCATGGGTAGTAGTGAAGGTCCGCGTGCTGGGGGGCCGAGGCGTCGGCGAGCGTTCACCGTGGCCGAGAAGCGTGAGCACCTGCAGGCCTATGAGCAGGCCTGCGAGGAGCGCGACGGTGGGGCGTATCTGCGTCGGGAGGGGTTGCATTCCTCCCAGGTTGTGGAGTGGCGCAAGCTGCGTGACGCCGGTCTGTGGGACGGGGCCAACCCGGGGAAGAAGGTGGGTCGGCCTACCGCGGAGCAGGCTGAACTCGCCCGGCTACGGCGCCAGGTGCAGGTGATGCAGCAGCGCCTGGACACCACCGAGACCGCGCTGACGATCATGGGAAAAGCACACGCGCTCTTGGAGCAGATCTCCGAGAGCGCACCAGCCGAGCCCCCGTCCACCAAGCGCTGATGGGCACCTATCGACAGCTGGTGGCCGCACGGGTGCCCACCCGGGCGGCGGCCACGTTGACCGGGGTGTCGCGGGCCACCGCGGCCCGGGACACGAAGCGGCGCACCAGCCCAGCACCGGAACCGCAATCGGGCCCGGTGAGCCAGCCGGCCAATGCCCTGTCCCGGGCCGAGTGCGAGGCGGTCCTGGCCGCGTTGAATAGCGCCGAGTTTGTCGACACCACCCCGATGCAGGTCTATGCCACCCTGCTCGAGCAGGGCATCTACCTCTGCTCGGTGTCCACGATGTACCGGATCTTGGGTGCCAACGCCCAGGTCACCGACCGCCGCCGTCTTGCCCGCCACCCCACCCGGGCGTGTCCCGAGTTGGTCGCTACCGCCCCCGGGCAGGTGTATTCCTGGGACATCACCAAGCTCGCCGGGCCGGTCAAGGGCTGCTACTACGACGCCTACGTGATGATCGACATCTACTCCCGCTACATCGTCGGCGCGCACGTCCACGCCCACGAAACCGGGCAGCTGGCCGAGGAAATGATGCGCGAGATCTTCCACCTCCACGGCGTCCCGACGGTGGTTCACGCCGACCGGGGCACCTCGATGACCTCCAAGACCGTCGCGGCCCTGCTCGACGACCTGGGCGTCACCCGGTCTCACTCCCGGCCCAAGGTGTCCAACGACAATCCCTACTCCGAGGCGTGGTTCAAAACGCTGAAGTACGCGCCCGTCTTCCCCGAACGCTTCGGCGCCCTCGCCGATGCCCGGACCTTCCTTGACCGCTTCGTCGGGTGGTACAACCACGAGCACCACCACACCGGCATCGGCCTGCACACTCCCGCCGACGTCCACTATGGACTTGCCGCAGCCAAGGCCGACGCTCGCACCGCAACGCTCGCCGAAGCCCGAGCCACACACCCGACTCGGTTCACCACCGACCGAACACCGAAAATCCTTGACCTGCCCCAGGCCGCCTGGATCAACCCACCACAGGAGGAAGACTCACCAGCGGCTTAACACCCACTGGTCTCAACCACCTTGACAAATTCCGTGTCGACGGCGGTCGCAGTTGATTCTTGCAACTACTGGTGTCGTGAAGAGGTGAAGCCGTCGCAGTCTGCCGCTCATTGGGCTGTCGGTCGCGCTGTCAACATTGCAGGCCCGGGCCCGCCTCGACGGTGATGGTGTCGACGTCGACCGTGTCGCCGCAGTGGTCGCACACAAGGTGATGGCCTGCCGGCTGGCCGCAGGAGTGCACGAAAACTGCAGGCGGGCCGTCCGGCGCCTCATAGGCATCGCCCCAGGCCATCAATGCCGTGATCACCGGGAACAGGTCGCGGCCTTTCGGGGTCAGCTCGTAACGTGATGCGGGCCGCTCGTCTGAGCCCATGGGCTTGTCCGCTATACCGAAGACGATCAGCTTCTCGAGGCGGGAGGCCAGGACGTTCTTGGACACCTGAAGGTCCCGCTCGAGCTGGGAGAAGCGACGGGGCCCACGAAGAAGTTCGCGGATGATCAGAAGGGTCCAGCGCTCGCCCACGGCTTCAAGGGCACGTGCGACCGAGCAGTTCTGCGTCGCGTAATCGCTGTAGAGCATGCACAGATCCTATCCCTAGACTGGTTGCATCAAGAGACCAAAATGGCTTAGGGTCCTAAGTGTGCCGCCTATACGATCTGAGATCGCGTTCGACGCTGAGGATGCGACCACGTTGCGTGGCTCGCTGCATGTCCCCGAGCAACCGAATCGCACGGCGCTGGTGATGGCTCACGGTTTCTCGGGCGTCCGTTCGCAGATCGAGCACTACGCCGTGGCTTTCGCCGACCGCGGATACACGGTGCTGCTGTTTGATCACCGCAGCTTCGGGACCTCAGATGGCGCGCCTCGACACGAGATGGATCCGCATCGGCAGGGTCAGGATTGGAAGGCGGCGATCACATGGATGTTGGGCCATCCCGACCTTGACTTGTCAGGCCGCGTCGGTATCTGGGGTTCGAGTTTGGCTGGCGGAGTCGCCATCGCGGTGGGCGCCGAGGACGACCGGGTCGGGTGCGTCGTAGCCCAGATCCCACACGTCAGCGGCTACTGGAACGCCTCCGAGCTCTATTCACCGCACCAGCTTGCCGCGCTTCGCGACAAGATGCGCGCTGACCGGGTGAACCGGCTGCACGGCGGCGAGGCCCACCATCTGCCGGTATTCACCGTGTCCGAGGACGAGTTGTGCGCACTGCCGCCTGCGGTGAGCCCGCGATATCTGAAAGCAGTCCAAGAATCTGCACCGACCTGGAGCAACGAGGTGACCCTGCGCTCGATCGAGAACGTCCTGGCGTTCGAGCCGGCCGGGGTGGTGCCCTACCTCGGTCCGACACCGTTTCTGATGATCGTCGGCGACCGGGACACCTGCACCGTCACTCACCTACAGCTCGACGCCTATGAACGCGCCACCGAACCGAAGCAACTTGTACGCCATCCCGGCGGCCACTTCGACACCTACAACGAGCATTTCGAACAAACCGCACGTGCGGCTATCGACTGGTTCGATCGCCATCTGATCACGCCCGACACCCGAACGCTCACCGGCTCCGCCTCCCACACCGTTAAGGCCCAGACACCAACCGAAAGGTGAACACAATGCCCATGTGTGATCTCTATATCCAAGAAGGCGCGCTCGAAGCCGCAGCCGAGGCAGCGCTCGTCAGCCGGGTCAGTGACCTACTGGTCGAACACGAGATGCGGCGCATTGTCGACCTAGTCGATGACCCATCGACCGTGCAGGCCAGTACCACGCAGGCCAAATCAATCGCATGGATGTTCGTGCATCGGACCGGCACCTACATCGCCGGCCAACCGGTCGGCCCGGACACGCCGACCGGTCCGGCCTACAAGTTCGTGGTGAGCATCCCCGAAGGCCAGATCGACGACGAGTTCATCCCAGCCATCAACCGCGACATCATGAGCGCCGTCCAGGAAGCCGAGGCACGACGCTGGCCGCATTTGGCGGCACGGGTGTGGGTCCACGTGCACGAGATCCCCGACGGGCACTGGGGCGCCGGCGGCCGACAGATGCACCTGGAGGGCATCATCGACTACGTCGCGCCCGGCTTCGGCAAGCTCGCCGTCGCCCGATGGAACAAGCTTCAAGACGACCACGCTGCCGCAGCGCCGGCGGTATCGAACGCGTGATGGCCTCAGAGCAGCGCACCTCCAGTGACGACCCACCGGGAAGACCGGCCGGACTGAAGCACCACGTGTTCGTCAGTCCCACCCGGGACATGCCGAAGGGCGGCACGTTCTCGCCGACCACGTCGACAATCGTCTTCGGCGATCACGACGCTGTTCTCATCGACGCGCAATTCATAGATGTCGACGTCGAGGCGCTCGTCGAGACGGTAGCGGCCCTTGGCAAACGGTTGACAACGATCGTGACCACCCATGGGCATCCGGACCATTGCTTCGGCTCGTCGCGCCTCATCGAGCGGTTTCCGCAGGCCCGCTTCGTCGCCAGTCCAGACGTCGTCGCCTACCTCGCAGAAAATCTGGAACGCGAGACCGCCGCAGCGAGACACCTGTTCGGCAACCGCGTCGTCGAGCTGCGGAACATGCCCGAGCCTCTCCACAACGCCACGATCGTCCTCGAGGGCTACGAGATCGGCGTGATCGACGTCGGCCAAGCCGATATCGCCCCCGCCTCCGTCGTGCACGTCCCCAGCGCGAGCCTGCTCATAGCTGGTGACCTCGCATACAACGGCGTTCATCAAATGCTCGGCTATAGCCGGCCGGCTCAGTGGGCCGACTGGGCCGACAACGTGCGAGGCCTACGCGGCTACCACGCACGCAACGTCATCGCGGGCCACAAGAACGCGATCCTCGACGACAGCGCCGACCGCGTCATAGACGACACTGCGCGTTACCTCGACCTGTTCGGTGAAGCATTCCTCAGTTCTCACAGCGCCGAGGAACTGTGCCACCGCATGATGACCGCATTCCCTGACCACTTGAACGCCACAACATTGCTCTTCTCGGCTCAGGTGGCTTTCAAGCAGAAGCAACCTCAGGAGCACGGGTGATAATTCGCGGGACGTCCGCAAAAGCCCAGTCGTGACTCTTCGCCCGCTAGTCGACGCCAGCAACCTCCCGACGCCGACATCCGCGCCGCAACGAGCACTTCTCAGCGAGTTGGACGCACTGCGTCAACTACTGCGCCACACGCTCCCAAGTCCAGCACTTGCTCCGGCCTCGGACGCAGCACGCGCACACCACGTGTTGTGTGTCCCTGGTTGGCGCACGCCGAGTCTGGTACTGACACCGCTGCGCTGTTATCTCCGCAGGCTCGGCTACGAGACGCACGATTGGGGACTCGGCAGACCAACCAACGCGCCGCTCGACGACGTCGAGAGATTCGTTCCCCTTGTGAAATCGCTTGCCGATCGAACTGGCCACCCTGTGACACTTATCGGCTGGAGTCTCGGCGGATCGATCGGTCGAGAGGTGGCCCGTCGCCTGCCCGAGCAGGTCGAGCGGCTGATCACCATTGCAAGCCCGACGCTGGGCGGGGCACGCTGGACCGTCGCGGCGGATCACATCGGCGCGGCAGCCTCCGCGCGCATCGCTGAAGCAACGCAGACCGGCGACGAATCCGACCCCATACGACCGCCGATCACCGCCATCTTCAGCCGCAAGGACCGGATAGTGAGCTGGCTTGCATGCATCGACCGCGTGAACCCCTTCGTCAACCACCTGGAAGCCGTCTCGAGCCACGTCGGCCACCGGACGGCCGATGTGCCGCTGACCGTTCGGCCGATCGGGCGGTCAGGTCAGCGGAATGAGTGCAGGCGCGAGCTGTTCGAGGCGGGTGACGCTCGTTCGGAAGTCGGCGAGTGGGGCGCCTGCGAGTACGTGGTCCGCACCTGCGGCCAGGTACGCCTGAACCGTGGCGGTGACGTGTCCGCCTGGTCTCACACCAGGTCGGCGCTGGGCAGCTCGCAGGCTAGGTTCCTGCGTTTCCCACCGTCCCGCCCCCCGCCTGGTGGTTCGGCGGCCCACCAGAGGAGATCGATACCGTCGGCCCGACCCTGCTCACGCTGGGCCCCGACCCGGCTCAGCGCACGGAGCAGCTGTCGGCGCCCGCTGATACACAGCCCAGCATGACGAGAGGAGAGGCGGATAGGTGATGTTCGACCAGAGCGGCGCGGGGCTGCTGCACGGATAGGTGACAGTTCGGTTATGCCGCGTGGGCGGCGGTGTGGGTCATGATCGTCTCCCACTCGATCGGGGTCAATCGGCCGAGTGGGGCTTGGCGTCGTCGGCGGTGGTAGGTGCGTTCGATCCAGGTGACGATCGCGATGCGCAGCTGGTCGCGGGTGGCCCAGTGGCGGCGGTCCAGGACGTTGTGTTGCAGCAGCGAGAAGAAGCTCTCCATCGTGGCGTTGTCCGCGGCGGAGCCGACCTGGCCCATCGATCCGACCATGTCGTGGCGAGTCAGCGCGCGATGCATCCTCCGTGATCGAAACTGCGACCCGCGGTCGCTGTGGACCACGCAGCCAGCAGCTGTCAGACCGTCGGTGGCGCGGCGGGCGACGGCGTTGTCCAGGGCTGCGACGGCCAGGCGGGACTTCATCCGCGCATCGATGGAGTAGCCGACGATCCGGTGAAGGAAGCGCCATACTGCCGTCCCAACGTTACCTTCTTTAACCGCCTCGTCCAGTCGCACCCGCCGACCATCACCCTCGCATTGGGGCCTTGAGCCCTGGGTGTCACACCAACTTTGACTCCAGTCCTGGTAGAGAGACCGGACACCGCCCGTCGAAGGCGGCGAGGTCCGCGGTGAACACGGCGGTGTCCTGCATGCGGGGGCGATGGTGACAACCCTGCCGAGGCTCATCGGCCGTACCGAGCCGTTCACCGCTGAGCCGTTACCGCTGGTTGGGCGCGGTGTTTTGTCAGGGCGCGGCGACGCGTAGTGCTGAACGAACAACCGCGGTACGGCGTGCAGCACGGTCGTCGTCGGGGTTTGTGTCGGTGAGGACCTGCGCGAGCTGGGGCGTGGAGGTCCACCAGCTGGCGAGACCGAGCAGGAGACCGACTAGGTGTGCTGGTGTGTATTCGGAGGTGACGATCCCGGCCTGCTGGGCGGCAGCCATATTTGTGACCTTTGCCTGGTAGAGCGGTATCCGCGCATTCCAGTCCAGGTGCGTGGACGACAGGCCCTCCCACAAGAGCAGCCGGGCGAGATCGGGGTAGTCCTGTTGGTAGTCGAACGCGCCGCCGGCAAAGACACCCACGTCGGCCAGGGTGGCCACCACCAGAGGGACGGCGGCGGCGACCTTCTCCAGCTGGGCACTCGCGACGGCGGTGAACAGTGCTGCCTTATCCCCGTAGTAGTTGTAGATGCGCTCTTTGTTGACCCCGGCGCGGCGCGCGATACGTTCGATGGTCGTCCCATGCTCACCGCCGCCGACGAATTCCGCGAGGGCGGCCTCGCGGATGCGGAGCTTGGTTCTCTCAACGTCCCAGGCCATCGCCAGAGTCTACGAATCTGGTCTCGATGCGGTGCGGTGTCGCGATACCGGCTTAGGTATCACCACGCAACGACCTGGTTCCGGTAGTCGACGAAGTGCAGACCACCTTCGCCCTGGTGCGCGAGGATGGTGTCCACGACCCCAGGCGCACTCTGTTGCAGGGTCAATACCGCCCCGTCTCCGCCGAGCTCGGTTTGCACCCAACCGGGGTTGACCAGCAACAGGGTCCGGGGACTATCAGTGTGCCGGGCGGCGAAGCTGCGCATCAGCTGGTTCAGGGCGGACTTGCTGGCGCGGTAAACCTCGTGGCCACCGTTAGTGTTCAGCGAAACGCTGCCCTGCGATGACGACATCACTCCCAGCGTTCCGGTGTCCGGCACGAGATCGTGGAATGCCTCGACCACCCGCATCGGGGCAAGGGCGTTGGTTACCAGGACCTCGACGAACGTCGCCCGGGACACGTCACCAACCGGCTCATCGCCGTTCGTGATCGCACCGTTGACGAATACCAGGTCCAAGCGGCGACCTCCGAGGCGGCACCGGAGCTCACTGAGCTGCCCGTCGTCGGTCATGTCCAGCACGTCGACCGTCACCGCACCCTCTGATGCGTCCGCGAGATCGTGCAGGGCGGTCCTCGCTGAGCCCCGCACGGTTCCAATGACCTGCCACCCCCGGTGGTACAGCTCGCGGACAAGCTCCAACCCGATGGTTCTCGAGGCCCCAACGATGAGCGCTGTGGGGCTGCCCTGCCGTGCCGTCATCTTCTTCCTACCCTTCATCCAACGAATCCGTTGGACTTACGGTACACCCTGTCCAACGGTCACGTTGGATGTCAATGTTCTCTCGCGACATCCGTGGGTCACACCCGGAACCTGTCGTCCTGCACGCCGGCCGGTTCTCATGTCACGACATAAGGGCTGTTCGGGCGGTCATGGTCTTTGCAGCGCGGCCTGACGAGATGGCGCCGTGGTACGCCGGGGCGCTGGGTCTTGGCCCCGCCGAGCTCATGCGAGGCGGCGCGGCGATCGTCAACGCCGGTGCCGTCGAACTCGTCATCACCCTGCGGACGCGGTGACGAACCAGCACGGCGCCAGCACGGTCGCCTACTGGCAGTCCGCGGACCTCAGGGCGGACCTTGCCCGATTGACGACGTGGGCGCCAGTAGCCATCGCGGCCCGCTCGTCGTCTCCGACGGCCGGAGCATCTGCCAGGTGCTGGACCCGTGGGGCCACGTCTTCAGAGTGGACGGCTGCTCGTCCTCGAAATACCGCTCTGCCGAAGCGCTCCGGCTTCGCAAGGTCAGCACCCCGGTGGTGTGACGGTAGGGGAACCACCACCGCACATGCCCAAATCCCCGTCGTCTACGTCGCGACCTGGACCTGCGCATTCGCAGTAGACCCGCCCGGTGAAGATTCTCGCTCAGGTGCGTCTTACGGGACAGCGCAACCGTCGGGTTGGGGTACAGCTCAGCTTGACGTCAGGTAGCAACCGTTCGGACGTCGAGGTGGGGGCGCGCGCAGTCAGATTCCGGGAGATGCCTGCGTGGTGGTCAAGACCCCAACCTGACACAGTTTCGGCCCCGCTGTCTAGTTGACGTACGTCGGTTCGTGGGGGTTGAAGGGGCGGGAAAACCGTCGTCAACCCCAGCGGCGGGCTCCTCGCCAAAGGCCATCCCGTCGGTGCGACCGGCGCCGCCCAGGCCGTCGAGATCGTATGGCAGCTGCGCGGTCAAGCCGAGGGCCGCCAAGTCGCCGGAGCAAGGTTCGGTCTCACTCACGCCACCGGCGGCGGAATGGCGGGCGTCGACCACGGCGCGTGCGCAATCCACATCTTCGAGCGCACGACAGCGGGGGCATCGACATGATGGAGGCGGGCGAGCCGCGCGCAACGGTCGTCGGGGTTCCCGACGAAGACCTGGATCCCGTGCTGGCGAGCTGGGCCTTCCCCGGCCTTGGGCAACGGCTCAGGAACTGCGACTTAGAGCGCGCGCGGATAGGTGGCTCAGTGGTCTGGTGGGGCGGGGGATTCTTCGATGTGTTTGAGGGCGAGCGTTTCCAGTTCGGAGACCAGTTCTCGGAGGCG
>JAABUU010007987.1_pt1 | contig 10686 bp, 6 predicted proteins | sample 5559301 | NCBI WGS metagenome assembly JAABUU01 (sample SAMN10711884, study PRJNA513360) | rock metagenome | isolation source: Antarctica rocks | place: Antarctica: Victoria Land, Richard Nunatak white
GGTGGGACCAGAGCGAACCGGAGTTGATCTGGCGGTTACCCGACGTCCTATCCGGGTCGGCCGATCCGGAGGAAGACTCCCGCCGGCGCTGATGCGCAGATCACTTTGACCTGGAAGAACACAAAAGGCCGCAACGTTGCGGTCCTCCTTCGTCGGCAGAAGTCCCGCAACGTCGGGGCCCGCGAGAGCAACGTCGCAACGTCGCCGGTGTGGACGGTTAGGGCAATTCGACCTAGCCCGCAGAAGGGCCCCGTCCAAGGGGGAACCACCATGTCCGACGCCGACACCCAGACCCGACAAACCCCGTGCGCCTCGATGCTTTTCACCTCGGCCGATCAAGCTCAACCGCACGCCTCATGGGACCTGGACATCGGCGATGGCCCGGCATGGGCCCGGGCCATCGAAATTTGTGGCTCGTGCCCGGTCCGGCTGATGTGCTACCAGCAGCTCGTCCAGGACTATCCGGGAGCGCGGCGGCAACTGAAGAGCCAAAGCCCCAACGGCGTCATCTGGGCCGGCCTGGCCTTCTCCGACGCCGGGCAAACCCTGGGGCTAAGCAGCCTGCGAACCCTGCACGTGCAGCGACGCAATGCCGCAGAGCGTGCCGCGACCCAAGCCGCTTGAATCACGGTTCTGTTCCGAATCGCTGACTACAGCCCCCTGTGAAGGACGCCATGATGAACACCCCCTGCACCCAGCCCCGCACCACCGCAGACACCACCACCGTCGAACTGTCCGATCAGGCGTTGATCGAATGGGCCACCGGACACGGTCTGCACATTCCCAACAGCGGCGCCCTTGCCCGGACCTACCTCCGCGAACTGCACCGGACTTGGCATGCCTACCCGCACCATCCCCGGAGCGGCCACCCTGGAGAGAACGGATTCAGAATCTAGGTGATGGGGGCGTGTCGCGGCGTGTTTTACCGCTGCATCTGGTCTGATGGGCCTCATGACCTCGACACTCCCCGCCGGCCCTTCGCCGGCTACTCCCGGCGGTCACGTCACCCACGGTCGGCTCGGACGGAAACCGAAGGGCAATCGAAAGACGATGATCGTGCGGTCACCGGTCGACTTCGTAGAACAGCTGACTCGGGCGGCCGCTGCCGCCGGGTATTGCCTCAGCGACTACGTGACGGTTTGCCTGGCGCGCTCGCACGACTATGAGCTGCCCGCTCCCATACCCGTGGCCCGGCCGGCACCCGAAGTTCAGCAGGAGCTGCCCATCAGCGCCTGACCCCGAATACACGAAAACCCCCACCAGGTTTGGCCGCCGCGGGGGGATTCGTGAGACCGACTCAGCACCTACGAGCGCCTCGTCAACCTCATTATGCGTCTGTTGTTGCGCCACCGGTAGTAGGCACACGCAGGTCATGATGAAAAACCCTCGAATCCGGCTCCACGCATTCCCGGTAATACGGATATCCGCATACCTGGTTAAGCATGGGGTCGGAGTGTGGTCCAGGGTGGGGCGTGCACAACGCCTCACCCGATGCTGACCCGAGGAGGACCACCGCCATGACCACCACACCCACGCTGACCTGGCAGCTCACCCAGGACCACCACCGCAAGCTGGCCATCGCCCGCGCCGACGACAAGATTCCGGCCACTGATCGCCTGCGGGCCATCGTCCAGCTGTGGGCGGCCGACGACATCTATCGCAGCCGCATCGATGAGCACTCCGGGCAGCTCTGCAATGTCCCCCGCGTTCCGGCCGAACCCGACGTGAAGGTGGGCGTCCGTTTTCCCAGCCCGGAGCTGCCCCGGGCGCTGGCGGTGGCCCGCAACGCCGACGGCATCACCACCATCGACAGAATCCGCGCCGCGCTGGATCTGTGGCTCACCGACCCGCAGTTCCGCAGCGCCGTCGACTCGGCCGCCGCGCTGCTGCGCGCCGGCCGCCGAGCACCCGTAACCCGAGCCGCGGTGACCTCTGCCCGTTAGCCGGGACGAACAGAAGCCGCACACAGCATGGGAAGGGAGGTCGCGACAAGCAGATGAGCAGCCCAGATCCGATCCGCTCAGGATCACCACAGTCTTCCCTGGACAGAGTCCTCGGCGCACTCGAAGCCAACGACCGCCATCCCAAGGTCAGCGGCAGCGGGCATATCCAGGCCCGCTGCCCCCTGCACGAAGACCGCAAGCCCAGCCTGTCCGTCGACTGGAAGAACGAACGCGGCGGGATGACCCGGCTGCGCTGCGGCTCCTGCGGAGATGGCATGGAACTGGAAATCCTCGAGGCGCTAGGCCTGGGGCTATCGGACCGGTTCGACCAGCCTCTCCCTCCCCGCAGTACAAGCGATGCCCACCCGCGTCGCACCAGCATCGCCAAGCCGGGCAACCGGCTCGGACCCATCCCCCACCGGCTGATTCTCGACGCATCACCGGCCGACGAGCAGGGCTGGTCCTGGGAGCTGACGCAGACCTACGACTACGTCGACGCAGACGGCGCCCTGCTGTACCAGGTGATGCGAGAGACGGGCACCCACCTCGACGGCCGCACGGACAAGCGGTTCGATCAGCGGCGGCCGGACGGCCGCGGCGGCTGGATACCTCGACTGGGTCAGCGGCGCGTCCTACGTCACCTGCCCGCGGTCATCGAGGCCATCGCCACTGGCCTGCCGGTGTGGCTCGCTGAAGGGGAAAAAGACGACCTCGCCCTGAACCGGCTTCTCCGTGGAATCGGTCCCGGTGGCACCCGGGGCATCGCCACCACGAACAACAACGGTGCTGCTGGCATCGCCGAGGAGCAGCTCGAGCAGCTGCGCGGCGCAGACGTCGTCCTGGTCATCGACCGCGACGCCGCGGGCTACCGACGCGCAGTCAAACTGTCCAACAGCCTGGTCGGGGTGGCCTCGTCTACCCGGATCGTTCTGCCCGCCGTGGACGAGCCAAAAGCCGACGCGCACGACCACGTCACTGCGGGATTCGAGCTAGCGGACTTCGTGCCGCTGCCCCTGGCAGCGGCTGAGGCCCTCGTATCGGCCGCTGCCATGGACGCCCTGGCCGAACGCGCCGAACGGAACGTCCGGCAGGCTCAAATCGACCATGACGAGGTGCTGGCCCGGCTCGAACGGGCCCGGAATGCACAGTCGAAGGCACCCAAAACCGCCCAGGAGGAACAGCGGTTCGCCGTACGTTGGGCGTACGAGGCAGTCCGCAACGCTAAGGCCGCGGTGGCCGCGGCCGACTCTGCCGCGGCCGCTGTACCTACGGTTCTTGAGCAACTGGCCACCGCCGCGCCCATCCCCGCACTACCCGCCGATGCCTCCTCCGCCGCCGCCCGCGCCGACGGTGCATTCCGAGCGGCCCAGCGGATCGCTCTGGAGGCATGGGAGGCCTGCGGCATTCACATGCCGCAGGCCGTCTCCGACGTGCTGTTGCGGACGGCGCCGGCCGATACGCCGTCCCCCCCAACTGTCGACCCCCACCCACCGGCCAACGTCGTCCCGTTCCCTGATCGCAGCGGCAACGGCGGTGGTGGTGGCACCCGGCAGCCCGGCAGCCCGGTCATCTGGACCCGCTACGAACGTCTTCCCGACGGCGTCATCGTGGAGCACCGACCCGATCGCAGCGGCAACCTCAAACTGCACGGCGTCCTGAGCTTGGACGCGCGGGTCATCCAGACCGAGGTCGCCGAGATCGAGGTGGAAGACGGCGAGTTCCTCGACCACCAGCCCGAGCCGATCGTGCTGGCCCGGGTCCTGGCCTACACCCACCCCGAGACCGGCGAGACGATCACGATGCGGGTCGCCGAGGACCGGGTGCGCATGGGGGACTGGCTGGCCAATGTGCCCGAGATGGGCATCCAGTACGACTCATCCCCGCGCGGCCGGGCGAAGATCTGGGACGCCATCCGATTCACCTCGAAAAACACTTCGTCCACGGTGGTGCGGTACCGGTCGACCGGGTGGCGGGAGCTGCCCGAACACGGCTGGACGTACGTACACGCCGGCGGCGGCGTCTGCAGCACCGGACAGATCCCGCTTTCTGTCCGATTGCCCTCCACCATCAAGCGGGTCGAGCTTTGCGCACCCGAGTTGGATCCGCACCGAATCCGTCAAGCTTTCGACGATCACTCCCGCGCCCTGATGACCCGGCTGTCCCCGCACGTCGGGGCGGTGATGGCCGGGACCGCCTATCGAAGCGTGCTGGGCTGGACATCGCCGGTGACCATGCTGTTCGGAGTCCCAGGCTCCTACAAGTCGGGTCTGGCGGCCCTGGTGATGCACCACTTCGGGACCCGTTGGGAACGGCAGCGTCCTGGCGCCTCAATGTCCGGGTCCGGAGCCACGATCAACGCATTACGGGATCTGCTGTACGCCGCGAAGGATTGCATCCTGTTCGCCGACGACTTCGCCCCGGACAAGTCACCGGAAAAGGCAGCGGTCTTTCTGGCCGAGGTCGGCCGACTACAGGCCAACGCCGAGCGACGGGACCGGCACGACAATCAAACCGACGACGTCAAGGACGCCGCCAAGTTCGCTCGAGGAACGCTGCTGGCCACCTCAGAGGTCAAGGCATCCAACGTCTCGGCCCAGGAACGGATCAACGTCGTCGACCTGGCCAAGGGTGAGCTGGATCTGTCCACCATCATCGACATGAGCCGTCCGGAGTCCCGCTACGGCCGGAACCTGGTCATGTCCTCAATGGTGGCCTGGATGGCCCAGGACCTACCCGGCCATAAGGAATGGGCCACCGCCCGGGTCGCCGAGCTCTCCGAGGAACATCGCGCCGCCGGGTTCGCCGATCGGGTCGCCGAGCCGCTGGCCGAGCTGGCCGTGGGCTGGGAGCTCATGGCCAAGTTTCTGGTGGCGGTGGGTGCCTACAGCGACGCTGAGGCCACCCAGATGCTCTCCGAGGTCCGGGAAGCCCTGCGGGAAGCGGGCCGTCGCGGCATCGATCCTGATTCGCCCAGCTCGGTCGCGGAGATCTGCAAGACCGCCCTGGTCTCTGCCCTGTCCACCGGTCGGATTCATCTGAGCCTCCCCCAGGGCTTGACACCTTCCTACCCACGAGCCCTGCAGGTGGGCTGGCGGCGAGTCGACACCGGCGTCGACCAGAAGACCGGCGACGAGTTCTTCCGCTGTGAAGCGCGCGGCGAGTGGGCCGGTGTGATGGCCCAGACCGGCCACGGTCACCGCATGCACATGGACCCCAGCGCCACCGTCGCGGCAATCCTGGGTGTCCTGTCCCGTGAGGGCAGCCCATTGATGGCCGGGCGCACCGTCATCCAACGGGGCCTGGCCGATGCGGGATACCTGCGCACCGAACAGGGCCGCTACACCGCCGTCGTACCCGACCCTCATACCGGCGAGGGCCAACGGCGCATGTGGGACCTAGACGCCGACGCCATTTTCGGCATCGACCCTCCTACCCCCGTGACACCTGAGCCGACCCCACCGGAACCGCAGCCGGATACCGCCAGCGGTTTCGCCGAACTGGATCAGACCGACGAGCCGTCGGCCGTCGATGAGCAGCCGCTCGAGGCGGATGAGACCCGTCCGGATCCCGATAGCAGCTCCGCCGACGAGGAGGCCGACGTGCAGGTCAATCCAGCAACGGGGCAGATCGACACCACCGTGCTCGCGACCGACATGCCCTGCACCGCTTGCGGAGAACCGACGATCTTCAGCTACGACGGCATCCCGCTGCATCCCTGCTGCGAGCTTCCGGCAGAACCGATCACCCTGACGCAGCCCGATCACCCGCAGGACATCGCCGCCGCGCCGGTGCCAGCAGCCGGGCCAGCTGCAGTGCAAGCGTCTCCCCCGACACCGGCACCCATTTCTGTCCAATCCCCGTCTACCGCCACTGCTGATGGTGAGCGGTGGGCAGCGGCCGCGGCGGTCGTCACCGAGGACGAGCTGGTCATGCCCGACGGCACCCGGGTCTACCTGGATCCGGCAACCATCACCGACCTGGCCGACCTGGCCGACCTGGCCATCACCTTGCGAATCGGCCACGGCGGGAGCACCCATGTATTGCCCTCCCCCGGTCAGCTGCTCATCACCATCGACGGCCTGAGCCGGTTCGGTATCACGCTGCCCGAGGTCGCGGCCGACGCGGACATGGAGACCATCTCCACGGCAGTCAGCGAGGCGGGGGCCGGCGCGGCACAAGCGGCTATCGCGGCAGGTTGGAACATTTCTGTCGATGGGCGCCTGCGGATCTGGACCCGGATCTGGCGGACGAAGACCGAGGAGCACCCCGCTGCAAGTTTTCAACTGGTCCTGCTGCCCCTGGCCAGGTTGTTCGATACCTCCGAGGTACTCACGCACGGTCAGCCAGGGCCCGACGAGCTGGCTCGCCGGGCGCAGAACATCGCCGACACCCTGGGCATCACGTGGGGAGCATCCGGCGGCGCCACCGGCTTGGCACTGCTCCAGGCTCTGCGGGCGGCCCCCCGAGCGCTATCCGCAACCACCTACGTCGCGCCGCCCGCCGCATTGAAAGATCCCGGTCGCGTCCCCAGCAGCGCACTGCTGTGGTGCCGGAGCCCGGAAATCGAGGAGTCGCGGCGCGGCTACATCCACGCCTTCGATGCCAACGCGATGTACTTGGCCGCGCTGGGAGCGGTCGAGGTCGGCGTGGGCGACCCGACACATCACAAGCAGGGTGTCGCCTTCGACAAGAAGATCGCCGGTCTCTGGCGAATCACCCCAGGTGAGCACGACGATCGGCGGCTGCCCGACATCTGCCGCCCAGGTGGGTCGCTGGCCGGGACGACAGGTTGGTACACAACTCCGGTCATCAGATACCTCTACGACATCGGGCACGACCCGAAGATCCTGGAGGCCTTCATCTGGCCGTCCACCACCCGTAGGTACTTCTCCCGGTGGTACGAGACCATCCGCGATGGCCGCGCCGCGGCCATGGACGCCATTGCGGCCGGTGACCCCAACGGCGAGGCGCTACTTCGGGCGATCAAGTCCACGTACACCGCCATGACCGGACGATTCGCCCGAGCCGAGGACGGTCAGGCCAAGAGCCCTCTGTACCGCCCGGACTGGCGGCTCGCGGTCATCGGTACCGCAAACGCCAACCTGCTCCGCAAGATCCGCTCAGCCGGCCAAACCTGCGATATGTGGCCGGTGGGGATCTCCACCGACGAGGTCTTCTACCTCTCCGACGACCCGCACCCCGATACCGCGCTGCCCACTCCACTCAAACTCGGTGGGGCTCTGGGCCAGTTCAAGGTGTCGCGTACCGCGCCGCTCACCGATCAGATCCGTGAGGCGTTGGCCGGCGGACGGTTGGCGAAGGTACTGCCCCTGGTGCCTAAAGCCGAGCAGCCGTGACCTCCCCCGACCCTCCCAGTCGCCTTGAGACGCAGTTCAGGCAGGGCTTGACTCGACCTTCCGGTGTCCGTGACCAGGTCCGCGAAATGGGGGGCAGCCGGGCGGTCGCCGAGCGTCTGGGCCGGTCGGAACGCACCGTTCGGCGCTGGGCACAGCGTGAGTCCGTACCCCGCAGAGGGGGCGCCGCCAGTCAGTTCCGGCAGGCTGTGGATGAGTCGCGAGGCCCCGCCGCTAGCAGCGTGCGCGACCAGATCACTGAACTGGGCGGTACCCGGGCGGTCGCTGAACGTCTGGGCCGATCAGAACGCACAGTCCGCCGCTGGGCGCAGCAGGAACGGGTTCCACCGGCCGCAGCCGATCCGTTCACGGCCGCAGTGCAGCGCAACCAAGACACCGACGAGTACCGACGACGGCAGATCCACGAAGGTCGAGACGCCGAGATGCGCCAGCGCGGCGCACGCCTGAAATTCCAGGGTGTCGCCGGCCCCGTCATCGAAAGCTCCCCCGCGATCAAACGACGTTCCATCGACCACCAGCTGTCCCCGACAGCCATGGCATCGATCCTGGACGCCTTCTACGCCGAAGGCCCCGCTGCGGCGCTGGACGCCCTGAGTGAGGCCCTGGCCACCGAGTACATGGGAAACCCCGAAACCCAGTGGCAGTTCCGCGGCGACCAAACAGCCCTGCTGTCCTTCCTCTACAACCGGTAAGTCTTCGCCCCGCCGGTCATAACCTGCTGGGCGTGCACCGGCCCACGCACCTCGCGCTGTTCTGAGGCTCCGTCCGTCACCGGCTCGTCATAGCCCTGGTTTGGACCGCTGAGTGCGCGCCTAGCCGGCCGTCACCTTGAGGCCCTCAGTAGCTCCAGCCACGGAATTTACCGGTTTGCCCCACTCAAAACCGGTAAGCCCAAAAAACGCCTCTGAGCTGCGACAACAGGTTCTGGGCCGGATCGGCTTACCGGTGGCTTACCGGTCCCCAAATTCGCTCCTACAGGCCCTATGAGCTGCGGTGATGGTTACGAGCTTACCGGTTTTACCGGTTTTAGTAACGAGTTCTCGCGCGAGATGTATATGCACTGGTCTGCCACGATAAACCGTATTCCCGGGTTATCGGTTTTCGGTGGCGGCTCTACCGTTGATTCGTCCACATCCGGATCACCCGAAAGGGGTCACCATGAGCTGCAGATCAACACCGGGCATGAATGTGCCGATGGGGTTGGCCCGCATCGATTCAGGTCTGGAGGACGACCAGATCCAGTCCCTGATCCACCAGCTAAGGCACGAGTACGTCGGGGCCCACACCCACGGCTCGGGCGAATCCCCCCACGGGGCCGACACCACCAATGACACCGGCGAGCAGTGGCGAACACTGCGCAACCAACTCGAGAGCTCCGTGAACACTCACCCCGGGCTGCGGCCCCAACGACGAGCCGGACTACTCAGAAGAATCGGCGCGGCAGACGCCCCGCCAGCCGCGGACATGATTTACGCCGCCGAACGAATCAGGACTCGAGCCATCCAAGCGGCCCGGATCCTGGAGGACCACCTGGCTACCGAAGGTGGCCGGCTTGGAGTACCCGACCAGGAAGTTCAGAACCTGTATGCATCCGGCCGCGCCGCCGCACCTAGCGGACGCCAAGAGTGGCCCAGCGACGAGGAGCGGCAACGCTGGCGGGGGCTGCCCTTGGATCCACGAACCCGGTACGGGCTGGCCGCCGTCGCCGGACGGACGGATAACCCCGCCGGCCGTCACGAACTCATCAGCGACCACCACGCCCCCAGCGTCACCACCACCGAGATCAGCGTCACCGGCTATCACCCCGAGTCGCAGCGGCTGGAAATCTGTACCACCGACGGAATGTGGCTTACCTACCGCAACGTCGGCAGCAGCACTGCCGCATCGATCCAAGAGGGATCCCGGCCGGTCGAAGTATTTCGGGCGGAACTACAGAACAACAGAGCCCATCAGTACCGTGACGCCGCCCAGGCAGCCGCCGCCGGCATCCGGCGCCGCTGCAGCAGCTGCGGCGAGTACACCGGGGCCAACCACATCTGCCAGCACCGCGACCAGGACCCCACCGTGGTCCAAGACGCCTACCTGCGGTCGACGACCGGGGACCTTCAAACTCTTGAGGTGCCAGGCGCCGAAGGCCGCTCGACGACCGCCCTGAGGATCGACGCGCTACCCGACGTCGCAAACCTCATGGAGCACACCGACCGCGGTGAATACGTCACAATTCCGGTCTTGGACGACGATCCCCGACCACTCATCGGCGAATTCATGGTCACCCTGGATGAGGACGACCAGGTGGTGGTCAACAGCTCACGAGCTAGATGTACGGACCCCGACCACGCGAACTACCCCGGGCAATGCCGGCACATCCATGAAGTCAGCGGCGCACTACGTGACCAGCTCACCGCCGCGGTTCACCAGCACCGCGAACAGGTCGCCACAGGCACCGCGGCCGCCCTGGCGGCAGAAGCGTCCGCCGCTACGCCATCGGCGCACACCAGACCAGCATCGGCGGCATTGTTACCTGAAGCTCCGGATCGGTCGACGTTCCGCTACTCCGAAGATCCCGCTCGCTTCGCCGCCGCAGTCAGGGCCGTCATGGACAGCCCGGCCGATCAACGGGTGCCCTTCATGACCGGCAGCGAAGATCACCCCGTCATGTACGGGTTCGGGGCCGAACGGGAGTTCGGCGTCGAGCTCGAATACGACAGCTACCGCGCCACTGCCACAGCCGGCCAAATCGGGCGAGCACTGCACGCAGCCGAGTTCACCGGAACCCCCCACATCAACCGCTACCACACTGCGCAGCGCAGCGGTTATGTACGAAACCTACGCGGCGGATGGACGTTCGAGCAGGACGGATCGGTCGCCGGCGAAGTCGTCACCCCCATCATGAGTGACCGACCTGAGACGTGGGAGCGGCTACGCGAGGCCTGCAGCATCATTTCCAGCAACGGAGGCCGTTCATCAGCAGCCACCGGATCCCACGTCACCATCAGCGCAGCCGACCAAGCCGGCATGGCCGCCAAAATGACCCGATTCATGCGCTTCATGCACCACAACCAAGCCGACCTGCACCTAATGGCCACCGCCGAACACGGCCGCGGATCTGAATACGCACGGCCCCTGCGTGAACCACCGACGCAGGGTTACACCCGGATTACCGACTTGCAGGGCCAAATACACCGCTACACCTACGTGAACGTCGCCCACATCGCCGGGCGGTCGACGGACAATCACGCAGCAGCTTCCCGCATCGAGTTCCGACTCTGGGATGGGTCGCTCGACGCATCCCGGATTCAAGCCCAGGTAAAGATGTCCGCAGCCCTGGTCGACTACAGCTCGAGAAACCGAGCCTTGACCTTCACCGG
>JAABUU010007991.1_pt1 | contig 10682 bp, 8 predicted proteins | sample 5559301 | NCBI WGS metagenome assembly JAABUU01 (sample SAMN10711884, study PRJNA513360) | rock metagenome | isolation source: Antarctica rocks | place: Antarctica: Victoria Land, Richard Nunatak white
CATCATTTAAAGCAAACTATAAATATTATTCAGAGATTTGAAGAGACTTATAAGTGCATAGATCTTAGAGTTAGAAAGTAATGTTGAACATTGTAAAGCTTAAGAAACTGTATACTGATCTTACAAAGAGAATTGAAGAACAGAAGAGACAAACAATAAAGATAAAATCATATAAGATTGATGAGAGAATATATTTATGAATGAATAACACATAAACAAAGAAGAAGAGCAAGAAACTCATGAATAAGAACATTGAGTCATTCATGATCAAGAGAAACATTAAGAGACTAAGTTATGAGTTAAACTTATCTTAAGAAATGTAAATACACTCAGTATTTTATGCATCAATGCTTCAACAATGCAATCAATTCATATCACTTCAAATCACATCAATGTCTGTTGAACTCAAAATCAAATATGAAGTAAAGAACATTCTAAAAAAGAGAATGATTAGTGAAGAAGTTCATTATCTCATTAAATGAAAAGAATATGATGCTTTAGAAAGCATATAGAAATTTAAGAATAACTTATTTAACTGTGCAAGAATGCTTCAGCAGTTCAAGAAGAGAAGGCTGTAGAGATAAGATTATCTTAGAAATTTAAGAATAAGAGATTTAAAGAATTAAAATCATTCTTATTTTTGAAAACATCATCATTATCATTAATAAGTTCACAAGCAAGACAGAGTGCCTTCTCAGTAACTTTATCTTTTATATGTTTTAATGTCTTACAAAGACAAGCAACTTTAGCAAGAGCTCATGTCAGTTCTTTTTCAGCAACAGACAGATTGAACTTAAGTTTATTGTATATATAATTAAGAGATTCTCACAACACACTGACACATAAATGATCACAGTGAACACACTCAGCACACTTAGAATGATTCTTCATCTTTATGCAAAGAATTAAGAGATTGAAACAGTAAAGACAGACAGTCAACACTAAATCACTGTCTTTATTAATGAATTGATAAAGACAAAGGCAATTGCATGTTTTGAATGACTTTATCATGAAAAGCTTACAGATTACAAAGACAGAAACTTTCATTTAAATAGATTCTAGAGAATTAGTGTCTGAAAAGAAAGAATGATGTTATGATCATCATTTTAATAGATTCATTGAACATATAGATTCAGTGAACTACATCTTAAAGACATACAGCTCAGTGTAAGCTCATGATGCTTATAAGTGAGCTGAGCAAGCTGACTTACAATGCTCATAAATGAGTAAGATAAGCAGTCTGATATATATACAGATCATCTTTCTTAAGAAGATGAATGTATTCAATGCAATCATTATTTAACATACTACTAGCTACTGATTAACTCAACATGCCTGAAACTCTCTTATATCACAAGCTCTAACCCCTAGCCCCTATATCAGAGAAACCTCTGATCAGAACATAATAAGTATATTTGAGTTACTCAGTTCACTCAGCTCTTCTGACTCTCACAGAGATGATGTTAATGATGATAGTAACTTTTATGAAGATAATTTAACTTAAAAGCTGATCAATATCAGCTTATTTTACTTAAACTTGCTTAAGAAGTGAGAAGACAGCAATATTATCAATAAGAATAACAAGAATTATTATTGAAATGTCTATGTCTTTATTAATTGAGTTAGAGTGACAGCTATTACTTAAGACATCAGGCAAATATGTTAAAATCTTGACATTAATCTATGTGAAGAAGTGAAACTGTAATGAAATAGCTAGCTGTCAAAGATCATTTATCTTGAATTAGTAGCTCATTTTAATGACATTGAAGAATGATGCAAGACATTAGAGAAATGCTTTAAAATATTGCTCAGTGAGACTTAAAATAAGTTTAACTTGATTAAATACACTGTTGAAGACATTAAAAATCATTATAGCTCAATAGAATACATTATTACTCTTATAACTGTCATTAAAAGCTGTAATTAAGGTGAATCAGAATTCAGTCTTGTAATTTAGACATGAATGCATATTGATATGTTTCTTTAATGAGATATCAATGAATCTAAGAATGAAACATTTATTAAAGATTTTGTTAATATTCTTTTAGTTAAACAGACAAATTAATATAATAGCTATTTGTACAATTCTTAATCTGATAGATTTGTTTAATGAAATCAGCAAGATCAGTATGATTGCAGCAACTATAATCAAAATAATTATGATTGTTAATCTTTCTCTTACTCATCATATTCATCATTAAGATATAACAATTTCTCATATTTACTCAGATCACAATGACAGTCTAATAATTAATTACAACAATTTCAATCTTATTCACAAAATGCTTTGTCAAACACTCAATTAAGCTTCAAGACATCTCTTTAAATTATTTTCAGAAATGAAAGATTGTCATCTAAGATAAACACATTGAATCAGAGATTTAAAAATCAGATTAAAAAACTGTTTAACTGTTTAAACAGAGACAATAAGTTCTCATGATGAGACAATTGTAATGAATACAACAATTAAGCATACTTCACTTAAAAAGTGAATTCTTCTAAGAACAGATCTTCTGTCAATGATTAGACTGACTATTAAGAATTTGAGAATGTCTATTACAATAATACATATTAGAAAGTCAATATACTCAATATTTAGAAAGAAGAAGAGGTCTATGAGCTGAATTAAGAGCAAGAACTGAAGAACAAAAAGAATGAAGAAGAAGCTGTAAATATAAGTTATGTGACTGAAACACAAAATGACTGTCATAGCTGTCATAAAATCTTTCTGTTCAACAATAAATTGCATAAGCATGTGCATGATGAGTACAATGACAGAAAATTGATTAAACAGAAGCTCAATAAGACAATTTAAAAGTTAAAACTCATTAAACTGTCAAGATCTATGCTGATTAGATCTATAGCTAATCTGTTCTCTTATGTATTTATCAGTTATGATTTTTAAAACTGAAGATACATTACTGTCTTAGCAAAACTAACACTCACAGTAAAAGAAGAGTCAATCTGTCTCAACATAGACTGCATCATGAGTTTAATTGACAGAAGCTTTTTAAAGAAATAGATTTTAAATATCTTGATTAAATGAATCTCATTGCTCATTGTGATTCAAGAATTGAGAACTAAAACTCATTATTGTAATAAATATATTATTTTAACTATCTATCTGTCTGACAATAATGACTGACTAGCAGTAATCATTAAAGAAATACATATCATCAATAATCTAAAGATTAAGATGCTTGTAAACATCAATATTCTTATTTTAAAGAATATTTCTATCATGCTTTTAAGCAGAAAAGCAATTGTGAGTAGTTGTGATGACATTAAACTATCATTAACAGTCATTACATAATCAATTAATTCAGTATAAAAGATCATAATGACTTACAAAAATATAATCATACAGCTCAGAAGCTACACAAATGTACTAATAGTCAAGACTACTCTATCTTAAAATTGTAATCTTCTGTTTAAATCAGATTGCAACATAGAGAACACAGCAATATATATTTACATTGTTAATCATACTTTATTGACAGTATAAGTGCAAAATGACTTAGATATGCCTTTTATCATTTCACAAAAAATCTGTCTTGATTATATTGTGAAATATGAAGTCAACAGATGTTATCTAGTCAATTTGCAGAATTCAGAACTTGCAGTCTTTACAATTAAAAAATAAATAAATTGAATCAGAATATGTTTTTAAAGCTTGTTGATCACAGCAACAGCATTTTATCTAAGAATGATGATTAGCTCTAAGAGAAAGGTCATGCATAAAGTAATGATTTACAGGTCTAATGCTGTAGCAGCTCAAATCACAACAGTTATGTATTTATATTCTCATCTTTAAACAGATTAAAACAACTTAATAAAGATTCTGAAGAAAGAATGAATGAATATTCTGCTTATTGATGATTGAAAGACTCAGTACAAATTAAAATAAGTATGTGTATATTTAGTTGAACAAAAGAATTGTGAAATAATTGATACAGTGTTTGACAAGTTACAGACACAAGATCACTTAAAGTGAACTATAAGCTTTATTTCTTTTATCTATCTCTGTTTTATGATATGAAAAAATCTACTGAATGAGACTCAAAAAAATAGAGTAGTAGTCAACATTTAAGCACTTAACAAAATTATTATGCTGAATATCTATTCAGTATCAAGTCAGACTAACATTTTAACTGCAGTTTAAAAAGTCAAATACATCTTTACAGTTGACTGTAGCTTCTTTTTCTATCAGTAAAGAGTAAAATAAACACATCAGCACTGTCTGATTGTCATCTTACATTGAGGTTAGAAAATCTTCAAGATTGCAGTTATGAATTATTGAAACTCATCAACATATATTTAATGAATGATTGATAGAATTCTACAACAACAGAGATTATACATTAAGATTTATGTTAATAATATTGTTATTTTCTTCAATATGCTAGAAAAGCACTTGAAACATCTTTACAACATATTTAACATATTAGACAAAATGAAAATCTATTTTTTGCTGAAAAAGTTCTATCTAGCATATTCATTTATTTAGCTGTTAAATCAGCAAATAAATGCTTTGAGCCTTGTAACTTCAGAAGATAAGTTAATCACAATATTTAGAATTAAATTTTCTTTAAGTCTAAGTCAGTTAGAAAAGTATCTTAATCTAATTAACTATCTGCAACAATATATTTTACATTACACAGCTATCATCAAGTCACTTCAGCAGCAAAAGATCTTCTTAAATCAAGATCTTTAAGCAAAAGAAGCAAAAGAAAACACTAGAAAGTGAATAATTATTATTATTAAATTGAATAAGTCAATCTTAAAGAAATTAAATATCTTTCATTATCTTCAGTCTCTATTCTCTTAATCAATCATTCTAATGCATTTCTTGTCAAAACAGTAACTCTACATTGATCTGAATGTGTTCAAAGAATTTGACTTTGAAATGCATATATATCACATAAAAGAGTTTGCTGAAGACAATACTTCAAAACAAAAGTTTATGAAGTCTGTTCTGTTTCTAAGCAGACTGCTTCAAGATGTCAAAATGTAATATTAATTAACTGAACTTAAAGTGACAGAATTGATCTGAGTAGTTAAGAAGATCAGACACATAATAGAAATGATGATAAAAAATGTAATTATTTATACTGATTATGCAGTCTTAATAAGAATCAGTCATCAGTTCAGTTTAAATATTACTGTGATGAAGAAGCTTAACTTATATCTTATTTAGACATCTAAATATCTTCAGTGCTTTTATTTAAACATTCACTATAAGTTTAAAAAATTAAACATAATATTAAATGCTCTGTCTTAATTGTTTAGCAATAACAATATCTGTGAGTGTTTAGTTAATTGAAAGAATTAATCAGAAATAGACAACTTCATATTGAAAATCTTATAGATTAACTTAAGAACAGCTGCTTACATAAGAATCTTAATGAAAGTCTCAGATCAATTGTGACAGAATATTAAGTGTGAATATGCTGAAGAACTAAAATGAAAGCACATTTTACAGATATCAAAAAGAAACAATGCTCTGAGATCTAATGCTGCAAGACTTTTATATGAAATAAGAGATAATTTTATCTTCTATAAAGATCTTAAAAAAGAGTCTTATCTATATATATTAAAGAGTCTTTATGACAGAATGTTCAAGATAGCTTATGATGACATTGATTACTCAGAATATGTACAAACTCATAAGAGATTGATTGATTTGCTTTATTTTTATGATCTATTAAAGAATCTTTATAAATACATATAACATTGTTCACAATGTTAACTCAGTCAAACATCACATTATAAGTCTTATGATGTCTTACAGTCAATAGTTACACCTTCTTGTTCTTTTTATACATTGATAATTGACTTTATTCTGATCTTATCATTATCAAAGTCAGATAAGTATAACATAATTATGTTAGTCACTGACAAATTCAGTAAAGCTATCACTTTTATACTTAGTCAAGACATCATAACAACAGAAGATTGAGTAATTGCATTACTAAATCATTTAGCACTGCTAAACTGAGATTTGTCTAGAGCAATCATATCAGATTGAAACTGCAAATTTTTGATGAGTCTATGAAAAGAAATATTTAAGCAACTTAAGATAGACTTGCTCTACTTAAGTGTTTATCATTTATAAATGAACAGTAGCTCAAAAGTGATCAATTAAATAACTGAAATTGCATTTCAATACTGATTAATGATTTTAAAAGAGTCAGATCTTTAACTGTTTATATTAATGCATCTATATGTCACTTTAAACAACTCAATTAAGTACAGTTCAATCAGGCTCAGTCTTAATCAGATCATTTTCAGTATGCAAATGTGCAAAGTCATGAATTTGCTTCAGATAGAAGAGTCTGACATGAAGTGAATAGACTTTAATCATAATGAAGAACAGATAAAAAGAAAGTTAGTTACTTTTACAATGATGAATCAGTACTGATTGATGCATATTGATGTTAAGAATGCAATAGTATACATTATTATAACAATGAAGTATTATTACAATTGAAAACATAAATCTCTCTACTTCAAGATAGAAGATTTAATAAATCTATGTTTACACAAAAGCTATATGCTACTCAATCTAAAGAAGAAAAATAAGAAGCTGAGACAGCAGTTTGTGAATCTGCTGAAAGTTCTGAATTGTATTGAAAAACTGATATATTAACTAGAATTATTACTGAGTTAATGTATTTATGATGTTATATCAATAGCACACCTAAAATCAGCTCATATCAATGATTCATATTGACAGTCAAGATCAGAAGAGCTGAAAGAAGTTATAGTAAATGATGAAAAGAAGTGAGAAGTTGAAAAACTGCTGTTCAAAAGAATGTATTAAAGAGACAGAGACATGACTATTAAATATTTAGTTTGTTAACTAAAGTATAGCTCAGAATTTGACAGCTAAGTCAATATTAAAGATTTGAGAAATGTTAAAGAGCTAATGTAACTGTATGAATTGAAGCAAATGCCTAATGCATAATTATATGACAGCATTTCTTATTTAAGCAGTGAATTTCACATACATGACTTAAACTTAAATGACAGATATCAGAAAGATAAACAAACATTTAGAAATAAATAACATCATTACTCATCAGAACTTTTATTAACTACTATTCTTTATATCTTTTATACAATTTCAGTTCATCAATCATTTCTATAAGACACATACAACATTCATTCATTCTTTATATCACAAGACATCAAAATGATTAATTAAAAGAAAAACTCAGAGTTAGTGAATCATGAACTATGATGTAGTGAGAAATTAGACAAAAAGATTGATACAGTTAAAGTGAACAACATTTTTCAGACAGTATGAAAAGAATGAAAGCTCTACACTGAAATGTCAGATTATCTAAATGAATCATCATTAAATAGAATAAGATTTGATGATTACAATGTCTACATAATTATATGAAAGATGCAGAGAAACAAGAGAGATACAGTGTGATCTGTGAACTTTAATTGACAGAGAGATATCAGAGTCTTAAGAACTAACTATGATAATAAGATTATTATGATGAACAATGTTGACAAGGACTGCTATGCTGTTTTTAAGAACTATTATCAGTTATGTAAAGAAGAGAAAAGAGAAGCAGATATAAAGATACATTATAATATGCATTAAATTAAAGATAACAAATCACTTCAATTTAATAACAAAGTTATACATCTTAATTTACAATCAGTCTCTAAATCAAAGAAGATTGTCAAAGACAATAAAGTGAAAACATTTATTATGAAAGTCATAAAAGCTGAATTGTTGAACTAAGCTGACTCATTGCATCAAAACATCAATATGACTTCATTTATCACAATAACATTGTCATTATCATTAAACTCAGCTCTATTCATCATAATAACATCATCATCTACACTAAATCTAGCAACAAAGTCTGTCTTTAATTTCTTTACTCAATCAACACTGTTGTCAAAGTCAACACTTCAACACCTGATTGCATTTAATATCACTGTTATGTCTACTGAAATGATCACATCATCATAAATAACAATTAGCTTCAATGTCTCTACATTATTTACTATACTTCATATGTCTAAGTAGAAGACAGACAAGATAGAACTTAATGTTTTCTTAATGAATAAACAATGATTAATGAATTTACTTGTCTTAAGATTAGCTGCAACATCAATTAAGTTACAATCTCTATCTGCTGCAATTCTTATCATCAATGTATCTCTTCTATAAGTCATAATACAAAAGTTACTTGATGACTTCATCTGACTAGATGCACATCTGAATGAATAAATGAAGACAGTGACTGAAATACAAAGCTATATTGTTAAAGTGAAGAATTGCATTATCATTCTGAAAGAAAAACTGAGTATCATTGAGAATTATGCAGTGAGGACTCAGAGCATTCTGATGAAGATAATTGATATATTAAGCTTCATTGTTGAATATCTAAGAGAGAACAGCAGAATGGCAGATGCAGAGATGATTAAGATGATGAAAGATGAGTAAATAATGCTGAATATAAAGAATGAAAGAATCTTGATGAAGTGCAAAAGCAGAAACAAACAGAAAAAGTAATGTCAGAAATTGATGTCTTTTTTGTGATTAGCAACTTATTATGACACTGATGTCTTTCTTTTTCTTACTAAATTAATTCATCATTATGATCTTTTCTCACTTTTATCATTTCTTTTTGTTTAGACATTTGTTCTTGCTTTATTCATCATTATGAGAAATTGCTTCTGCTCATCTGCTTTTATGATGTCATAGTCAGACAACTATATAGCTGAGACTTCTTACTTACTTAACAAGACAGCTTTTTACCTCTTGACATTACCTGATGATAACAAAGTTATTTAAATCAGAATGACAGTTTTAGATATTGCTTTAAATATTATCAGTTAAATATATTGTAATCTGTGATGTCATTGACACTCAGAACAATTCAGACATCAAGAGAGATTTATAAAAGCTTTAGAAAAAAAAGACACAGCTTAAGATTAATGAGACTGTTATGTTAACTTTTTCTTTCTCTTTAAATTTAAAAAAGAAGTCATCATGATTACTGTCACTGACTTCTGTATTAAAGACTTTATATCTCTTTTCTTTTTCTTTGTAGACTGACTTCTGATATAACTTAACTGCAGTCAATCTGTACAGCTTGACTGCAATTAATTTATTTATCTTTTTTTAAGCATTTTACTTGATGTCAGAAAGAAATTCACAATCTTTAATGAAGTGAAAGCTGTTGCAAAGAAAGCATTTAATAAAGCAGTAAGAAAAATAATCATTATTTGAGCTGAATGATCTGTAATAATGTTACTTAATATCAGCTATGTAGTAATTTAATGAACTGCAGTTTTTCTCAGCTGTGTTGTGATCTACTATTTGAAAAAGCTCAGAACTTAATATAGAACAATGACTTTCTATTATTTCTGCACAAATGAAAAGATAGAAAATCTAAATAAAATGTTGAGCTTTATGCTTACAAAATATCTTATGAATAAATTAACTCAATTATAAGATAAATACTTACTGCAAGCACTTTTTGCAGCTTAAATTTAAGCTCATAATACAATTAAACAGAGCTCATTCTATTTACTGTATAAAATAAATTTACAATTATCAGATAACTTAAATGATCTTTAATTGCTGAGAGAAACTGGCTTTGAAGATCAGTTAAAATGAATTGAGCAGATACAGACAATTTAAATAATTGTTAATGAAATTCTTTTATAAAAGACTATTGAATTGAAAACAATTTGTAATAAAACAGTGCAGTTAAGTATTATAAGAGAAGAAGACTGAGTGTTTATATGAAATGAAGAGTCTTAGAAGTTTAAAATTAAATAATTTAAATCTTATACAATATTAAAAACTTATTCATTAGAAACTTATGCATTAAAAATGCTTACAAGATGTGTTTTACAAAATTTAATTTATGATAATTAACTTATAAAAGTACATATCTTTAATGTCAATGAATTTTGAGCTAATTCAGAGCTGCAAAGCAGTTTAAAATGAGCTAAACTATCTGTGCTATAATTAAATTTTAAAGTTGATGAGATTTTTAAATAAAAAGAGTCATCATTGTCTTTTTATAAAGAACTTTTAATTATATCTTGAGTCAAATGAGATCACAGACAAAAGAAAGAGCTATATAAGCTTTTAATAAAGAAGAAAGAAGATTTTTTTTAGAAGACAATTTATAAAATATAAAAATGTTATAAATAAATAAATTCATCTATACTCTCATTACAAAATGTTTTAAAAGTACATTAAAGCATTACTTCTTTCAAACTGATCTTAACTAAAGTGAATGATGTAATAAATGCATTACAGAAGACTATTAAAAGTTAAAGAGATGCTGATGATTTGACTTTAACATTTATAATAGAAAAGAGATGTAACTGAGAGAGAGTAAAAGTCTTGATATTATATAATATTAAGAAAAAACTGAATGATTAAAAATGACTTAGTAAAGATTTATGACAACAACATAATGAGTTGAAGTTAAAGCAAATAAGAAATAAAGCTGAAAAGAAAGATTAAAAAGTCTTAACTTTAGTAATGATTAATAGTGATTTGATGACAATCTGTAAAAGAAATATGAACTTATATAATTTACATAAAAAACTTAAGAAAAAGACTCTTATAGATTAGAAGATGATAGTATCAGAAGTAAAGCAATTTTATTAACTATTTATTTATTAAAAAA
>JAABUU010007992.1_pt1 | contig 10681 bp, 11 predicted proteins | sample 5559301 | NCBI WGS metagenome assembly JAABUU01 (sample SAMN10711884, study PRJNA513360) | rock metagenome | isolation source: Antarctica rocks | place: Antarctica: Victoria Land, Richard Nunatak white
CGCGACCCGGTCCAGGCCCGCCGCGACGACCAGCCACGGCTGGCTGCGGCCGGCCCGCACCACGGTGGCACCCGGCACCGGAAGGTGGCCCTCCACCGCGGTCGCGTGCGCGACCTGCAGCGCGCTGCTCGCGGCGGCGTCCGCGACCAGCTGCGCGGCGTCCTCAGGGTCCGCCTCAGCCGGCACCACCAACGTCAACAGCACCGTCACCAGCCGCTCCCCCACCTCAGCCACCAGCAACCCCCACGCCCGCGCCCGCGCCTGCGCCCAGCAGCTCCGGCTCACCGCCGGCTCGGTCAGCCGGTGCTGGCCCGGCAGCCGTGACCGGCTCGGCAGGTCGGCCCGGCAAATGCCGGTACAGGCTCGAGCGGGGGATCCCGGTCTTGACCACGATCTCACCGATCGTGTCCCCCGCCTGGCGCAGGTGCTCGGCGTACCGCAACTGGTACTCGCTGACCACACTCGGTCGGCCCATCCGACGGCCCTTGGCTGTCGCCACCGCCCGGGCGTACGCGGCCCGCTCCAGCATGTAGGTGCGTTCCATCTGAGCAAACAACGCCAGCAACACCACCGCCAGCTGCGCCATCGGATCACCCGGGTTCGCCGAGTCGACCTTGATCGGGTCGGCGAGGTTCCGCACCCCAACCCCCCGCTCGGACAGCTCATGGATCAAGTTCAAGGTGTCCCGGACCGTGCGGCCCAGCCGGTCCAGGGTGTGCACCACGATCACATCGCCCTTCCGGGCGTAGTCCAGCACCGCCCGCAGCACCGGCCGCTCCGTCGTCGCCCCCGACTTCCGGTCCACACAGATCAGCGCCTCCGGGATCCCGGCCGCACTCAACGCGTCCACCTGCCGCTCCAGGTCCTGCTTGGCCGTCGACACCCGCGCATACCCCAAATCCACATGCCGACCGTACGAGAAGTCAGCTCAGTAACACCGGCACGACACGCCACCGCGAACACAACAACTGGAACGACCGTGCCAGCGCTAGCACTGGGCACCCGTGACCCCACCAGGTGCAGGTGCTGTCCCACTTCCAAGATCAAGCCTTCGATGGCTGGGCCTTGGTTGTGCGAGCCCTTGTGCGGTCGAGGGCGCGGGTCAGTCCGGGGTGGCGAAGTAGTCGCCCTGCTCGAGGTCATCGAGCAGGGTGCGGTGGTCGGGTGTCCAGCCGAGCAGCTACTGCGTGTACCGGCTGGACGCGGGTGCGTCGGTGCCGAACACCAGCGCCATGAACGGGTTGCCGAAGTGCTCGCCGGCGTCCTGGGCGGGAACCGACCTGACCGGCACGCCGAGCTGTTCGGCGATCTTCCCGGCGATTGGGCCTTCCGTAGATCCACGTTCACGTCACCAGCAGCGTGCGTGGGTCGAGGTCCTGTACTGCGTGGTGGTGCCCTGTCCGCGTTGTGGTTGACCGATCGGCATGGGGACCGGTGCTGGCCCGATCTGCCCTAGCGTGGCGGGATGTCGGCTGGGTTCTGGGCGTGTGCGGCGATCACGACGGTGAGCGCCTTCGTGAGCCTGGGCTACTCAGTCGTTGGGCTTCGCGGCCCCGCCGGCGCGGCGGCGGCCGCCGCGATGTACGCCTGCACGCGCAGCTTCGCGTTGGCCGCAGCGGCGACAGTGGTGCTGTTCGCGCAGTCGCCCTCGTGGCTGCGCGCTGTCGCGTTCACGATGGTCTTGGTGCAGGTAGGTGACGCCGTGATCGGCGCACGGCTACACGATCGTCTCAAGACCATCGGCCCCGCCCTGACGGCCGTGGCCAACTTGATTGCACTGGTGGCCTTCAGCGGCTGACGGTCAGGTCGGCTCTACTGCTCGCTGTCGAGCATGGCCATCAGCGCGGGGGCGTAGCGATCGCCGGCTACCGCAGCTCGGGGTACGGCCTGTTCGATGTCGGCCAGATCCGTCTGGCTGAGCGTCAGGCGTGCTGCGGCGAGGGTGTTGGCGATGCGTTCGGGGCGGCCGGCGCCGACGACAGCGACGACGTCACCTTGGTCGGCGCCCTGGGCCAGGACCCAGGCGATGTCCAGTTGCGCGAGCGACGCGCCGCAACGGGCAGCGATGGGCTGCAGCCGGCTGGCGACGGTGAGGTTGGCGCGCCGGTTGTCGCCGTGCAGGCGCGGCAGGTGCGGGGGGGCGCCGGTGTCGTCGGCGTCGAGCCGTCCGGTGAGCAACCCGTGTGCGAGGACGCCGTAGGCGGTGATCCCGATCCCGAGTTCGCGGCAAACCGGGATGATGGTGTCTTCTGGTGTGCGGCTGAACAGTGAGTACTCGATCTGGACGTCGCTGATCGGGTGCACGGCGTGGGCGCGGCGGATGGTCTGGGCGCTGACCTCGGACAGGCCGATGGCGCGGACGTACCCGGCCTGGACGAGCTCGGCGATCGCTGTGACCGTCTCCTCGATGGGGATGGCGGGGTCGAGCCGGGCCGGGCGGTAGATGTCGACGTAGTCGGTGCGCAGGCGCTGCAGGGAGTAGGCGAGGAAGGTCTTCAGGGTCGCCGGTCGGCAGTCGGTTCCGAGAAAGGCGCCGGCGGGGTCTCGTAGACCGCCGAACTTGTCGCTGAGCAGGTACCGGTCCCGGGGCACGCCGGTCAGGGCGCGGGCGATCAGCGACTCGTTGTGCCCCAGACCGTAGAAGTCGGCGGTGTCGATGAGGTCGATGCCTTGCTCGACGGCGGCGCGGATCGTTGTGGCCGCGACCTCGTCGTCGGCGCCGGCCCCGGTGAGCCCCGACATGGAGCTGCATCCCAGCGCGACGGCGGCGACCACCGGACCGGTCTTGCCAAGCGTGCGAGGCGGGACCGAACGGGTGTCGTCACTCATGCCGCCCAGCGTGCCACCCCACGGCGCCGGAGCGAGTTGGCGGTCCTGGCAGCGCTACGCAGCACGGCGTCCGCTGCACGGGACATCGGCTCTTGTCCCGTAGAGGACCGTCCTGCGGCACGGCACGGCCAGCACGGTGATGGCAGGCTGGTTGTTGTGAGGACTAACGCGCCGCGGGTGATCGGGATGCTCGGTGGGATGAGCTGGGAGTCCAGCGCGCAGTACTACCGGCTAGCCAACGAGCTGGTCCGTGAACGGCTTGGTGGTCTGCACTCTGCGCGGATCGTGTTGGCCTCCGTGGACTTCGCCGATGTAGAGGTATTGCAGACCACCGGCCGGTGGGAGGAAGCAGGCCACCTGCTCGCTGAGGCGGCCAAGGGACTCGAGGCCGCCGGCGCAGACCTGCTACTGATCTGCACTAACACGATGCACAAGGTCGCCGACCAGGTCCAGGCCGCGATCGGGATCCCTGTGCTGCACCTGGGCGACGCCACCGCACAGGCGGTGACCCGGGCCGGGCTGACAACGGTCGGGCTACTGGGCACCGCGTTCACCATGGAGCAGGACTTCTACCGCGACCGGCTCACCAGCCACGGCCTTCGAGTGCTCATCCCGGCACCCGATGACCGGGCTGAGGTGCACCGCATCATCTACGACGAGCTGTGCCTGGGAGTGGTCCGCGAGGAGTCCCGGCAGGCCTACCGCGCCGCCATCGTCCGCCTCGTTCGAGCCGGCGCCGAGGGCGTCGTGCTCGGCTGCACCGAGATTGAACTTCTGGTCTCCGAAACGGACAGCCCGGTCCCGGTCTTCCCCACCACCCGCCTGCACGTCGAGGCCGCCATTGACGCTTCCTTGGCCACACGCGGGAGCGTTTAACGCCCCGCAGAGCGATCGTCTACTGGGACGCGCCTGCTGCCACTGCTTGAGCACGGCCAAACCGTCCCCGTGGCGTAGGGTGACCGTCCCACATCCTCAGTAGTGGGACGCGCTCAGCAGGCCCGCGCCTACACCACCGGCACGCGCAAGAAGGGCGTCCCGAAGGTTCTGTCCACTCTCCCGTCCCGTGTTCGGCGTCCACCGACGACCTCTGGGACTAACGAAAGGCTCCAAGAACCCCGCAGGTCAACGCTTGCTCACTTCTGCCCGTGTGGTCGAAGCTCCGCCAGTAAAGGGGTGGCCGAACCGATCGGTGCACGCGCCATCGCGCTCGACGTCACCGACGACGCCTCCGTCCGCGCAGGCAGAGACGGTCGTGGCACGTCTCGAACCAAAGAAGTGGGACGACGATCATGTGCCGAATGGATCACGGAGCGGGACTCCATGCCAGACGGCTCTACCTACAGTGCTGCTCGCACGGTCGCGTCACGGCCGGAATCGCGTTCGGCCTCGTGACCGGCACGATGGGACCACCATGGACAGATCTACCAGGAGCGATGAGAGGTCGTGTCATGAGCGTGTACCGGGTGATCGATGTGATCGGGACGAGTCCCTCTTCCTGAAAGGCGGCGGCGGCGGAGGCCATCACCACGGCGGGGGGATCGGCGCGCGATATCCGAGTGGCTGAGGTGACCAAGCAGGACATCGTCGTCGGTGACGGTGGGGGACTGATCTACCGGACGAAGATCCAGTTGTCGTTAAAGTACGAATCGGAGTAACTGGACCGCTTGGTTCAGCCGGCTCACCAAAAGGACCGCGCGTTCAGGGGCTCCTCTCACCGAAGATCGTCCACCAGACACTGCCTCACCGCCGACGACTGTGACTTGTAGCGCTGGTTGGCGCGGTTCTGGCAGCGCTATCTGGCCGCGCTGCTCGTGCCGCTCCACTCGCCGTCGGCGGCGCACGGTACCGACGGCGCCGGTGGTCGGTCTCAGGTTGGCCCGTGGTCGAGCTCGCTCAGCGCCGCCGCTGGTTCGCATCGAGCGCGCGAGTCCCGTGCACCCACATGCTGTCCGCCCCGTCGAGCGTGACGCCAGGCAGCACGACCGCGTCGACGCGGTCGAGCACGTCCTCGCTCAGGTTGGTGTTGTGTGCTGCGAGGTAGCCGTCGAGCTGCTGCATGGTCCGCGGGCCGATGACGACGCTGCTGACCGCCGGATGACAGGCCGCCCACGCGGTGGCGAGCTGCACGAGAGTCAGTCCACTTTCGTCAGCGAGCGCGCCGAGCGCGTCCGCAGCGGCGAACTTGCTCGCGTTGGCCGGCGCGGCAGGGTCCATCTGGGGGCGGTGGGACCGGGGTCCGGACAGGGCGACCTGCTGGCCGTTGCGGTACCGCCCGGACAGCCACCCGCCCGCAAGGGCGCCGAAGGCGAGCACGCCGATACCGAGTCGCTGGCAGACCGGGAGCAGGTCGTACTCCACCACGCGGTTCAGGATCGAGTACGGCGCCTCCTCGGTGCGGAACACGCCGTGCCCGCGGCGCTCAGCGAGGGCGCGGGCCTGCGCGATCTGTGAGGGCGGCATCTTCGAGGTGCCCAACGAGCGGATCTTGCCGGCGGCGACGAGGTCGGTGAGAGCGTCGAGCGTTTCGTCCAGGTCGGTCTGCGGGTCGGGAGCCCCGAGCTCGTAGACGTCGAGGTAGTCGGTCTTCAAGCGGCGCAGCGAGCCCTCGATCGCCTGCATGATCCATCGGCGGGCGCCGCCGCCATGATTGGGGTTGCCGTCGAGCTTCACCCCGAACTTCACAGAGAGCACGACCTCTTCGCGCCGGCCACCGGTGAGCGCTTCGCCGAGAATCTCCTCGGACTCACCGGCGGAGTAGCCGTCCGCGGTGTTGATGCTCGTGATGCCCGCCTCAAGCGCCCGGTGCACGATGCTGACGCACTCCTCGCGGTCCTGGTTGCCCATCGCGCCGAGCATCATGGCGCCGAGGGTGAGGTGGCTGACACTGATCCCAGTACGGCCCAGAGCTCGGTACTCCATCGCGGGGTCCTTCCTTCGCCGTTCCCGGCGGTCGCAGACGCTCCCACCACTAGGCGGAGAGCATATCCACTTCGACCGTACGGCGGAACGGATAGCCTGTCCACTATGCCCTCGTCGTCCGCGGAGCCGCAGCGCAGGCGATCCGACGCCGAGCGAAACCGCGATCGGATCCTCGTGGCGGCCCGTGAGGTGCTGGCGGACCGCGCCGCCGAGGTGTCGATGGCGGAGGTGGCCCGACGGGCCGCAGTCGGCATGGCCACCCTTTACCGGAACTTCCCGGGCAGGCGCGAGCTGCTCGAGGCGCTGTTCGCGGAGGAGGTCGACGAGCTGTGCCAGGCGGCCGAGCAGGTGTCCGGGCCGCCCGGGGAGGTGCTCGTCGCCTGGCTGCGACGCTTCGCGGTGTTCCACGAGAGCAAGCACCCGATCGCGGCCGAGCTGCTCCGGCACACCGACGCAGCCGATCTCGTCTTCGGCAGCAGCCGTGACCGCGTCCTGGCTGCCGGGCGACCGCTGCTCGTAGCAGCGCAGCAGGCACACGAGGTCCGCGCCGATCTCACGCTCGACCAGGTGCTCGACCTCGTCCTCGCCGCCACAACGATCCCGGGTACACCTGCCTACGTCGAACCGATTCTCCAGGCCGCGCTCGACGGGTTGCGCGGGTGACGGGACCCGTGGCTGGCGCATGACCAGTGGCGGCCCGGCCCTGAGGCGCACTCTCCAAAGGGCCGAGGCAGGCCGTCGCTGCCTTGAGGGCCGAGCGGCCTGTTTGAGGGCCCCGCAGCCGGCCAACTGCCATCAGTCCACAACGTCTTCAGCCGGACACCACACACGGTCCGGGGCGATCGCGAGCCGAGGCAGGGCGTAGCCCAACCGCGGGCCGATGGCCGCGGCGAACAGCACCGTTCCGCCGCCGACGGAGCCGCCAAGAGCCCAGCCGATGACCAGCACCGTGAGTTCGATCGAGGCGCGGGCGGCGAACAGGGGTGTGCCGCGGGCGGCCAGGCCGGTCATCAGGCCGTCGCGGCGACGGTCCGGCCTGAGGCGTCGACCCGGGCGCGAACCATTGCGATTCGCTACTGGCGGGACAGCCGCAGGCCGATGACACGGCCGCCCACCGCTAAAGCGAACCGCGCGTCCACGTAACTGCCTTGCAGGGAAAGCGGCCGGCGCAGAGATCGCGCAGTCGGCCGGAGCAGCTGCGGAACAACAAGACCTCGAACCTGGCCGGCGGCGAGGTGCGCAGCGCCGAGCGACCACCGATCAGGCTTCCCCCCTTCCCCTGGCCTTCTGCTGCCCTTAGCCGGTGGGGTTGGTCTCAAGGGGCAGCTCGCTGCTGGTGGACTCGGCGCTGGAGGTCGGTGAGGTGCCTGCGGCGATCACGGCGAGCGCTGTCCGGCGGCGCCGGGTGACCAGGGCGACAGCGACGGGCACGCTGGCCAGCCCAACTGCGCGCATCCAGTGCCGGTTGGCGCGGTGGCCGAACGCGGCGTCCAGGCTGAGTCGGCCGGGGCCGCTGAGCGCGATCGCCCCGGCGGTCAGGGCCAGCACAGCGGGGTACTCCAGGCCGCCGTCCTGGGCGAAGAAGCCGTTGTCTTTGTGCATGGAGGCTGCCACGGCCATCGTCCCGGCGACTGCGGCTCCGGCGGCGGGGGTGGCCAGCCCCAGGGCCAGCAGGCTGCCTCCGCCGGCCTCGCCGGCCCCAGCCAGCAGCGCGTTGGCCCGGCCGGGGGTGAACCCGATGGACTCGAAGAAGCCGGCGGTGCCGGCCAGGCCGTGGCCGCCGAACCACCCGAACAGTTTCTGGGTGCCGTGCGCGACCAGTGTTGCGCCGACTCCCAGTCGCAGAGCGAGTAGTCCCAGGTCGCGTGAGTCCGTCGTCGGCACAGCATCTCCTCAACCAGCGCGCCTTGTTGCGCACGCACACACTATGGGTAGTCGCCCGTGCGCCGGTGGGCGCCAGCGTCGTGGGCCGCTGCGGTAGAGCTGTCCTTCGGCCCAGCAGGCGTCCGTGGTCTCAGCCGGACCTGGTGCTCGGCCGAAGGTCAGAGGCGCTGCCCGCCGGTCAGCTCGATCTTCGCGCCGCTGGCCCAGCCGAAGCCGTCGGCCAGCAGCAGCGCAATGGCTGCGCCGATGTCGTCGGGCTCGGCCAGGCGCCCGAGCGCGGTCACGCCCCGGACCATCTCGCCGACCTGCGGGTTGTCGCGGACCATGCCGCCGGAGAAGTCGGTCGCGACCGCGCCGGGCGCGACGACGTTGACCCGGATGCCACGGCCGCCGAGTTCCTGCGCCTGGTAGCGGGTGAGCACCTCCACGGCCCCCTTCGCTGCGGCGTATGCGGCTGAACCGGGAATGGTGATCCGGACCAGGCCGGTGGAGATGTTGACGATCCGGCCCCCGTCGGCCAGGACCGGTAGCAACGCCTGGGTGAGGAAGAACGGTCCTTTGAGGTGCACGTTGACGATGTCGTCGAACTGCTTCTCTGTCGTCGTCGCGAACGACTCGTGCAGCGACGTGCCGGCGTTGTTGACCAGGAAGTCGATCGTGTCGCGCCCGAACTCCTCCCGGACTGCGCTTCGCAGCTGCTCCACGAACGCCGGGAACGACGCCGAGTCCGCGACGTCGAGCGGCAGCACCACGGCCTTGCTGCCCGCGGCCTGCACCTCCGCGACGAGCGAGGCGGCGGCGTCTTTCGCTTCGACGTATGTCGCGACGACGCCGACGCCGGCGCGGGCGAGGTGAAGGGCGGTGCTGCGGCCCAGGCCGCGGCTCCCGCCGGTGATCAGGGCGATCTTGCTGTCAGCGGTGAAAGGCATGCACAGATCCTGCGCCGGTCCGGTGCCGGGCGGGGAGGACCCGTTGTCCAGGGACCGGCGGTCCCTGGACCGTGCCTGCGGCCGACAGCACAATCGCCTGATGGACCGTGTTTCGCTGGCCGACTTCCTGCGCCGCCGCCGGGAGGCCCTGCAGCCCGGCGACGTGGGACTACCGGTCGGGTTGCGCCGTCGCACGGCGGGGCTGCGCCGGGAAGAGGTGGCTGCGCTCACCGGCATGTCGACCGACTACTACACGCGGCTGGAACAGCGACGAGGCCCGCAGCCGTCCGAGCAGATGCTCACCGCTTTAGCGCGCGGGCTGCGGCTGACGCTCGACGAACGCGACCATTTGTTCCGGCTCGGCGGTCACGGCGCACCCAGCCGAGTGCGGCGCTCCGAGCACGTCCGGCCAGGAATCCTGCGCGTGCTCGACCGGCTCGAAGACACGCCCGCGCAGGTCGTGACCGACCTGGGCGTCACGCTGGTGCAGAACCGGCTTGCTGCCGCGCTACTCGGTGACCAGACAACCTATGCAGGGCCGGCGCGCAGCGCCTACTACCGCTGGTTCCGCCACGACCCGGTCGAGCGGGCGCTGCGGGTGGACCGAGAGCACGAGGCGCAGAGCAGGCTGTGGGCAGCGGACCTGCGGGCGACGACGAGCCGCGGCACCCCGGGCGCCGAGGAGCTCGTCACCGAGCTCCTCGCGGCAAGCCCGGAGTTCGCCGACGTCTGGTCCCGTCACGACGTCGCCGCACATGAGGAGCAACGCAAGACGCTCGTCCATGCCGAGCTCGGCGAGATCGAGCTCGACTGCCAGGTCCTCCACACCGAGGACCGCGGGCAGCGGCTACTCGTGCTGACCCCTTCGCCCGGAACCAACGCCGCCGAGCGCCTCGAGCTGCTCGGGGTCGTGGGGCGTCAGTTCGCGCGCTGAAACCAAACGTTCACGATCGTCGAGTTCAACACCGCCATCAACTGGCACAGTGCCGACCCGCGGACGTGCGACCAGGCGCCGGGCGGTCAGCAGGCGAGGCGAACGGAGAGCTCCCACAGCCGTTCGGCTGTCCCCGGGTCCAGCGCCCAGTGCTTCACGCCGTGCGGGTGGTCGGCTAGCGCGGCGTCGTCCGGGACGGTGTACGCCTCCTGGCAGTCATCGAGGTACCGGCCCCCTACGGTCGCGAACTCCGGGGCGACGGCGGCCACCAGAGTGGTCGCCGCGCCCTGCGGGATGCTCTTGTACGCGAACACCCCGGCGGCTTCGGCCGCGGCCAGGGACTCGCGCTGGCCGGCAGAGAAGTTGCGCTGCAGCCCCGTCGCCACGCCGCCGGGGTTCACGGCGTTGGCGACTATCCCGTCGTCCTGCCAGCGCCTGGTTGCTCCGACCGCGAACAGCGAGTTCGCGGTCTTGGACTGCGCGTACGCGGTCTGCGGGTCGTAGGCCCGGCGCTCGAAGTCGACGTCGTCGAAGTCGACCGGGGCGCGCATGTGCGCAGTGGACGACAGGGCGACGACCCGGGCGCCACCCTGCGCAGCGGCCGCCGCCGCCAGATGCCGGTGCAGGCCCAGAGCCAGCGCGAAGTGCCCGAGGTGGTTCGTTGCGAACTGCAGCTCCCGGCCCTGGCCGGTGCGCTGCAGCCCCGACGTAACAAGGCCGGCGTTGGTGACCAGGATGTCCAGGGGCTCGTGCCACCGAGCCACGAACCGGGCGACGCTGGCGGGGTCGGCCAGGTCCAAGCTTTCGACGTGTGGCGCTTGTCGACCGGTCGCCGCCGCGATCCGCTCGGCCACGACAGCTCCAGCGGCGGCATCCCGCACAGCGAGAGTCACCGTCGCCCGGCGGCTGCCAGCACGCGGGCTGTCTCGGCGCCCAGGCCGGAGGACCCGCCGGTCACGATCGCCTGCCGTCCGTTCAGCTCCACTGCCCGGGCGACCTCGGCGGCCGTGCTGCCTGCCCCGAACGTGGTGGTGATCAGCGACGTCATGCGGGTCTCCCTCGGGCACGGTGCCCACGACGTGAGTATCGGCGCCAAGGACCTCCGGGCGCCCCCACCGCGGCGCCCGGCTGCCGCACGGGCCCACGTTGAGCGCAGCACCACCGCCCGAAGGTGGGGTCGGACCCG
>JAABUU010007994.1_pt1 | contig 10680 bp, 10 predicted proteins | sample 5559301 | NCBI WGS metagenome assembly JAABUU01 (sample SAMN10711884, study PRJNA513360) | rock metagenome | isolation source: Antarctica rocks | place: Antarctica: Victoria Land, Richard Nunatak white
TGGCGACAAACTTAAGCAGGTCGAGCGCAATGTCTTCCATGCGGCGGGCAGAGTTGGGGGTTGTGGCTTCCATAGCTCGATGCTATCTGGCTGAGGTTCGCGCGGCAAATGCCTCGCAGACAGAACTGCGAACCGCCCAGATCAGTTGCACGGATGCAGCCCGCAGAGAATCTCATACACGATCGTTCCGGCCAGGCGTGCATGGTCTGCGGCGCAGATGCCGAGACCAAGGATAATGGCGACATCCCCAGGCTGGACCTCAGCAATATGGCTCACATCGACGACCGTCAGGTTCATGGACACGCGCCCAAGGATAGGAGCGCGCTGGCCGCGCAGCATGGCCCAGCCACCCGCGCGCGCATTCGTGGACGACAGTTCACGCCGCAGGCCATCGGCGTATCCCACCGGAAGCAGAGCCACGCGCATAGCCTGGTCGGCAGTAAAAGTCGCGTTATAGCCAACCGTATCGCCCGGCACGAGCGAGCGCACCGCGAGCACACGCGCTTTCCACGTCAGCACCGGCTCGAGCGCAGCCTGGACCTGAGCCGCAGCCTCGCCTTCAATCGGCAGGCAAAAACCATACAGGGCAATCCCGGCCCGTACCATCCCACGTGCATTGATGCTAGCGGCCAGTGTAGCCAGCCACGTTGTTGGCTTCGCCGGGTTGTCGAGTGTTGATGAGTTGCCGGCGTGAACCCAGCGCGGGCGCAGACCCGCTTCGGCGACCTGCGCGACAGCTCGCTCGAACCGTACCTGCTGCTCCCGCGTCAATGAGGAATCGGCCTCTTCCGAGCTGCAAAAGTGAGTAAAAATTCCATCGAGAACAAGCCCGGCAGCCTGAATCTGCACCAGAAACGCGGCGAGATCAGCGCCAGGCTGAACACCCTGCCGGCTCATACCCGTGTCGACCTCAACGTGAACCTTCTGTCCGCTCAGTGGAGCCAGTGCAACAACGTGTCCCGGCGTCCAGAGGACCGGAACCAGCCTGGAGTCCCGGAGGATCGCCACGTCCTCAGATAGAAACCCCGACATAATGAGGATATTCGCCGCATCCCCCACGGCAGCGCGCACCCGTCGACCCTCGTCTGCACAGGTGACGCCCAGCCACTGCGCCCCAGCGGCAGTAAGGATTTCCGCACAGCGTTCAGCCCCATGCCCGTACGCGTTGGCCTTGACGACTGCGAGGACCTCAGTAGCGGCGCCCGCTGCCTCATCGAGAACGCGGAAGTTCGATGCCAGCGCACTATCCGAAATCTCCAGCCAATTATTCAACGTCCCGCGCGCGCTCCCTCGGCTATCTTATCGTTCGCTCAAAGCGGATTCTTCCGTCTTCTGTTGTCATTCACCGAAGGGAATCTGCGTTTGCTTCTTGCTTTCCCCAGTTCCCGACACTAATCCGCTCTAGTAATCCCCGCCCGTATGCGTCGTATCCTCGTCCATGAAGATCGTGAACTCATGCAGAAAGCGCATGTTCACCGACCCCGTCGGCCCGTTGCGCTGCTTGGCAATAATGATTTCAGCTTTACCCTTCAGGTCTTCGTTCTCGCGGTCGTAGTACTCTTCGCGGTGAATGAAGCAGACCACATCGGCGTCCTGCTCAATCGAGCCCGACTCGCGCAGGTCGCTCAACAGCGGCTTCTTGTCGCCCGTGCGCTGTTCCGATCCACGCGAGAGCTGCGAAAGCGCGATCACAGGAACCTTCAGCTCCTTCGCCAGCGCCTTCAGCCCGCGGCTAACGCTGGAAACCTCCTGCGTGCGATTCTCAAACTTCTTCTGGCTTGCACCGGCTGATCCGGTCATCAGCTGCAGGTAGTCGATGACGATCAGATCGAGCTTGCCTTCCTGCTGCTTCAGGCGGCGTGCCTTGGCCCGCATTTCGGCCAGCGTGATGCCGGGCGTATCGTCGACAAAAAGCTTCGACTCCATCAGGCGTTCGAGCGCTTCGTTCAGCTTGCCCTTGTCTTCGCGTCCCAGAAAGCCCGTCTGCAGCTTGCGTGCGCCCACCAGGGCTTCACCGGCGAGCATGCGGCGCAGCAGGCTTTCCTTCGACATTTCAAGCGAGAAGACGGCGACCACATTGCCGTCTTTTACCGCTGCGTTCTGCGCAATGTTGATCGCCCACGCAGTCTTGCCCATCGAAGGCCGCGCCGCAATGATGATCAGTTCGGAGTCCTGCAAGCCGCTGGTCATCTTATCGAACTCGCTGTAGTGCGTGCGCAGCCCGGTAACTTCGCGGCCCTGCTCGTACAGCTTGTCGATCGACCCGAACGAGTTGCGCACAATATCCGAAATCCCGGAGAAGCCGCCCGTAATGGCGTGCTCGGAGATCTCCATCAAACGCGATTCAACCTGGTTCAGGACGTCGATGGCCTCAAGCGATTGATCCGCCGCCTCCATCATGCCGGAGTCGCAGACGCTCATCAACTGACGCATCAGGCTCTTGTCGCGGACGATGCGGACGTAGCTTTCAATCGAAAGTTTGCGCGGAAGACCCTCGCTCAGGCTGGCCAGATACGCCATGCCGCCAATCGAATCGAGCTCCTTCTTCTTGCGCAGATCTTCAGCTACCGTCACGATGTCGACCGCGTAGCCGACCTCGCTAAGGTGCAGCATCACTTCGTAAATTTTGCGGTGCGAGTCGAGCGAAAAGTCGTCGATCTTCAGCAGCATGGTCGCATCGACGATTGCGAGCGGCTCAACCAGCATGGCACCAAGGATCGTCTGCTCAGCGTGCAGCGAGGCAGGACGATTGTCATCGTTCGGATTGAGGAGACGCGGAAGCGAGGCCATGGCGATCGTGTGCTTTCCTGAGGGTTGTGCCTAGTGTAGCTGCGCCACTTGACGCAATGCATCTGCATGCGGGGTGCAACCTGTGAGTCGCTGTGAAAAGCAGGGGAAACACAGGCGAAACCTGGCGAGTTCCGCGGTTCCGCTCTCCACAAATGCGGGTGCCCCACGTCTCGCTTTTGAGTGTTCAGCCTATGACATGGGCCACCCACCGCCTGTGGAACTCAGTTCAGAAGCGCCCCACTCGCCAAGAGAGCCGTCTCCGAAGAGCGGCCCTCTCTGACAAGGTTGCGGTAAGCTTCTCAGTTGAAGATGCTCCCACGGTCGCGTCGCTCGTCGACAAGTTGATCGCGCAAGTGTTTGGACCAGCTTGTGTGATCGTTCCCGTGTTCATGCAGTTAGAGGACCATCCACCGAACTTGACTCCAGCCTGTGCAGGCGCAGTCAACGTCACGGTGGTTCCCAGGGGATACGTCGCCGTACAGACCGACTTGCCGGCTCCGGCGCCCGGACCACACGTGATCACCGGAGTGCAAGTGCCAGCAATGGCCGGATTGCAGGTCGCTGAAGGAGCTGTCAGCAGCCAATTGCCGCCAGCTTGCGGTGTATTGGGATTCAGCCCTTCGTTGTACACCGTCAGCGTCGACAGGAGTTGCGGAATGTTTTGATTGCACGAGCCTGCGGTCGGCGGGGTAGCGGTGGGATTCGCGAGAACCAACGGGCAACCGACCGCTGCCGTAGCGGTGGCTAACGACCCGTTGCTGTCCGTTGCCTCGGCAGTGATCGTGGCGCCTACGTTGCCTGCGCTGGACCCATAAGCACTGACGACTCCGCCGTTTTGCGTGCCACTGCCCGTTGCGCTGCTGCCGAAGTTTGTGACCGGGAACACATTCGGCGCGGAAGTAAGCCAGGTGACAGAGTTGGTCAGGTCCCTTACGGTCGGGGAGTTCGCAAACGTTCCAATCGCCAGAAACTGCCCACTCTCGGTCAAGCTGCCGAAGACGATTCCATTGGGAATGATTGTGAGCGAAAGGATCTTGTCTCCACTGCCCCCGGTCCCCCCGGTCGCCCCGGTCACTGTCAGATCAGATAACCCGGAGACACCCCCATCTTCTGCCGTGATCTTCGTGGTTCCCACGCCAACCGCTGTCGCCAGGCCATTCGCGTCGATTGTGGCGACCGAAGTGTCCCCTGACAGCCATTTTGCCGAACGGGTCACATCTCGCGTATCGGTACCTTGTGTACCTCGTGTGGTCGTCGTCTCAGACGCGCGGAACTGCGCCTTTTCCCCACCGCACTCAGAACCTCGACACCCGCACTCGGGAACACAGTCAGCGTCTGCACCGAAGTGCTGCATCCGGTCAGTGGCAGAAACAACGCCATGGCAACTAAACAAATGCGGGAACGAGAATACATACGGGGGGTGGCTCCTCCGATCAAGCTACTGATCTCCAGCCAGGAACAAAATACAACTTCCAGGGAGGAGCATCCCTCTTGCCAACCAGAGCAACGTCTGCTTTTCTGCCCAGGCAGGTGGCCATCCCTTCCCTCCTCAACAAACGCGGGTGCCCACATCTCCCTCTGAGACGTGGGCACCCGCGTCACCTGATAGCAATCAGCGCTGGCCGCCGGCCGCTTCGATAATGGATCCGGTGATCCAACGCGCCTCGTCGGAGGCCAGGAAGGCAACGATCGACGCGATATCCTCAGGCTGGCCGATCCGTCCCAGCGGAGTAGCCGCAACGGCTTGATGCTCGAAATCCGTTCCGCGGATGCCTGCCGACTCTACACCTTCGGTCGCAACCAGGCCAGGGTTGACCGCGTTGACGCGGATTCTGCGCGCGCCCAGTTCCTTCGCCAGCACGCGGGTGATCGAGTCCACTGCACCCTTCGTTGCCGTGTAGACCACCGACGTCGGTGGGGTGAGCGTGGTGGCGATCGAGGAAATGTTGATCACCGAGCCGCCTTCGGCCGGGAACAGCGCAGAGGCCGCCTGCGTGGTGAGCAGAAGTCCGGTGACATTGGTCCCGAACATCCAGTTGATCCGCTCTTCGGTAATGGCCTCAAGCGCACCAAACTCATACACGCCCGCATTGTTGACGAGCACATCGAGCCTGCCGAACTGCTTCTTAACCTCGGCAAAGATGGAGGCAATATCGGCTGCCTTCGCGACGCTGCCGCCGACCGCCACGGCTTTCCCGCCGGCATCGGTAATAGTTTTGACGACTGCGTCCGCGCCCTGTTTGCTGGTCGCGTAGTTGACCACAACAGACGCACCCTGCGCCGCCAGTTCTTTGGCAATGCCGGCGCCGATGCCCTTCGATGCTCCGGTCACGAGTGTGACCTTACCTGAAAGCTTTCCCATTTTGCATTCTCCTGGAAGTTGCCGTCTGAATAGTTCGACGTCTATCGAATAGATGGCAGCAGTTCAGGGAAGGATGCGGAAGATTGACTCGGACTACCGAAATTACAGCGGCGCAACTGGGCAGCCAACCTGCGCTTAAACAAATGACTCTGCTCACAGCTTGCCCAGACGCTGCAAATAAGCATTCCAGGGTTTGCGCTGGAGGGTAAGCTGGGCGGTGCGTCCCTGGCGCTCAATCTCAATCAGACCGGCTTCAGCGAGCTCTTTCAAATGGTGCGAAACCGTTGCCGGCGAGATGTTCTCCTGTTCCCGGAGAAGGCTGCACGGAAGCGAATCGGACGCAGCAATCTGCTCGAGAATAGCGAAACGCCGCGGGTCAGCGAGCGCACGCGTGATTACGTGACACTGCTCCTCGGTCAGCGTGGTCCGCACGGCCTTTCGTCTGGTCACCATAGCGCTCGTTCCTAGAGTACGCGTTGCGGATCCACGTGCGCCGGTGCCAATCCCGCTGCGATACTGGACCGGAGAGGTATTGCACATGGCTCGCGATACAAACGCAGGGCAGAAACCGGAAAAGCAACTTGCGGTGCCGCAGGCTGCCGCGGAGGATACCGCAAGCTTCGAACTGCTGCGGGTCTGGGTCGCCCACCAGGCGCAACAGGTGACGCTGCGTCCAGGAATCTGGCAGGAGCCCGCAGCCTGGGGGGTCATGCTCGCGGACCTGGCGCGTTCAATCGTCAAAATCCACGTCGAGAATGACGACGAGCTGGAAGCAGAAGCGTTCCTCTCTGGGCTGCTGGAAGGCTTCGACAGCGAAATCGAATCGGTGCTCGAAGAGTTCGGCGATGCAGAGGAACGAGAGCATGAAGCCGGGTGAAGTTAGGTCGAGCCGTCACGCTTGTCAATCGGCAGCGGAGCGTAGCAATCTGCTGCTCACTTACGACGGCATGAACGACATTAGCGAGCCGGCTTGTACTCCTTGAAGAGCTCCGGAAACTGCGCCTTCAGCGCCGCTGTCTTAGGCACGTCGCAGATCTGGATGTAAGGATTGTTAGGATTCTTGACCGCGTAATCCTGGTGATAGTCCTCACCCTTGTAAAACGCTTTCAGCGGCACAAGCTGCGTAACGATCTTCGCAGGAAACGCATGCGCACCGTCGAGCTGCGCAATGTAAGCAGCGGCAATCTTGTGCTGGTCTTCCGACGTATAGAAGATCGCCGAACGATAGCTTGTGCCCACATCAGGTCCCTGGCGGTTCAGTTGCGTAGGATCGTGGGCAACCGAAAAGAAAATCCGCAGCAGCGTGCCGTAAGTGATCTGCGCCGGGTCATAGGTAATCTCGACCGATTCAGCATGGCCCGTAGACTCCGTGGTCACCTGGGAATACGTTGCAGTATCCGCTGACCCCCCGGAGTAGCCCGCTTCGGTGTGCAGCACGCCTTGCACCTGCTGGAACACGGTCTGCGTGCCCCAGAAGCAGCCCCCGGCGAAGACCGCTTTCTGCTGGCCTGCATGGGCGGCGAGTTGGTCGTCCTGTTGCGGTGCGGCGATGGGTGCTTTCTGGACGGCGCTGGCAATGGCCAAGTGTTTGTACCCCAGGAAGAAGATAACGACAACTGCGATGGTGACAACAAGAGTCAGAGTGCTGCGCGACATGCTGATTGGACGCTAACAGTCTGCGGAAGGGTTCTTCGGTGCCCAGCCAGAAATGCGCACGCGGATAACACGGATAGAAATGGATAAGAACGAATAATGTCAAGAGAGATTGAGGTTGGGCTTGCGGCTGTTTGACATCACGATGCGTTTCAGTTTCGCGCGCTGACCGAATGCAAGGATCAATCCTATCTCCAGCGTTGTCGCCCTAAGATAATTCAGGAGTTGAAGTTCGAATGCCATCCCTTATTCGCCTTTATCCGTCTGATCCGCGTGCGCATTTCTAGCTCGCGTTTGAAGCTCAACATAAACCCGAAGCAGCGAAACAGCCGCCGGAGTAACACCGGGCAGCTTGATGGCCTGGCCTAACGTGACCGGGCGCACGCGTTCAAACGTTTGCTGCATCTCGCGGGAGAGCCCGCTGACCTCGCGGTAATCAAACCACGCCGGAATCTTGACGCCTTCAGCGCGCTGCATGCGGGCCATCGAACGCAGCTGCTGCACCAGGTAGCCCGCATACTTGATCTCCGTCTCAACCGCGCGCTGCTCGTTGCGAATAACACTCGGCATCATCCCGCAATCTCTCCACGGCTGAAAAAGCTCCGCGTCCAGTGAGAGCTGCGGCAGCAAATCGGCGATATCGGTCTCCGGGCGTTTCAGAAGATCCGCGAGGGTCAATCCTTCGGTCGAGCCCTCAAGTTTTCCTAACCCCGCAGGAGTCAATTTGCTGACATTCAGCCGCGTGCTTTCCAGTTGCTGCCTCAGGTTCGCAGCGCGTTCCTGCCGGGCTTCGTAGTCATTCCACTGCGCATCGTCCACCAGCCCGAGCGCACGCCCATGCGGTGTGAGCCGGCGGTCGGCGTTGTCGATGCGCAGGTGCAGGCGAAACTCGGCGCGCGAGGTAAACATCCGGTACGGCTCGTCCGTGCCCTTCGCGATCAGATCGTCGATCATGATCCCCAGGTAAGCTTCCGTGCGGGCGAGCGTAAACGCTGGTTTACCCTGCACAGCAAGCGCGGCATTAATCCCGGCCATCAAGCCCTGCCCCGCCGCCTCCTCGTAGCCACTGGTGCCATTGATCTGCCCCGCAAGATAAAGGCCCGAGATCGTCTTCACGCGAAGCGTCCGATCCAATTCCGTAGCGTCAATCGCGTCGTACTCGATCGCGTAGCCAGGGCGCAGCATCTCCGCCTGCTCCAGCCCTGGAATCGACGCGACCATCGCGGCTTGCACGTCCATCGGCAGAGAAGTCGACATGCCGTTGATATAAACCTCGTGCGTGGAAAGCCCTTCAGGCTCAAGAAAGAACTGATGTTCGGCCTTGTCCGGGAAGCGCACGATCTTGTCTTCGATCGACGGACAGTAGCGCGGACCCACCGCCGAAATCTGTCCCGAGTACATCGGCGAGCGGTGCGCGTTCTCGCGGATCAGCCGCATCGTCTCGGGCGTGGTGCGGGCCAGGTGGCAGACGATCTGGCGCAGCGGCAGCTCCTGCGTGCGGAAGCTGAACGGCGTGGGCTCCGGGTCGCCGGGCTGCTCCGGAAAACACTTCCAGTCGATGGTGCGGCCGTCCAGGCGCGGCGGCGTTCCAGTCTTCAGACGCGTGCCGCGCAGACCGAGCGCCTTCAGCGACTCGCCGAGCAGAACGCTGGCAGGCTCGCCCGACCGCCCCGCCGGGTATTGCTGCTCCCCGCAATGAATCAGCCCGTTCAGAAACGTGCCCGTAGTGACAATCGTCGCCCGCGCGTGAACCTCACGCCCATCGCGCAATCGCAGCCCGCGAGCAACTCTCGCCGCCAACGGCTCCGCATACGGTTCGCTGGCACCATCGATCAGCAGCCCCGACACCTCCGCCTGCCGCAGATGAAGATTGGCCGTGTTCTCCAGCAGATCGCGCATGCGCACACGGTAAAGAGCCTTGTCGCACTGCGCGCGCGGGCTCCACACCGCCGGTCCGCGACTCGTATTCAGCAGGCGAAACTGGATCCCCACAGAATCCGCAACCACGCCCATCACCCCGCCCAGCGCGTCGATTTCGCGCACCAGATGGCCTTTCGCAATTCCGCCGATGGCCGGGTTGCAAGACATCTGCGCAATCAGGTCGAGGTTCAGCGTGAACAGCGCCGTCCGCAGACCCATGCGTGCGGAAGCCACGGCAGCTTCGCACCCAGCGTGGCCCGCGCCCACGATCACGACATCGTACTGTTCGGTAAAGCTCACAGGGCCAATTCTAGTGATTCGAAACCCAACCTGCGCGCCCGCATCCAAGGGTCATGCTTGGGTTTACACAGCATCATCACTGGTTTTTGCCGGTGTTTCTCTTCTGCGCAGTGGTGGTGCTGGCTAACGTGCTGCACTACCTGGTCTTTCGCTTCCTCAAAAAAAAGGAGTGGGAAGGTACACCGGAAGTGCGTCCGGGCTGGGGAATCCAGCGGCACCTGGCCCGCCCCGCGCGAATGATCTTCCTGATTGGCTGCTCGCTGGGCGTGCTGCCCTGGGTTCCGGAGCTGCCACCGATCTGGGAAGGCTACATCAAGCAGGCGCTCGAAATGCTGCTGATCGTCTGCCTGGGATGGCTGACAGCGGGCTTTGTATACGTCGCGCAGACGGCGCTGCTCAAGCGCTACGACCTGAACGCGACGGACAACTACCAGGCGCGTCGCGTGCAGACGCAGGTCCAATTGCTGCGCCGCTTCGTGCTGACTTTGGTTGTCGTGCTGACACTGGTGGCGCTCCTCTGGAGCTTTCGCAATCCGCGGCTCTGGCAATATGGAACCGGCCTGCTGGCCTCTGCTGGCCTCGCCTCGCTCGTGCTCGCGACCGCGGCAAAGTCAACCGCCTCGAACATCCTCGCCGGCTTCCAGATTGCCGTCACGGAGCCCATCCGGCTGAACGACTCGGTGGTCGTCAAAGGCGAATTCGGCACGGTCGAAGAGATCAACTCCGCCTACGTGGTCGTGCGGATCTGGGATAAGCGCAGGCTGATTGTGCCGCTTACCTACTTCATCGAGAACTCGTTCGAAAACTGGACCCGCCGCTCCGCAGACCTGCTCGGCACGGCCATGCTCTACGTCGACTACACCGTCCCCGTCGCACCGTTGCGCGAAGAGTTGAACCGCATGGTGCGCGCCTCAAAACTATGGGATGGACAAACCTGCGGGTTGCAGGTCACCAACCTCACCGAGCGCACAATGGAATTACGTTGCCTGATCAGCGCCCGCGATTCAAGCGACCTGTTCGACCTCCGCTGTGCCGTGCGCGAATCCATGATGCAGTTCGTGCGCGAAAACTTTCCCGGAGCATTCCCAATCCAGCGGCTCGCCGGCTCCGTAGACGAGCACGACCCGAACGAACCGATTCAGAAGTACGCGGAAGCTGAAAGCGAGTGCCTGGGGTATGCGCCGATTCTGAAGCCGCACCCTGTCCCGGAGCAAGGTCCAGCAGAAACCAACAAACAACACCAGAAGCGTGCGCAAAGTTCGCCAAGTAAATGCACGCAAAGTTCGCAATGAGGAAATTTGTCTCCCTCTGCGAACTTTGCATCCTCTACATTGCGAACTTTGCGCACGCTTTGGTTTAAGCTTTGCCGCTCTATGGCTGTCATTCCCGAAGGGAATCTGCGTTTGCTCTGCCCTTCCCAGACCTCCACGCGCTCCCTCACCAGCACTACGGCATAGGCGGGGGCGGCGGCGATGTTGGCCTGGGAAAGGGAATCGGCGGAGGCGGCGGCACTCGCCCTAGCGTTCGTTTTGGTTGCGGCACGCCTGCCACCCGCGCCTCTGCTGGTGGAGCCGAAACCACCTCGCCAAACTGACAACTCAGCGTAACCACCGTAATATCGTCTTCCTGCCCAAACGCAAGTGCAGTCGAAGCAA
>JAABUU010007995.1_pt1 | contig 10680 bp, 10 predicted proteins | sample 5559301 | NCBI WGS metagenome assembly JAABUU01 (sample SAMN10711884, study PRJNA513360) | rock metagenome | isolation source: Antarctica rocks | place: Antarctica: Victoria Land, Richard Nunatak white
GAGGGTCGCGAAGTGCTGCGTGATCGTGGAACCGGGTGACACCGTCATGAGAGTCCTCCGCGTCGTGAGCGATCTGCCGATCACTCATCCTACCGGAAACTGCTCATTCCAGATGCGATTGCCCTGCGTTCCTTCCGTATGTCATCTGGAGGATAACCGGCAACCGTCACATGGCCGGGTCTGATTGGATGAATATACACCCGATGACTCCCGCGCATACGGTCGAGTATCCAACCTTCACGCTCCAGACGGCGAATCACATCACGGACTTTCGGCATGGCGTCCTTCCTCATGCATGTATGTGCGTTGATGCCGCTCCCACGCATCCACAAGGAAATCGTGCATGCGTGTGCGGAAGACGGCGGCATCGAAGCGGCGGGCATGGGCGATGATCGTCGCGCGATCCCATGGTTGGGACTGGACGCGGCGTATCGCGTCCATGATCGCCTCGACGCTCTGTTCGGGGAAGAGGACCCCCGTTACGCCATCGCGCACCGATTCCGCCGAGCCACCCCGTCCATAGCCGACGACGGGCCGCCCCGCCGCCATTGCTTCCAGTTGGGCGATGCCGAAATCGTCCTCGGCGGGGAAGAGCGTCGCAGTGCAGCGGGCGTATTTCTCGCGCTTCTCGTCGTCGGAAATCCAGCCGAGAAAACGGACGGTCGGCCCGGCAAGCGCTTCGAGCGCCGCGCGATCCCGCCCCGTGCTGGCAATCTCCAGCCGGACGCCGAGCGCGTTCGCTGCCCGAATGGCGAGATCAATCCGCTTGTACGGCACGAGGCGGGAGACGAGAAAGAAGAATGGCTCCGGCTCTTGGGGTGTACCCGGTGGCGGAGTGTAGCGATCAGTCTCGATCGGCGGGTAGATGACCGTCGCGTCCCGGCCGTAAATCCGGGCGATCCGCACCGCGACCGTCCGCGAGTTGGCGATGAAGTGATCCACACGGGCGGCGGTCGCGCGGTCCCAGCGGCGGAGCACGGCGAGTAGGGGGCGGATACCGAAATCCACCGTGCGTCCGAATCTCTCCCGCGCGGCGTACGATTCGTAGTTCCACGCAAAACGCATTGGTGCATGGCAATAGCAGACGTGGAGCGCACTCGGCGGTATCCGCACTCCCTTACCGAACGCGCTCGATGAACTGATGATGAGCGGGAAGTCCTTAAGATTGAAACTCGCCATCGCCAACGGATAGAGCGGTAAATACGGCTGGTGATGCCGCAGTACCCCTGGCAAATGCTGCATAAACGACGGATGGATCTCCCATTGCCGATACGCCTCCGGCATCCGTTCGCGGTCGTAGATGCTGGCATACACCGGTGCATCCGGGAAAAGGGCGTGCAGTTGCTCCACGACACGCTCCGCACCGCCGTTTTGGTTAAGGTAGTCGTGCGCTATCGCAACGCGGGGAAGAGTGGTTGTCCCTCCGGCGTGACCGCCGCTCCGGACTGAGTGACGCTCCATCGCCTCAATCGGCCTGTAATTCACGCTAATACGCGCCGCGCATGCTGAGGACAGCGCGGGGCGTGCGAAGGAGGATTTCGAGATCGAGGCGGACGGACCAGTTTTCGGCGTAGTAGATGTCGAGGCGAACCATCTCCTCGAACGTTAAGTCGCTGCGACCGGAAACTTGCCAGAGGCCGGTGATACCGGGCGTGACGGCAAGTCGCTGATGATGCCACGGCTCGTAGTGATTCACCTCGGCACGGACCTGCGGGCGCGGGCCGACGAGACTCATCTTGCCGATGAGGACATTGAGCAACTGCGGCAATTCATCGAGGCTTGTGGGGCGGATCAAACGCCCGACGCGCGTGCGGCGCGGGTCGTCCTTGTGTTTGCGGAGCCGGATATCGCCATTGCCGTTAGACAAGACGGAGTCGTTCATCTCCTCCGCATTCGTATGCATCGAGCGGAACTTGTAACAGGTGAAATCTTTGCCGTTCTTGCCGACCCGCGTCTGCTTGATAAAAATCGGACCGGGTGTGTCAATCCGGATCGCGAGGGCAATGACCAGCATCGGGATCGCCATGACAATGAGCGCACCGGATGCACCGAGGATGTCCACGCCGCGCTTGATCCAGAGGTTCCAGCCCCGAATCCGGCTCGCGCGCACGCTGATTAGCGGCACGCCGTGCAGTTCGTTGATCTGCACGCGGCCGAGCGAGAGTTCGAAAACGTCCGGCACGAGTTGAAATCCGACATCTGCGTCCCGACAGGTCGTGATGACGCCAAGGATGCTGTCATGCGCCTGCGGTGGTAAGGCGATGACGACCTCGGAAATGCCTGCATCCTTGATGATCTGCGCGAGCGCGTCGCTCTCGCCCAGGCGCTCCGGCCGCATGATGCTGCGGCTCGTCGCGATCGCCCAACCTTCCTCGACGGGGAGGTCGTCCACGAAGCCGACGAGGTGGAAGCCGAGGTCGTTATTCGTTGCGAGGTAACTCATTACCCGCTGCGCTGCCGGGCCGGAGCCGACGACGACCGCCCGCTCCACGCCGATGCCACGCTGCCAGAGTTGGTCGCGCACCAGCCGTCGGACGCCGCGTTCGAGCGTCACCAGGAGCAGGATCGCACCCCACGCGTAGACAACGAAAAGGCGGGAGGAGACGAACTCCGGCTGCAGGAAGACGATTACCAGCACGGCGGCATTCGCGACCGTCACCGCTCCCCACGTCGTTGTTGCCTCCGCCAGAAACGTTGTGCCGCGTGGCAGGCGGTAGAGACCGCGCACACCGAAGGCAAGCACAATCGCAGCGACAAGGAGGACATTGTAGAAGCGATAGTCGGTGAGGCTCCGGTAGTCAAACCCCTGAATCGCGCCGCCCAGTTGGGCAGTGTAGCGCGCCCAGTATGCAAGCCGGAAGGCGAGCGCGACAGTGAAGGCATCGAAGAGCATAAAGGCGAGGATACCGAGCGATTCGAACCAGCGCGGATACGCGGCACGCGCGGCATGCGCGAGCGGAGCGGGCGGCGATCCGGTGCGTTCTCGCTCGATCACTGACACGATAGCATCTCACCTCCCCTCCCCCGTGTGCTATCTCTCTCGCCAAACCTTCCCACTTCCAGCATTCAACATTCGTGGCTGAGTATACCATACAGCAAAGTGTACGTACAGCAGAAATGCCGATAATGCGCATGGAAGAGCGAAACAACGTAACGAGTGCTGAGTGCTAAATACGGCCTGAATCCCTCAGCATTCGCCTGAATCCCTCAGCATTCAGCACTTATGTGAGGGCAATAGAGACGCGGCGGGTTTGGAGGAAACGGCGAATGAGCCAGAGAAGGGCAACGGGGATCAGTGTGCAGTACGCCTTGCCAATCACTTGACCGGCGATGAAATTGAGCGAGCCGAAGGCGAGATACAAAAAGATCGCGCTATCCACAACGTCGCCGATCGTGTTCGCGACGATCATCGCGAGTAGCCAGAACCGCTGCCGCATCGGCGTGTAGATCGTGAAGTCTGCCAGTTCACCCAAAAGGAAGGCGACGCCGCTGGCGACGGCGAACTGCTTTGAAATGAAAGCAGAGAGAAACGCGCCGATCAGGATGGCGAGGACCGCCCACCACCGCCCGAGCGTATCTTGCACGAGGTCGCGGAACTCGAAGCAGAGGCCGGCAAAGAAGACCCCCGCTGGGGCCATCAGCCCGAAGCCAACGGGGACAAAACCGAATCGCGCAATCGCCCAGTTCGCCGCGACAATCGCACCAACATATCCCGTAATTAGCAGGAAGGCGAGAGTGCGCCGGTGGAGCGTCATCCGTGCGGCTCCCGGACGACCTTCGCGCTGGCAGTAATCGTGATGCCGCCCCGCGGCTTCTGCACGACCGTCGTGCGTACCCAATGCGGCGCACATGCCTCCATAATGTCCCGTGCGATCCGTGCCGCGAATGCCTCGCCGAAGATGCCATCATTGCGGAAGGTCTGGAAGTAGAGTTTCAGCGATTTCGATTCGATGCATGATGCATCCGGGCGGTAGGTAATCGCCACTTCGTACCAGTCGGGCTGGCCCGTGACAGGACAAAGCGCTGTCACCTCATCGGAAACCATCCGCACGACCGTCACGTCGGACGGCGCGGGGAAAGTATCGAGTCCGATGAACAGGTCCTCATGCGGCTTCAGGTGGCGGAAATGGTGATCGGTCATCTGCTCCTTGCTCCTCCGGCATTCTCACAACCGACGGAGTATACCATTACCCGCTTGATGGTCGGAACCCGTTGCATCCCACGCCGGAACGTGCGATGGTACGAGAACGTGAAAGGAGCGTCGCAGATGGGTAAGAAGGACAAGGGCGGTAAAGAGACACGCAAGCCGAAGAAGCCGAAGGCGTAGCCTCTTTTTCTGAACCGCGAAGGCGCGAAGAACGCGAAGAAGAGAAGAGAAGGAAAGAAATTCAATTCCTCTCTTCTTTCCCACTTCGTGTTTTTCGCGCCTTCGCGGTTCAATTTCCCTCGGTTTGTCCCGCACTCTGCTGCTGTGCGACAATGCTTCGCCGGGCCGGTATGGTCGGTGGGGTGTCGTGGGCACAAAAAGGAGAACGACGCGGTGACAACCGATGTCGCGCGGGATCGCGAACGGGCATGGGCGCTCTTTTGCGACTGGACTACGAGTGAAAGCCTCCGTAAGCATGTGCTGGCGGTCGAGGCGGCGATGCGCGCTTACGCCCGGCGGTTCGGCGAAGATGAGGAGGCGTGGGCAGTGGTCGGCATCCTACACGACCTCGATTACGAGCGGTATCCGACTATGGACGGTACCGGGCATCCCTTTAAGGCGGTCGAATACCTCCGCTCCGTCGACTACCCGGAGGTCGTGACGCGCGCGATCCTCTCCCACGCAGATTACAGCGGCGTGGCGCGTGAGACGCGGATGGAGCACACGCTCTTTGCGGTGGACGAACTGACGGGCTTCATCAGCGCGGTCGCTCTCGTCCGCCCCTCGAAACGGGTCGCGGATGTGGACGCCAAATCCGTCCGCAAGAAGATGAAGGACAAGGCGTTCGCGCGGGCCGTCAGCCGGGACGATCTCGTGCAGGGTGCGGCGGAACTTGGGTTAGAGCTTGACGATCATATCGCGTTCACCGTCGAGGCGCTCACCGCACAGGCAGACCGGCTCGGTCTCGCGGGGGCGCCGGAAACAGCAAGGCCGTAGGGCTGGTGCGCGAACCGCCCTCGGCGGCTCATTGCGATGAAAGGAAGGATTATCTTCGTGCGTGTGATGGATAGGGACAATGGAGTCCGACTCTCGCGGCGACGTGTGCTGGCATTTGGCGCGGCATCGGTCGCGGCAATGGCTCTGGCAGCGTGTGGTGGCAGTACGGCAACGCCGCTGCCGACGCCCAAGCCCGCGAATACCGTTGCATCGACGGCCCCGGCCGCTGCGGCAAGTAATCCCAGTGATGTCGCCAGCCGCAACAACAAATACAAATCGCCGCCGCCGATGACGATTGATAAATCGAAGAAATACACCGCGACTATCGCCACGAACAAAGGGACGATGAAGGCAGAACTTTACGCGGATACTGCGCCCATCACGGTCAACAACTTCGTCTTTCTCGCCAACGACCACTTCTACGACGGAGTGATCTTCCACCGCATCGTCGCGGGGTTCGTTATTCAGGGTGGCGACCCGACCGGCACGGGCGGCGGTGGCCCCGGCTACAAGTTCCCCGACGAGCCGATCCCCGCTAATCGGGCGTATGAGAAGGGGACGCTGGCGATGGCGAACAGTGGGCCGAACACGAACGGCAGCCAGTTCTTCATCTGCGTAGATAACCTGACCGCGAAAGGCGCGCTGCCGAAGCAGTACACCATCTTCGGCAAAGTGACCGAAGGGCTTGATGTCATTGACAAAATCCTCGCCGTTCCGCGCACGGCGGGCAGCGATGGCGCGCAATCGAAGCCGACCGAAAAAGTGTTCATGGAGAGCGTGACGATCCAGACGCAGTAGTCAGTCGTCAGTGGACAGTAGATAGAAAAGAAACCGTACGTAGCGCCTTCCGCTGTCAACTGACTACCGACTACGGTCTACGATCTATTACCTGAAGGGAGAATGACATGGCAGGCAAGAACGATCAGTACAAGGCACAAGGCGCGCCGAAGTTCGCGCTGGAACGTGGGAAGACGTATAAGGCGAAATTCGAGACCTCGATGGGAGATTTCGAGGCGGAATTGTACAGCGACACCGCGCCGATGACGGTAAACAGCTTCGTCTTCCTCGCGAATGAAGGCTTCTATGATGGGCTGATCTTCCATCGCGTCGTGCCCGGCTTCGTCGTACAGGGTGGCGATCCGACAGGCACCGGCAGTGGTGGGCCTGGATATAAATTCGCGGATGAGGACATTCCGAGCCACCGCGATTATGAGAAGGGCACATTAGCGATGGCGAACAGCGGTCCCGGCACGAACGGTAGTCAGTTCTTCGTCTGTGTTGCGGACCTACGCGGTCGCCTGCCGAAGCAGTACAACGTCTTCGGTAAAGTGACCGAGGGTATTGATGTCGTGGACAGAATGGTCAAAGTCCCGCTTTTGCCCGGTGGCGACGGCGCCCGCTCCAAGCCTGCCGAGACGATCACGATCAACAAAGTGACGATCGAGACGACGTAACGGGGAATACTGAACCGCCAAGACGCCAAGAATGCCAAGAAAACGCGATGAAGAGAGATAAAAGATTCGTTCTTCTCTTTCCCTCTTGGCGTCCTTGGCGTCTTGGCGGTTGAACCTTCTTTATCGAAAGGCAGGTCGTGTGCGCTTCTTGCTCGTGCGGCATGGGGAGAGTACATACAACGCGGAGGGGCGCATCCAGGGGCAGCAGGACGCGCCCCTCTCCGGGCGTGGGTGGCAGCAGGCGGATCGGATCGGAGTGCGGTTGCGCACGTACCAATTCGACGCCTGCTACGCCTCCGACCTTTCCCGCGCGGCGGACACCGCCCGTGCCATTATGCGGCATCATCCCGATGTGCCATTCGCGTTCACAACCCTGCTGCGTGAAATTAAGTTCGGCATCTTCGAGGGGCGGATCATGCCCGAAATCGAGGAGATGTATCCCGAGGAATATGCGCAGTGGATGGAGGATCGCCGTCACTTCGTGCCGCCCGGCGCCGAGAGTGCCGATGATCTCGCCGAACGGGCGGGCCGCGCTCTCCGCTGGTTGCGGGAAAGGAAACACGAGGGCACGGTGCTCGTCGTCGCGCATGGCGCGATCCTCAATGCCTTCCTTGGCCAGTTCCTCCAACTTAGTGGTGAAGGCCGCTACCGCTTCCACTTCGACAACACCGCACTCGCCGTCGTCGAGGACGAGCCATTCGGCCCACGGCTGCTCCTCGCCAACGACACTTCCCATCTCGGTCCCGACGCCGCCTTTCCGTAGCATCCGATTACCTTGCGGAGACACAAAGAAGAGCTGTCAACCACGAAGAGCACGAAGGAGAGAGGAGAAGGTGGATTTCTTCTCCTCCTTTCCCTTTTCGTGCTCTTCGTGCCAAATTCCTCACAGCGCTCTCTACGTCTCTGCGGTTCAATTGGGTCCCTTCGTTGATCTCCGCTGAAATCGGGTGTCGCGGCGGGCGCAACGGGCAGCGGCATCACCGGCGATGCCATTGACGCCCGCGCCGGGGAAGGTGGACGCGCTGCCGAGGTAGAGGCCGCGAATCGGTGTGCGGTAGGGCGAGAGCGACGGGATCGGGCGGAAGATCAATTGATCCAGCGCGGCGCTGCCGCCGCCGACATCGCCGCCGATCAGATTGCGGCTGCGCTGAGTGAATTCGGGCGGTGTGATGACGTGCCGCGCCAGGATGTGGTCGTGGAAACCGGGTGCGAACCGCTCGATTTGCGCCTCGATTCGCTCCGTGTTCCGCTCCGTTTCCGCAGTCCAGTCAATACCGACCGGGACGTGCGTGTATGCCCACGCGGTCTGCATACCCGCCGGAGCGCGAGTCGGGTCCGCGAGCGATTGCTGGCCGAAGAGCAGAAAGGGCCGCTCCGGCAGGATACCGGCGCGTTGCTGCATGAGTGCGGTCGTTAATGCGGTCGTCGCGCCGCCGACGTGGACGGTGCCCGCCGCGCGCGCTTCCGGTGCAGTCCACGGCACGGGGCCATCGAGCGCCCAATCCATCTTGAAGGTCGGCGGGCCGTACCGATAGCGGGCGAGGCGCGTCACGTACGCCGTCGGTAACGCGTGCCCCGCGAGTTGGATCAGTCCGTGCGGTGTGAGGTCGCCGATGACGATGGGCGCATGCACCGTCTCGCCCCATTCGGTGCGCACACCGGTAACCTGTCCGTGCTCGATGAGAATGCGCGCGACTGCTGCATTCGTCCGTGTCTGGCCGCCGAGGTGTGTGAAGTAGCCGACGAGGGCGGCGGCGAGGCTGCCCGCACCCCCTTCCGGGCTTGGCCAACCGACGAGATGGCCAAGGAAGAGCAGATAGAAGGCGGCGATCGCGCTCCCCGCTTCCCACGGCGGTACATCGGCGTGCATCGCCGCACCGTACAGCCACGCAGATGCAGCATCGCCCCGGAACCGCTCAATCGCCAATATCTCGGCGGAAAGCAGCAGGAGGCGGGCGAATTCGAGTATCCCGTCCATCCGCAGGCCACCGAATAGGCGTAGGCCACCCGCGAGGGGTGGGAAGCCGCTCAAGAGCGTTTGGCGCACCGCCTCTCCGTGTTTCAGATAGGGCGCGATCAATGCGCGCCATGCCTGGCCATCGCCGGGAGTTAGGCGGTCGAGCGTGTCTACCGTCCGGTTGAGGTCGTGGTGGAGCGCTGCCGCGCGACCGTCGAGGAAGGGATGCGCCATCGCGACGGGAGGCGCGATCCAACGCAGCCCGTAGCGCGTTAGCGGCATCCGCGTGAAGATGGGTGACGCGGCGCCCGCCGGATAGACTGCCGAGAAAGTGTCGTGCCGGAAGCCGGGGAGGGTTAATTCCTCGGTCATAACCGTGCCACCGCAGTGAGGGGAGGCTTCGAGGACGAGTACCGCGTAGCGATGCTCGGCGAGGTGAATCGCGGCGCTCAGCCCGTTTGGGCCGCTGCCGATGATGATCGCGTCATACCGTGTCATGCGTCATACCGGTACCCGGATGTAACAAAAGGGATTTGCTGTGAGAAATACATATCCCACAAGACACACGAATACTTGTCATCTGACCTCTTCATTACCCTCTACCGAACCCAAAGGAACAGCAGGGGATGGACGCCCACCGGGCAGATCGTGTGGCGGTTCTGTCTCCGGATCGTTCGGTAATCCCGTGCCCGCGACAACCACTTCGGTCAGGGCGGACGGTTCATCTCCCGGCACTTTCGGTGGAAAGAGTTCATCAATCAGGACGCGTAGCACGGCGGCGAGGGGAACGGCCATTAGCACGCCGATGATCCCCGCGATTTTCTGGCCGGCGAGGACGGCGAAGATCGTCACGACTGGATCGAGGTGGACGACGCGCCCGATAACCTGCGGGATGATGATCTGGTCCTCGAATTCACGCAGGATGAAGTAGGCAATGATCACACCAACCATCGTGCCGACACCGTGCGTCGAAAGCGCGACGAGGCTGGCGAGCGTGCCTGCAATGATCGGGCCGACGAAGGGGATGATCTCCAAAATGCCCGAGCCGATCGCGATGGGGAGGGCGTAGGGCACCGCGAAGATACGAAGCGCGATGTACGACAGGACAGACATAATGAGGATGAGGTACAACTGACCCCGCAGATACTGACCCAGCACGACATGGATGCGTCCGGCAATCCGGCGCGCTTGCCCAATACGGTCGTCCGGCACGAAGCGATAGAGGTACTCCATCGAACGCCGCCCATTGAGGAGCAGGTAAAAGGTCGCGAAGAACCAGATAACGATGTTAATAAGTACACCAAAAGTCGTTTGTGCGACCTCGCGGACCTGGCCCGGTTGCGTAGCGCGATCAATCTCCAGTTGGAGGCGGCGCGCGACAAGTGCGCGTTTCTGGAGGTAGAGCGGATCGTTGTACGGGACGATATCCACGCCCGCGCGCCGGAGCAAATCCACGATTTGGGCATTCTTCGAGACGCGATCGAGGACCGAATCGGTCACGCTGACCCCGGACTTGAAGAGGCCGTTCTGCCCGGTCGTTTGCTGCGCGAATTCCGGCTCGACGAGCGCGATACTGAGAGTAAGCATACCGATAAAGATGAGATAAAAGAGCGCGATCACCGCGACGCGCGGTAGCCGGGAGATGCGCTGTGCCCGATCGGCGACGGGGCTGATGATGTAGGCGGTCGCGATGGCGAGGACGAACGGGGCGAGAATATCGCGCGTGATGAGGAGGAGGACAATCACCATTCCGATCATCAGCACGTATTTCGTCCAGCGATTCATACGATCATCTCCGAGATCGGTAGACAGTAGTCCGTAGTCAGAACGGCAAGGCTACATGCGCACATGAGGCGGTACGTCACGCGGCGTCAAAGCGGTCGGTGGGTTCGTCTTCAGTCAGATCACGTCCTCTAGCGTCGGCAGGCAGCCCGTACGTGTATGTACCCACGTATTCTACCGCACGCGGCATCAAGCGGTGAATGCTGAAGATTCTCCCGCAGGGCTTATTCATTCTCGGCGGAGAGACAAACAGGATTCCTTCGGTAGGATAGGGGTGCTCAAACCCCTCTATCCGAAGGAGGAATCCTGTGTCGCACATCGTACCATCCCTTGCTGAAGTCTTC
>JAABUU010007997.1_pt1 | contig 10677 bp, 12 predicted proteins | sample 5559301 | NCBI WGS metagenome assembly JAABUU01 (sample SAMN10711884, study PRJNA513360) | rock metagenome | isolation source: Antarctica rocks | place: Antarctica: Victoria Land, Richard Nunatak white
CACGGCCTCGGCGTCCCACGGGCTCTGCCCGATGAACTGTTGCAGCGCCTGCACGTCACCGCCCACCACCGCGTGGGCCAGTGGCTCGATCGTCTTGCGCTCCAGGTCAAGTAACTGGCCTTGTAGGCCCTAACGTAGCGAAGGCGGAAAAAACGGCAAACTGAAACGGCGTTCATTGCCAGTTTGAGACCCGAACACCCATCCACTGCAATTGGAACGTCGTAGAATGACGCTAGTGCGAACTTTTCGAGGTTACGTCTGGTTTTACAGGGGTGGAGAGGGTACGACGGGGCGCTCTGTTCACGGTCAAATGCGTAAAGCGAACCTCTCAGGGCTGGTCCACATCTCGCCGGACACATTAGACGCGTGTAAGGACGGTCAGGCGGCTGCTACTTTGCCGAAATTTCGGCCTTCGCTACATTAGGGCCTTGTAGGTAGAGCAGCGCCGCGCGCCGCTGCTCGGTGCGCTGGAACAGCGGGGCGAAGCGGGCGTGGTAGGCCACCAGGTCGTCGGCGAGGCGCTCCACATCGCGCGGCGCCAGGTTGGGCGTGGGCGGTTGCGCCGAGGGCGGCGCGACCAAGGGGGCGTAGGCGGCAATCATGAGCAATCCTCCTCCCCCCAGTCTACCCCAACCCCAAAAACCTAACGTTGTAGTACTAGGTCCCATCAACGGGCGGCGCGGCCTGATGCTGACGAACACATCCCTCCAGACCTTCTTCGATCGCTCTCTGTCTGCAGGTGAGGATCGCGCTCGGCCCCTTCTTTTCCCGGTAGCCAGCGCCAATGGGAGGCGCTACACTGGGGCCAGGGCGGGGCGTCCCGACGAGGCATTTGGGGCAAATGTGGACTCACTCCACATTTTGCGGGAGGCCCCCCAGGGCCGATCCGACAAAATGCTGCGTTCGCCGCGACGAGGCAGGTTTTGAGCGAGCGCCAGCGAGTGAGCAACCATCGTGAGCTACGGTTGCTCGCCTACCCCTGGCTCGACGCAGGCAACGGCCGACTCCTTGGAAAAAGAATGGACGGCGCGGCCCTCGTAAGGGTGCGCGGAGCAAGCCCGTACTCACTACGGGTTCTGCTCGCTGGCGCTCGCAAACCCTGCGCTCGACGCGCCCGCAGATGACTCCTCCGTGCGTTTGATGCCCAGGAGTCCCAACCGGAGCGCGCGGACCTCCCCGTCCAGGCGCTCCAACACCACCGCGAGCCCCGCCGCCGTCGTCGCGTCGAGCTGCCCGCCCTCGTTGAGATGCCGCGTCACTTGGTTGAGGTTCGCCGTTGTCCGCGCCAGCTCCCCGTACGCCTGGATGTTGAGCTGAGGGACCGTGGCGCGCGGCGGCCGCTGCGCGATGATCGCCCGCCGCACGTAGGCCCCCACATCGCGCCACCCCGTCATGGCCGTACGCCGTTCCAGTTCGGCGCGCTCCGCCGGCGTCAGGTACAGTGCGACCCGCTCCGTGCGCCGCTCCTCTGCCGCCTTGCGCGGCCGTCCCCCCCGCCGCCCCGTCGCCATCACTACCCCCGCTCTTTCTCCCGCCGTGACGGTCTTGTGTGAAACACTACCGCGTTTATCGGGTGGGAGCCGCGTTTATCGGGTGGGAGCAAGGTATGTTTTGCATGCTGTAAAACTCCTGGCCCTTCGCTCCGCTCGGTGCCTCACCGCCCCTACAACCCCACCGAGCCGGCGTTCCCGACGACCTGGACGAACGCGATAACCTGCCCTGCGTCCCTTGAGCGCGCCAGGAGCCGCCAGGAGGCGCTTATAGCCCCGAAGGCCCACTGGCGCCGTCAGGAACGCTCTAGCGCCTCCTGGTGCCCGTCACGCGGCCCAGGGGCGACCGTCTAGGACGCGTTGAGCGCCACGCCCCCGCGCGCGCCCCCGCGTCCCCCGTCTAAGGTCCGATACACCGGGCTTATCACCCCTCAGAACGGGCCGAATGGGGGGCGAATAAGGCTCAAAGTTCACCTGTGCCGATTGTCGATGCTGCTAAGGGACGACATATTACGCCGGCGTTAGAAGGGTATTGCACCCCCACCAAGTACGAACACCGCACACATCGTGATAAGCGCCGCTGTCGCTAAGCCCAGTGCGCCAAGGCGACTCCAGTCGCCCCTCGGGCGTGCCCGCGACGCCGCGAAAATCAGGACCGCTGCACCCCAGACGATAGTGTCGATGTGCAGGCCCAGAAATTCGGAGAGAGGTGAGGGCGGGAGGGCTAGGGGCGCGTCGATGAGCAGGACGCCTAACGGAACACAGCCGATACCAAGACCACCAAGATAGGCGAGGCGCCGTCGTGCAGCAAGCGTCATGAGAGCGGAAGATGTTCCCTACCCAGAACGGGCCGAAAAAAGGCACAAAAAAAGAGCCTCGGCGCGGTACCTGGCTCCAAACTAACCCTTTCAGTATACCATCTCACGCTCTTGTTTGTCTACCCATGACTACACATAGTAACTTAGCGTACCCCTCAACGGTGTGAAGAAAATGGGGGCTGGCGGCCCTGGCTATGTGCAGTAGTGGGCACGGCTGTACGCCGGCGGCGAAAAGCGGTACACTCGGGGCAAGCTTTGTGGGGGTGTCCCGCAAAAGAGCGACGCTCCGCGCCATGTGCCCAATTCTTTGCCGGATTTAGCACACGATGCGGAGCGTCACAAACCGACTGAGGTCTGCTATGAGTCTATCGAGTGTGCCCGCGTCCGTCAATCCCTCATCCGTCCGTCCCCTCGCGCAGGTGGCGCAGCGCTACCCCCTCCCGGTCCTCGCCCACGGCTATACCCCCACGCCCAACCTCGTGCGGCAGGCCTGGCCCGCGCTCGGCGCGACCTACGCCGCCTACTTCCTCTACGAAACGATCATCTCCTACCAGCGCACCGCCGCCCCGCCGGCGATCTACGTGGACCAGCTCGCCGCCGATCTCCAGATCAACCCGCGCCGCATCCGGGCGCTGACCGCGCAGCTCGTCGGCCGGGGCCTGCTCGTCGTCGGCCGCGCGCTCGACGGCCGCAACCTCTACGACTTCCGCCCCCTCTATGCCCACGTCGAGGCATGGGCACAGTCCACCGAGAGCGTGGCCGACGACGACCGTCCGCCGGCGCTGCCTTCGTGCAGCGACGACACCAAGGCGGCGCTTTCCGTCCGGGCAAACGGACGGAAACCAGCCGCCTACGAAGAACCCAACAATTTTCGACTCGATTCGAGACCCCCTACCCCCTGTGATGGACATGAGGACCCCCACGACGCGGACCCGGAGCGCCAGGCCGTCGCCGCGGCCGTCGCCTCCCTTGGAACCGAGTTAGGCGACGTGGCCCCGCGCTCGAGCGCGACGCGGGCGCTCCGGGCCTTCGAGGTGTCGGGCCTGACCGCCGCCGTGTTCGTGCAACTCGCCCACGAGGCCGGCCACATCACCCAGCGCCGCCGGCATAAGGCGCCCCCGATCGCGCGGCCTATGGCCTACTGGTTCGACGTGTTGCGCATCCTTCTCGACGACCAGGCCGCGCAGGACACGCCGCCGGCGAGCTCACCCCCCGCACGACGGCCGCGTGCGACGACCACGGCCCACAGCTACGAGGCGTCCCCCGCGTCCGTACCAGTATCGGTATCCCCCGCGCCAGAGCAGCCGGTCGACGCGTGGGGCCAGATCCGGGCCGAGATCGCGCGGGAGGTGACGCCCGAAAACTACGCCCGCTGGTTCCTGCCGACGCACCAGCTCGACCAGGCCGGCGACGTGCTCACCGTGGTGATCACTGGCACGGAGACTCCCACCTTTCATCAGCAATGGCTCGACCGCCGCCTCCGGGGCCTGATCGAGCGGTGCGCCGCGCGCGTGCGGCCGGGGCTCCAGCTCGCCTTTGTGGTCGAGGCCTGCGCCATTCCTAGCGGCCCTGTTGACGGTGCCCGATGAACGGAGGACACTATACCCATGACCGTACAACGCACCTACCCACCAGACCCTATCGCGCCGTGGGCCGAGATCGTGCCCCACATGCCACCGATGACCGTGGACGAGCTACACGCCATCCCCGACGACGGGTGGGCGTATGAATTGGTGCAAGGGGTCCTTGTTCGTATGCCACTAAGCGGCTTCGGTGCGTCAAGTATTGGCCTGCTCTTAGGCGCGGAACTGACCGTCTACGTAAAGAAGCAGGGCTTAGGGCGCGTGACGGGCGAGCAGGGCGGCTACCGCCTTGACCCCGCCCACCCGCGCGACACAGAGCTAGGACCCGACTACGCCTTTGTCCGCGCGGATCGCCTGCCGCCGCGCACGTCGCCGGAGTATATGAAGGCCCTCCAGCTGGCCCCTGACCTTGCCATTGAGGTGGTGTCTGAGAACCAATATGCACCGGGGATGGCCGCGAAGGCGAAAACCTACCTGTCCTTTGGGACGCGCCTGGTGTGGGTGGTCTGGCCGCGCTACGAGCGCGTGGATGTCTGGCGCCCCGGCGATGAGACCCCCACCGCTTTGGGTGTGGACGACACCCTAGACGGCGAGGACGTGGTACCGGGCTTTACCTACCCTATTGCCGATCTCTTTGTCTAGTCTAGCGCCTGTCGTCCGTCAGCGGCCTGGTACTATTCCCTTCATGATGACCGAGAGCACGCACACAGGCGGTCATGACTGTCTAGGCGGTCATGACCGCCTAGACAGTCAGTCAGTCACCGTCTTAGACGGTCATGACTACACCCTGAGCGTTGATGAGGCTGCTGCTATTCTGGGGAAGTCGGTCGAGACGGTCAGGCGCTATGCCCGCTCAGGACGCCTACCAAGTATGCGTGTGCAGGGCGATCGGATCATCGAATATCGCTTCCGACCCGATGATCTCCAAGGCGGTCACGCGGTCATAGGCGGGCAGGCGGGTAGCCAGTCAGTCATGCCCGCCAAGGCAGACGGTTACACAGATGACCGCCTTGTGACCGCCTCAACAATGGAACGTGTGATAGCTCCTCTTCTGACAAGCGTTCGTGATGCCCTTCAAGCAAATGAGCGACTAACGAGGCAGCTCACGGAGCTTGCAGCAGAGAAGGGGGAACTAGCGGGACAGCTCGCCGGTAAAGACGCGCTTATCGTGGAGCTACGCCGTCAGCTTGCCGCCCAGGTCACAGCGATCGCGCCGCCCAACTCGCCGAAATCAGAGGAACCGGTAGGGCGGCCAACCCCGCCACGTCGCCCCCGTTCTCTCTTGGGGCAGCTCGCCGCCCGCGTCGCCGCGCGACTAGGCTAGCGGACTGCCAGCAGGAGGAGCGCACCCACCGCAAGCACGCTGCCGCAAAAGCAGCCTATCCAGCCCCGCCGTGAAGGCTCGACACACGCCCCCAGGGGGAGAAAAGGGGCGCTTGACAGCCGTCACGCAGGTTTTCTATAATACTTGCGTGACGACCTGAAAGGATAAGCCTGGGTAGCGAGTAGCAACGGAACAGAAAACCCGTCTAAGCTTGATACCCCCGTGTTATCAGAAGCACTTTTCGCCCTCTACCGTCTCCTTAGAAGCGTATTATCAGCAGCTTTACGGGGAGGAACCTGCGGATAAGGCCGCTTATCCGCATGCATCCCCTTGCCTGCCCCTTGACCTTGCCCCTAGGGCAAGCCGTACAGTGTAGGTGAGTGGGAGGAGGCCGCATGATGGCACAAATGGCGCACACGCTCCGGATCGGAGAGGTCGCACAGCTCTTGGGCGTGACGCCGAAGACGATCCGCCACTGGGAGAAGATGGGCTTGGCGCACCCGTCGGACCGGTCCCCAAGCGGCTATCGCCAATACACGCCGGCGGATCTGCTCCGCCTCCAGCGTATCCAGCGATTGCAAGTGCTTGGTCTCTCCCTGCACCAGATCAGGGGCCTCCCGGGCACGCGGGAGCAGGAGCGGCCCTGGCGCGAGGTCCTGCAGGCGCTGCACGCGGACGTCACGGCGCGGATCGCCGTGCTGCACGCGCGCCAAGAGCGGATCGCGGTGCTGCTCGCGGCAGACTCCCTCGACGCCGTCGACCGACCCGAGGATCTCCCCCCAACCCTACAGGTGGTGGGAAATCAGTTCCCGGACCACATGACGCGCCTGAGTCCAGACCTGCTGGAGCAGGATGCCTGCATTTTCGCGGCCCTCGACGGGTTCCATTGGCCAGAGGGCCACAGTGGGCAGATCAGCGGCCTGCTTCAGCGCCTCACTGCACAGCCCGCGCTCTACCACCGTCTGCTCGTCCTGGCCGAGCGCCTGGCCGCGTTGGCGCAGGTCGCGCCCGATGACCCGCGCGTTGATCAGCTCATCGCCGACGGGGCCGACGCGCTGGACGCCGACCCCGCAGTGGCCGACCTGTTCGCCCAGGCGCCCCTGCAGGACGCCACGTTCGCGGCCGTGCTCCAGGAGGCGACGCTGGCGACCTTATCCCCAGCACAGCGCCGAGTGATCACGGAGATGATGCAACGAAACGCCCACCCATCCGGCTCCGCTGCGCGGGCGACACACCGAGAGGGGGCGCCCCATGAGGGCTGAGACAGAGAGACGTGCATTCCGCTACACCGCCCACTGGCACGCCTACGCCGCCCTCGTCGCGGGGGTCGCCACGCTCCTTGTCGTCGAAGGCGCGGTCATCGACGTGTTGATCGCCGTCCTCGTCCGCACCGATCCCGCCCGAGCCGTCCTCCTGGGGACGGTCTTGCTCCTACACGTCCTGGTGCTCGCCGCCATCTTCCTGCCGCCTCTCCTGACGCGTCACCACCTGTCCGCAACGGACCTCTCCCTGCGGTACGGGTACGACCGCCTGGTGCTCCCGCGCGCGGCGCTCGTCGCCGCGCGACCGGTGCGGGAACCCGTGGACCTGCTCGGCCCAGTGCGCGCACAGACACAGGTGACCCGGGGCCGCATCGTCGCCGTCTTCTCCCCGCACGGGCAGGTCCTGCTCACCCTGGATCGCCCCCGGCGGCTCCGTATGAATGGCTCCGACGCCGACGTAACGGACATCCTCATCAACGTCGATCGCCAGGACGACTTCCTGGCCGCGCTCGGGCAGCCGACCCAGCGTCCGCTCCAGACGACGGACGTGCCCGCGCCCCCGTCCCGCGTGGGCAGCGCCTGAGAAAGGAGGCGATCCGTGCCCTCGTTTGACCTGGCCGGCCCACCCGACGCACCGGCCATCGTCTTCCTGCACGGGGCGGCGTTCACGCGCCGCATGTGGCTGCCCCAGATGGACGCGCTCGCGGGCGAGTTCCGGGTGATCGCCCTCGACCTCCCAGGGCACGGCGCCGCAGCCGGGCGGCCCTTCCGCCTGGACCAGGCCGTGCGCGATGTCGTCGCGGTCGTCGACGAGCACACCCAAGGTCGGGCGCTGCTCGTCGGGTTGTCCCTCGGCGGCTATGTGGCCATGGTGGTCGCCCGGCGCTCTCCTTGCCGAACGACAGGGCTCGTCCTCTCCGGCTGCAGCGTCGTGTATCGGGGCCTGCGCGGCGGTCTCGCCCGCCTCAACGCGCTGCTCCTCCGGGTATACAGCGAGCGGTGGCTGACGCGCATGAACGAACGGACGCTGCGGCAGATGCTCCCGCCCGCGCTGGCCGAGCCGCAAATCGCGGCGGGCTTCTACTGGAAAGCGGCAGGGCAAGGGTTCGGGACGATCGCGGGCGAGGACGTCCGCCCGGCCCTCCGCGCCTATCCGTACCCAGTGCTCATCCTGAATGGCGCCGACGACCGGCTGAACCGGGCGGGGGAAGCAGCGTTGGCGGTGGCAGCCCGCGACGCAACGGTGCGGATCATCGCCGCTGCCGGGCACGGCGTCAACCTGGAGCAACCGGAGGCCTTCACGGCCGCAGTGCGCGCCTTCGCGCAATCGCTCGCGTCCCACGTTGATGCGCCTACTCTGTGACTGTCACGTCGCTTAGGCCGGTTTTGCGTTCCGATCATACTGGACACCCCGCTTAGACGGGTTTTCTGTTCCGTTGCTACTCGCTACCCAGCCTTTAACCTTCGCGACACAGGGACTAAGCGCGAACGGGATCATATGCCAGATGTAGGTATGCGAGCAGGATACGTGTAAAAGTAGGACATAGAAACGGCCGTTTGGAGCCTCTAATAGGTGATCTGGCTACCACGAAGGTGTTAGCAGACATCACCAGACGGGTTTACAGGCGAGATTAGCAGACATCAGAGGCGTATTTCCGGCCCGTTTATGTCTACATTGAACAATTAGCAGACATCGAGCCCGGCGTTTGGCGGTTGGAAGCCGTCGAACGTATAGAATCCTCCTCCGCTATGTCCTACTTTTACACGTATCCTGCTCGCATACCATGTAGGGGGTATCTTTTTCCAAGTAGTAACCGTTCGCGCAGCGAATGTGTAACTCACTACACTTTTTCGCTCGCTAGCGCTCCCTCAAAAGCTGCGCTCGGCCTGGCTGGACCGTCCCCGGTTTCGCAGAAACCGTAGTGAGCTACGGTCGACTACTTGGAAAGCTTCATGTCCGTCAGGACATACATGCTGATGAAAATACAGTTGGATCTCATCTGACGGCCTATTTACGGGAGAAAAGAAGGGACGGCGCACGGCCCCGGCGAGGGGTTGCAGAGCAAACCAGTACTCACTATGGGTTCTGCTCGCTGACGCTCGCAAACCCTGCGCTCGACGAGCGAGCAATCGCGTAGCGATTGTGGGTAGCGAGTAGCAGCGGAACCGTGAACCGGGTTAAGCTCCCACGCCGTGTTAGGGCGCCCGTGCTGAACCCTAAAACAACTCTTGGTTGGCGTGGATTCTCTCGCGTTTTTCAATAACCTTGGCCATGACGCGCTCAACACTCGCAAGCGCGAAGCTGCCGTAACGCCGTCGGGATATCAGAAGAGAAAGGACATTCCCTCCCGTTTTTATCCAAGGGTGCGCCACGACCACATCAGTGCGGCGAGCGCAGATCTGTCACCACGATCCCCAGGCTCAACGCGGCCGCTGCCGCGCCCACCCCGTACGCAAGCAGGGAGTGGGGCTTATCGAGCACGAGCAAGGTGATGCCGACAAGCACGCCCACACTCGCGGTCAGCCGGATATGTAGGGGAGGACTGGTCGGTCGCAGCCACAACCAGTGCCGTCGCCCCCCAGGCATGCGGCCAGTAAGAATCTCATAGCATCCTAGGACGATGGCGGTGATCCCAAGTCCCGTTGCGAGTGCGACAAGCATACTGACTCCTGTGCCCCGATACGTGGTGATGGACGTTAGAACGGCAGCGGTGGCAGGCGTTTCTCGCAGCTTAACCCGGTTCACGGTTCCGCCGCTACTCGCTACCCATTGTGTAGTGAGTACACTTCGCCGGGGCCGCGGATTTCGTAGGGGTACCAAGTCCTGACGCATCCCCTACGCCCCGCTCCGTCATGTTCTGCGAGGGTCGCAGCCTCTGCCGCGTTGGTCAGCGGGGCGCCGACGGTGGTTCTCGGGTGCATGACGTGTCACATCCGGCCCTGCAGCGGTGCTTGCTTTGTATGAGACAATCGCGAAGAGAGGGACGGACGGCTCACGGTCCAGCCCGTCGACAGGCGTCCCGGACGATGGGGCGGCGGCGCATCCGGCGCATCCTGCTCGTGAGTCTCGTGGTGTGCCTGGCGTTCGCTGTCGCCGGGGCCGCCGTCACGGTCTATATCGATGGGGAGAGCGTGGCGCTCCCGGCCCCCAGCGGCCCCTACGCCATCGGGCGCCTCTCCTACGACTGGGTTGATCCGTCCCGCCATGATCCCTTTGCCGCGAACCCCGCGGTGCGCCGCGAGCTTCTGGTCTGGATCTGGTATCCGGCCGTCCGCTCGTCGGAACCACCGGGCCGCTATCTCCCGGGAGCGTGGGGACGCCTTCTCGCACCGGATAAGGGGCCGATTCCCGCCGCGCGCCTGGAGAACCTGCGCGCGTACGCCGTCGATCACGTGGCCGCCGCGCCAGGCCGCGCGCCCTATCCCGTGCTCATCATGGAACCGGGCGTTGGCCGCGTCCCGCTCGAGTACACAGCGATCGCCGACGATCTCGCCAGTCACGGCTACGTTGTCGTGGGCGTCACACCGACCGAGAGCGCCTCGGCCGTGGTGTTTCCGGATGGGCGGGTCATTCGCGCCACGCCTGGGGCCTCCGAGCCGGACCAGGGCTCAGCCACGGCCTATCGACGTTGGGGCAACGCCGTGGTGGGGATATGGGCGCGGGATATCGCGTTCGTCCTGACGCGGATACAGCGCCTGGCGGTCGCACCACAGGGGACGCTCGCCAGCCATCTCGATCTACGGCGTGTGGGTGTGTTTGGCCACTCGCTGGGGGGAGCCGCGGCGATCGAGTTCTGCCATCGCGATCGCCGCTGTACGGCGGCGGCGGACCTCGACGGCGATCCCTTCGGTGCGGTCACGACCAGCGGTCTGCGTCAGCCCGTCCTGTTCATGCATAGCGATCAGGGCCCGTGTGACTATGCGGGCTGTGCCGCCGCCCGGCAGGCACAACGCAGCATTCTCGCGCATGCGGCGCGTGGCAGCGTCGACCTGACGATTCACGGCACGCTCCATAACAACTTTACAGACGATGCCTTGTTCTCGCGCTTCCCCCTGCCACGGTCGCTTCTGCTCCTAGTACTACAACGTTAGGTGGTCAGGATGAATCGAGGAGGCGACGGAGGATACGCTTGCGATGGGAGCGGTAGGCGTTGTGGTTCTGGCGCTGGGTGGCGCGCAGCAGGGCGAGCGCGCGCTGCG
>JAABUU010007998.1_pt1 | contig 10677 bp, 7 predicted proteins | sample 5559301 | NCBI WGS metagenome assembly JAABUU01 (sample SAMN10711884, study PRJNA513360) | rock metagenome | isolation source: Antarctica rocks | place: Antarctica: Victoria Land, Richard Nunatak white
CACGGCGTCTCTGGTCTCACCTGGAGCTACAAATGTGTCTCGTTGTGGGCTTCAGCCTGGCTTAGCCAAGGTGCTCAATTTCTGAACAGCAACAATCAGTCACATCCTCAAAAGCAGTGACCTAAAGTGAATGCCTAAGAAGTAAAATCCAGACATTGTAGAGGTGCAGGAGTGAGTACAATCTACAGCAGCAAGCACTTCTGCCGTTGCTGACAACCCATTTCTTCATTATAGGTTCTGCCCCTTTGCATTGGCTGTCTCATAACCCCCGCACCCCCCTCCTCTCCCCCCTGCTTTTGTTTTTGCTGACAAAACCAACAAGTGACTTTGACTAGCTGCTTTAGTGATTGTTCAACAAACCTCTGTCTGAATGCATCTTTTAACAGGTTCTGCAGCAGCTGTTGTACGCCCTGATGTTTTGCTTGAAGTGCACTTGTTGAATTAGTTTAATCAATTAGCTAGCCTGGTGACCCGAGAAGCAGCCATGTTGGCCTTCGAGACTCTACGTTATATGTAATCATCACGTCTTGACAGTTTACAACGCCAAAACGCATTGTCACCTTTGTGTGCTGACATGTAAGGTCATGATGATCAGTAAAGTTGTTGCTTGATGAGTCTCGATGCTGTTTCAATGATCAGCCCTTAGAGTCACCAATTTCTACAGTGTTGCCATGTCTCTGTGATGTTGAATAACTTGCTTCCAGAGTCTGACATTGCGGCTGTGTACATGCGGTTCCAAGGCATGTTGCGGATCAGTGCGCAGCATGTCACAGAGGCGCAGAGTCAGGGATGGGCTAATGTCTTCTTTGTCTGCACAGTCTAGAGGCATCATCTGCAAATGTGTAATGGCTAATGAGTAGCTGGGCAAAAATTGAAAAACGACACGTTTATTGTCATTTAATGTAAGATATACTGTGTCCTAAACCCAGACTCAAGCACAAAAAAAGGGTGAAGCACAACTACAAGCGTTTTGATCCTCTGCAATTTGCTGTGAAAGCAGGTGCCACCTCTCTGGAAATGCGACACTGCAAAGACTACACAATAACAGACAAGCCGGAATTACAAAACACCAACATACTCCAAGACAAAGTTGTGTGATCAGATACAAGCTAACAAAACAGCATACCAATAGTTCAATATAGTAGACTCCCGAGTTGCTTCAAGTCCTGTGCATGACGATAAGCTCCTAAGTCAGCTTCACGTCAGCTCATCAGCTAACAATAAGGATGCCGTACAGACTTCTTGTGTCTGAATCAACTGTTGTACAGGGTCTGCATGACTCGTGAAGGCTGAGTCAGAGTCAAGAAAATGAGTTCTTGAGCCAGTGAGGTGCTTGACTTGTCTGAATCCCCAGCGCTAGCGCCCTGCATTAACAGTGTAAAGTTGATGTTCCATGCCCAAGCGCCTGACCTTTGAGATGCTACATATAAAGTCAGGATGGCATGTAGTACAGCCAAGACAGCCAGGGCATGTTGCCCAGGTTCACCTTTCACAAATGCTGGGAACCAATTGCTGTGAGGACAGTATTGGGCAGACATGCAGAGAAGGACTAGTTGTATCTGCCAACTGGTGACAACGTAGCAAGAAGAATGTGATACGTCCTCAGTCAACATCCTGAAACACAGGATGCTTACATCATGCATGCATGCATGCCATGCTGTTCAGTGAATAAAAGTGCTGACAAGAATGACTGTGTGGATTGTACTGTCTTGATGCAAAGTACGATTACCTGTTGGCGAGAGCAATATCATTGGTGAGGAAGACCATCTGCTTGGCCAGCTGCTGGGCCCTGTTGTCCCAGAAGGCAGCACACTGCATGCGCCATTGCACATATAACAGACAGCACAGATCTTTTGAGCTGTTTGTTACCCTTCTGGAATATTGTCTCTTACCAGTCTATTTGGCCCAAACACATACTGGCCTTGGGTTTCATCAGCAACACACAAAGGGTTTTGTTGACATATCATGGCCGTCAACTCACGCAACTTGTGGACATATGTTTGATCACGCAGTGTGACTTGAATTGATAGGCTGGCAATGTGTTTGATGATGTAAGGCTGCAGTTGGTTGCAGGTGTGGTGCAAAGGCAGTTGTAGATCAGTAGGATTGTTTAGTTACGCAGCGCAAAGCGCCGCCTAAAAATTGGTGAATATGTCTTAGTGAGGACCCCGCTCAGATATCTTTAGTAAAAGGCGAAAGATATGTATGACACAGTGGTGACCTCGACATGATGTTGGATCACTCTTCATCCTGCCATCATATACCTAGCCTTGGTCAGCATCTTCCACCCAGGTATGGGAGAGTCACAACCCTATAAAAACCCTAGCACAGGCAAGGGTCTCACCTGCAGGATGAGGTCGTCGCCAATGTGGCTGTCTCGGTCTGCTGTCAGGGGAGGCAAGAAGTCCTTGGCATTGGGAGGCTCCCCATACTCTGGCTGCACAGAAGCGGCAGCAGCAATCAGCAATGCAGCAGTCACTGTGACACTTGTCGCTGGCAACCCTACAGCAGTGCTGATGGATGGGCTCTTGCAGACTCAGTATGCAGAGGACTTGCACCTGAGATGCAGCTTCAGCAGGCTGAGTGAACTAAAGCAGCCAAAGATTTTGTTTGGGATCCGTAAATCAGTTGACAATTTTCTGACGGGGAGGAAATCTAAGTGAGAAAAAACAAATTGGAGCCCAAGGCATGCCAGAAGTAAACCAAATACATGTAGAAACTGCCTGAAAGGTTAATGTTTATCGTATCTTCTGTGCCACATGCAGCTCGCAAAGCCTGATGAAAAGTTGGACAACTAGTGAAGCAAGGCGCATGTCAACCTGCAATCTGTTGCACCAGTTGCTAGCTGCCAGAGGTAACAGCAAGACTGCATGTGGAAAGCAGCAGATATCAGACTTGCCAGCAGCCTGCTCATTGGTTCACTCAGTCATCCATTACCAGATGTTTCCAATGGGATGAGACACATTTGACCTGAGCAGATTCTGAAGCAGGTCCTATTTTGGCAGTCAGCCTATGGATTTGCCTCTCAGGTTTTCGGTCAGCTGTTCGATTCCGGTTTTCGGAACTTGGTCTTCGGATTGATCAGGTACGGGTTCGTCGGTTGACATGTAGCGCGTTGCTTGCCACATCGACTGTTAGCTTCTGGTGATAAATAAAGCCTGCTGTATGGCCTGCTGAATCGGGGTAAGGCATAACTGATACCTACCTGGCTGATGCGAGAGCACAGGTTCAAATCAATCTCTAGATAGTTTGCATTCAGGCCGCAGTGCATGTTGCCAATGCAACTGCCTTTCGACCTTCTGTGCTGTGTTATGAAGCTCACAGCAGTGGGCACAAACACCAGCCAATTTGTAGACGCAAGCCACAGATTCAGCTTGCCTGCAGCTTGAAGCGGCCTTTGTACTCGGGCTGCAAGCCAGTGCTGACCAGCTTGACACCCTCCTGTCCTTTGTGGGCCTTCTCAGGATCTGACTTGTCATCCTTGATGTGATTCAGCTCCAAATGTGTCATGAATGGAATGACCTGGTACACGCTCACCTCCTCCAGCAACTGCAGCATAGTACCAAGCAATAGCAAAAATAGGATGCAGGTTTTGCTTAGGGCTTAGGGGCAGGGTTGACAATTTAGTAAATTTTGACTATAGAGCAAGGTTGAGAGTGCACAAGAGGGTGACAGAGCCAGAAGGAGGAGCAACTGGCAAAGATGTTACTGCAGTTGTGAGCACGCAGAATAGGCCTGGTTGGTTGCAGTCACTCAGATTATGTCGAGCTACTGAGGCACAATGAGCTTTAGCTTGGTGTATACCACGCAGGAGATGAAGACATAAACGCCGGCCTTGATGACAAACGTTGCATGATGTTGAGACTCACTTGAGTCATCTATGCACTGCAAGTTCACACAGCTTGTCTGCACAGGTTGTCGGCACTATGCCATGTATGGCACGGCTGCAGCACATGCCAAGCAAGCGTATGATGATGCAGCATTAAACAAGCAGGCTACAGTAACATGCATCTGTGCATGAATGGGTCGATAACGATGTGATAACATCACACATGGTACAACAGCAGCAGCAAGAACCAGCGTAAGTGCAGTAACGTTTTAGTTCAGTAATGATCGGTGAAAGGTATTGCGCACAGCCATAGTGGTGAGTCACCTGATAGCCAACCCACAGATCCTTCATTAGAGCACAAGTGTCCCACACCACAACCCACTGGGATCCATTCATCTTCTGTACCCCCTACAACAGTACATGGTGTCTCGCCTACTGCTGACAATCAACATAGACTACAGTTTCAAGGGATGCAGCATATTCAGCCCATGGACAGACATCTGACGACAAGTCTTTCCTGCTGCAACACGGCATGCAATGTTGCAGAGATGACATAAATATGACAGTGGGATTGTGATGCAATGGCAGATGCAATGTTGTCAAAAGAGTGCAAAGCAATGTAGTCGCTCAAAGCCAGAGGGGACATTGGGCATGGATGTTACCACTTTGTGTTGTTTGCTGTAAGAAGCTGAGAAACAGAAAGGATTGAAGCGTCAGGAAATTGAAGAGAACTGCACTCTGTATGATCAGTCATTGCTTCAGGAGGCACTGTTGAAAACGCATGTGGTCTACAGACAGATTTGCTATGCCGGGGGTTCTTCATGCAGAGAGAGCGACGCCCCACCTGGAAAACATCCTTGAGGCAAAAGGCAGATGGCACATGCGTCAGGCCCCTCCTCTCCAACACCTACAGGGCAGCCAAAAAAGCTAAGGTACTGTGGCTGCTGCTCCACAAGACAAACAGGTAGACTCAGAACGCATGCACTGTGCATCTTGCATATCATACTACATGCCAGTATGCTATATCATGCCACAACAGCAGCATGCGCGTTGCCAATGATGCAGGTTCACAAACAAGCTTGAAACATAAATCTGTACAGGGCAAGAGCAGGAGCTTATCAGAGGAACCAGACTACACAGCTGTATAGCAGCACTGCTGCTTCAAGCTTACTGTGATTGCCTGGTCCACGGAATTGTTTGAGGTGGACAGAGCTGCATGCACCATCTTAGCATCAGTGCCTGGGAAGCAACTGCACAGGTAGATGTGCTTGACCCTGCTGGGCTGTTCCATTAACCAGAGACGCTCAACTGCAGCGTATGCCTTCAATGTGGCCTGTAGCAAAGGCACCAGCCTTGATCATGCATTTGACAACAGTCGATCACACATGCATCATGCCAGTTTGCATTGTAGGTTGGTCGAAAGCCTTGTCAAAAGCCTGTCCAGAAGTGATGCAGCATGCAGCTGCATCAGTGTCATGCAGAGTCGCAAAGCCTATGCCTTGACGAGATTTGCAGTGCCTAGTCACACCACGTTCCCAAGGTATTAGAGGTTGTTTTTCCATGCAAGACATCTTGTGCATGACATGCATGTGGACAAGGTATGGCTATGTGTTTGTGAGGTCCATAGTACTGCTACTGACAGTACATGTCAAGTCTTGTGCATGTCGCTGCTGCTACAAAGGGAGGTAAGCAAAGCTGTGTTTTTGTCAGGATTTGAAATGCAGGCCGCTGTGAAGACAACTGCAATTCATTAAAAGCGCATGCCTGCCTTATTGCCTCTGCAAGTTGCACAAGTCAGTTGTAAAAATGCTCAGAATAGACTGCTCTCGGGAGATAAAACTTGCCCTGCACGTACCTAGCTCTTCCTGAGCTAGAGAGATCCCAAAAGTTATCATCATCATCATCATCATTGCAAGCCAACGATTGTTGCACTGACCTGAATGCTTCCCAGCATGTGCACCACATCATTGTTGTCATCGCTGTTGCAAGAAACATGTATGGCCTTGATCTTCTTCACCACCTTCTGAATCATCTCAGGATCAGTCAGCTGAGGCAACTCAGCCGAGCCTACTCTGACCAAGCTTGTGGCTGATGAGAGCTGGCTCACCAATCTGGAATCTGACGATGTCCTCGATACCGCACTCAAATCCTGCAGTATGCAAACGAGATAAATGCAACGCAAACTTGGCCGTGATCTGACATGTAGTCATGGCGCTGTGACAGCCACACCAATTTGCACCTATATGCAGCAGTTCTAGCACGACTGCTGAGAATTGGCTCGATCTTGTTTGCAGGCTGTACCTGTGGTGACCCGCCTACGGTGCAGGATTATGCACCATGAGATGCCTGCATGTGACAGCAGGCAATGACATGTACCAAGATTGTTTTGAGCAATCAACCATGAGAACACAACTGAGAAAACAATGTGGATGTTTAGCAGAATGATCCTCATTGAGTTCACAATGATGCACTCTCACGTCCAGCAGAGCTTCTCACCAGCAGGACTCTTCGAGGGCTGAGGCCTGCATTGCTACCTGACCTGTGAGACCGCTCCACCTGGCAAAAGTCTGCATTGGCTGCTCGTGCTCTGCTCACAGCACTGCTTGCCTGCACACAAGACAGGATCCAGCATTGTGTATAAACATGAGGCCATGTTGTCAAAGTGATGGAAGGGTCTACATTGCTTGCACAGCTGTATGGCCCTGTTGTAATGCATGAGGTAACAGAAGTGACAGTGATCTGGACTGGCTGGTAACAAGCAGTTCTGACAATGATTAAAAGTGTAAGCTGTGGCCTGACCATGATTTGCAACTCCGCCTCCTCTTGCAATGCAATCTGGATGGCCTCCACATCTTGCCCCCCAGCTTGGCTGTCCAGTCCCCTTTGCAGACAGATCTTGTTGCTGCCTCGGCCTCGGTTCCCTGCATCCTTCTTCTTGCCCAGGGGCGAAGCAGCCTTGGATCCTGATCGCTTGCTGCGCTGCTTTGCACGAAGCAGCTGAGCTCCAGATGCAACTGCAACAGCTGCAAGAGCTGACCCGCTGTCAGTCTGCTTGACAGCCGCAATGTTCTGGTCAATGTCTGAAGACTCAGTGGCTGTAACCAACTGCTTGGTTGGCTGCACTGTGCATTTGGTGGTAGAGCCTGCATCTAATGGGCTGGACTGCATAGTCTGGTCTTTGCGTTTCTGCTTGCGTCGGGCAGACCTTGACTGGGACCACTCTGAAGCATCGACTTCTAAGCTGTCCTGTTGATACTGCTGAAGATGTGCTGATGGATCAGGGTTGGCAGCAGCCACATGCAGTGCAGGGATTTGGTCCTCCTGCACAGACTTTTGACTGGTTGGCTGACAGCTTTTGGCTGCCAGCAGAGGCAGCAAAGGGGCAGCAGCAAGTAGCCGTGTATCTGCATAGTCGCAGAATGCTTGATACATAACTTCATTGCAGTACCGTGCTTGAGTTCCTTCTGTCTCTTGAAGCCACCCGGTCATGAGAGTAAGAATCCGAGCCTTTGCTCTGAATACGACCGTCTAGAGAGGGTTCACTACGGTGCTTGCTCGCTTTTCGCAGCAAGCCGGCAATGCCAGAGGCCTATACAATCATGCACAGGTAAGTTGTTGCAGCCAGATACACCAACAGCTGCGACGTTCATACGCTGCAGGCGAACCTTGCGAAACAGTCGCCTGGCGAGGCCCTTTCCATCATTCTGCTGTGGCTCCATGAAAAAGCTTGCGCTCTGGTTTCAACGACAGCTCGGACAGGCAACGACTTACCCAAACGTAATTTCGCAGAGCTCGAAGATGCAGATCGGGGTCAAGAGTGAGACATCCAGCCAAAGCAGGCGGCTAGCCACGCGCCACCCATTCGGAAGCCTGAGACGTCTGGATGCACAGGTCGTTTGCAGCTCGAAGCCACCACTGCGCTCCAGCATCCGAGCCAAACAAGCAAGCCGAAGATGCATGTCTGTGCGTAACAAATGAAGCTGTTCAAGGATTCTGCCATGGCACAAGCATCACGCCATTAGGGTATAGTCAAGGGCATTGCAAAGGCGGGTATATGCGGCGATCCTATGTGGCGAGTCAGTCAACGCAAAAATTCTTTGATCGCACAGCATCTCGACACCAAACATGCAGTGGCGTCAAGCAGCACTGGCTGTATTGCTTGTATGCAATGTTGTCAGTTACGCCAGGTGAGACGTGGCATCGTTTGCTTGCCGCAAAAGCTGGAGATCTTTGACTCAACGGTGTGGTCTGAGCGCGCTCTGGCTTTCATGCCACAGGAAGATTCATGATGAAGATGTGTTGAAAATGCTGCGGCGCGTCGACGGCAAAAGCAGTGAAGACGTGAACAACAGACCACTGATTGGTGTGCTCAGTCAGGTCAGACAAATCAACAGGCACTCAGCTATGGGCAGTAAAGATATGTTAACAATCATCAGTGCTGACCATTGTCGAACATGCAGCCTGGCGAGCCAGCACCAGAGGGCATGTCTTACATTGCTGCCTCATATATTAAGTTTATTGAGGTAGGGCAAGCCACCCCTTGCGTGCTATGCTTGCAGCTGCTTATGTAGCTTAATTGGCTTGTCTTGTTTGTGTGTTCTTGTCTGCACACGTGTAGCACTTGCTGCAAAATCAAGGCGCGGCGCAGCTTCTGACCCTGATCCTCATGGCATGCTACGGAATGCTACAGTCTGAGCAGCTTGAATACGGCATGCATTCCGTTTTCTAGCATTTGCATCATGTGGAGGAGATTTTGCAGCTGAGTGCTACATGTGTAGATGGCTGGCGGGCGTGCTGTGCCCATCGAGTATGATCTGCCTCAGTCAGAGGTCAGGAAAAGGTGCTTTCATAACCTTTTCACTACCTCTCTGTGTGACTCATACAGTGCACTGCTGGTGCACTGCACAACTGTGTTGGGGTCCGGCAGTACGTGCATGCATGCACAAAGGCACAGTGAGATGTGGGCAACACAAGATGAACAGGACGCTTTGCATGTGGTTTACGCACATCTGCGTGGTTGATATTCATCATTTGGAGTGTCATCTTGGGCAAAAGCAAACGTGCATGCATGCGTGGACAAATTACTACATCAATCACACACGCAAGCGAGTGCTACAAAAATCATGTTGCCATGACCTGTGGGCTGGAAGAAGGCAACCATCTGTTCTGCTATAGTCGTTGCACCAGTTGTGCCACAGGTTTGATGCCATCAATGGTCTGTTGGTACCTGGCGGATCAGGCAACCTGACAAAGGGCCACCCCTTCTACGACAACACAGAGTACCTTCTGAAGTTGGCAATCGAGGCCAACGACAATGGGGACTACTTCCTGGTAGGACCTCTGGCTTGAGGTGCCTGAGCAGGAACAGATGACTGTCAGCATAGTTGGCTTGCCTCTGATTTTTTAACCCACATGTTTGGATTGCTGGCTTTGTGGCACAAGGGTGCATGGCAAGTGCACCTACAAGCATATTGTTCATGTCCCAACCACAACAAGGCATGAATTTCTGCCAAGGCCCAGTGTCTGCAAGTGACTGTCAGCAAACAACAGCAGATGACAACAGTGCCGAGAGCAGATCATGTTCAATCCTTGTGGACAGTGTCTATGCGCAACAGACATGGGCATGCTGACACCACGTGGCAATACGCAGGTGCATGGCACATGTTTAGGACTGGAAGTGCTTACCATCATTGCGGCTCAAAATAGCACCCTGCTCTCCAAGTAAGCCCTTTTCAACTGCAGTCAGCACACTACAGCTAATGTTATCTGCAGTTATTCTTGCATGGGCAATCCGCATGCGTACAGAAGTAGTCATGGATCTCAAGTGCATGCAGACATAAATCTACTGCACACTTGGGCAGCGGCATGATGGCAATGTGGCTTGTTGTCTGTGAGGGTTCTCTTCTTTACTACAAGCAAGTTATGGGAACTGGCAAAATTCATGCACTGCCTTGCATTAGCACGTGCCAGCACACACACAGTGCAATAGTCATCAGCTGGCATGGCATTTTCAGCATAACTCAGCAGAGACAGATCTTTGCTCTGATCTGGGGGTAGCCGCAAGACCACATGGCTGAGTGGCCTTTCTCTTTCCCGCCTTTTTCAGTCTGAACAGTCACCAAGAGCCTTCTGCAATTGGGCTACAATCATGCTGTGTGCATAGTTGTGGTGCCAGCTGAAGGCATGATGCTGCTTTGTAGATTCAACTCTGAAGACAATGCATCACCCCTGTACTTCACAGAAGCAGCTGAGAAGAGCCATTTCTTTGGCAGTCTCAGCAAGAAGGTGCGCAAGAGCCTACAAGAGAAACCATTTGCCATGGAGAACCACTCCAATGGTACCACTCTGCACCTCATTACTGCCATTTCTGCCTTTGTTTGCTGCTATCTCTGTCGGCCCTTGTCACTTTACCACCAGTAACGCTGCTGATGATCCCTGCGGTTGTATTTGCTGCTGTTTCTGCCACTGCGTGTCATTTCACTACCAAAGTTGGGGCTGAGGATCCCCGCGTTTGTGTTTGCTGCTGTGTCTGTCACAAAGGATTCAGAACAATTGGAAGCAAATAGTCGGAAGCAGTTCTCCACTGTTACTGTTAACGCATTGCTAAAGCCAGGGCATAGCTTGCTTTTCTACTCAAGCATATTCAGCTATGGCAGCCACAATGAGATGAAGCAGCCACTGTGGGCATTGTGCAAGGGACTGTCCATTTCACGGACAATGTGCCTGACAAGCTGGTGCTGTGTACATGTATACTGTCCAGCCTAACAGGCACACTGCCTTCCATCTGTAGCCTGATATGTTGAGTTTCTATCCATGTGGGACATGGCCTGGATGGGGGGGGGGCTCCC
>JAABUU010008005.1_pt1 | contig 10667 bp, 11 predicted proteins | sample 5559301 | NCBI WGS metagenome assembly JAABUU01 (sample SAMN10711884, study PRJNA513360) | rock metagenome | isolation source: Antarctica rocks | place: Antarctica: Victoria Land, Richard Nunatak white
CAGTTGATACCAAGGTCCACGAGCATAGTATAGCATGCTGAATGGCTGCAAACGCCGCTCCGAACGTCGCTAGACCCTCGAATGTGCTAGATCTTACTGACATTGATCTTCAAGATCAAAGTCTTGCAGACTTTGTTAGCCCACCTGCCAAACGTGCAAGAGCTGCAATTGAATGCTAGTGTGACTTTTTGTTCCAACATGATGGACAGTCTTGAGCCAGCTGTTTTGCACAGCTGTGTTAGGCAATGTTAGGACCTTTCGGCCTTTGTGATGTTTTGCATGACTGTCTGCCTCCAGTTGCATTGAGACTTTCACAATCACAGCACCTTAGCAGGCAATAAGCGTATCAACTGATCAATGACTTATATGTCCTGAACCCATGTCAAGACAGCAATTTGGCAGGTTAGTAAGGGCAGAAATGGCATCAGCAGCATCAGGAGACCCCAAATGACATGTGCAGCTGTGGTAAAATTCCCGAAAGCACTTTGCTGGATGCATAATGCTAGTGGCATCGCCTGTCACTTGTGTTGCCTGTAACGATGCAATGAGTTGCGGAGATGTGCACCTTGCGACGCGCGTCGGACGTCAGATTGACTTCTATGTCGACTCTACGTCGCATGACACGTTCACTGCAGCGTAGCTGTCCGTCAAATACCCTTGAACATTAGCAAAGCAGGCATGCGAATGGAGTCTCAGGCACGTGAGCAAGCAACCAAACTGACAAGCTGACGGGAGTCCGTTGGGCATGCACAGTAAGCTTCAAAGGCTTGCAACTTCCCTCCGTCTGAAAACTGCAAAACTTGCGACGCTAAACAACGCTGCTTTTGTTCACGCAGAGTATCGACTGGTTGCTAAGAAGGGTGAGGGTACCTTTTCTGAGGTGCTCAAGGCACAGTGCATCAAGAACAGCAAATATGTAGCAATAAAATGCATGAAAAATCACTTCGACAGCCTGGAGCAGGTAGGTGCTGCAACCACACGTGACAGCTACACTCTGTTCAGTCCTTGTTGACGCTGTTCAGCGCATCTGCGCAGGTCAACAACCTGCGTGAGATTCAGGCGCTTCGCAGGCTCTCACCCCACCCCAACATCATCAAGCTTTTAGAGGTTCTGTAGTAAGTAACACACCACAGCGTACTGCAACATTAATGCCGACCTTTTGCAGCCCAATTACATGCCAACCAAACAGGGCCTGAACAGTGTGCTGCTTGCAGTGACCAGCCCACAGGGCGGCTGGCATTGGTGTTTGAGCTCATGGACATGAACATCTATGAGCTCATACGCGGCCGCAGTCATTATGTGGCAGAGGAACGGATCAGGCGGTACATGTATCAGCTCATCAAGGCAATGGATCATATGCACAAGGCTGGTATCTTTCACAGGTAACTTGCATACCGCATTCTTCAACCCAATGACCATGAGAACCACTCGGAAGGCTGGGGGACTGCAGCTTCTCCAAATTTGATGACTCAAAGTTGTGTTTGCTCCATGCTTTTAGTGGCTGTGATGTATCTGACCCACAATACATTATTGCATGAGCTGCTGCAAATTTATGTGATTGGTGTCAGGCAGAACATGGCATGCCATGCTTTGTCAATTGTAACAGTCTATTGTGGTGCCTATGAGCTCATTTTTCATAGCAGCACAATGGCAAGGTCCTCAATGCTAACAGCATGTCTTGCACGCCTTTTGACAATGTGTCCTGCACGAGCATCACATGGTCATGGTCTGCAGAGACATCAAGCCTGAGAACATCCTGATCATAGATGAGTGCCTCAAGTTAGCAGACTTTGGCAGCTGCCGAGGGATCTACTCCAAGCAGCCCTACACAGAGTACATCTCCACCAGATGGTACAGGGCTCCAGAATGCTTGCTCACTGATGGCTACTACACTCACAAAATGGACATGTGGGGTGTAGGATGCGTGTTCTTTGAGGTGTGACTCATGAAGCATGTTCTTGTCATAGCCTGCTGTTGACCGAAGCGTGCAAAGCATGGAAAGCGCTATGACAATGGCATTTACTTGGTTGCTGTTACATGTATGCCTACCAGTGGTAAAATTGGAAGGCGTGTCACCATACTGTGCTGTTTGCAGAGCATACTAGTCAGCATACATCACATCAAAGCTTTTGCATCAGTACACCTGCTTAATTGCAACTAAGAGGGTTGCAGGAGATTTCTGCACAGCATTACATTTGGAAGACAGAAATGCAGACACTGCTTTCTGCTCAGACAACACATGAATGAACGCACAACCTGACTCACAGACAGGCAGACACAAACGGCAGACAAAAGTCAACCAGAGAGACTCTTGTCTTGTTTGCCTGTCTCCCTGTTTGACTTCTGTCTGCAATTTGAGTCTTTCTGTCTTTGAGCCAGTTTCTCTGTTCATCCATCAACAGGAATGCAGACAGACAGATGGACTGACAGACGGATGGGTGCATGCAAACAGAGGCAGACAGCTGAAGGCATACTCCATACACACTCACAGAAGATGATGACCTGCTGTACCATAGCCACGTTCTGTGTCAACAGTCCAGTCCTGCTGTGCAGGTGGTGAGCTTGTTCCCGCTGTTTCCTGGCACAAATGAGATGGACCAGATAGAGAAGATCCATGCCATCACTGGAACCCCCTCCCCCGAGATCCTGGCTACCATGAAGCGCAGGTCCACTCATGTCGAGTTTGACTTCCCTCCTAAGGTACCGCCCTGCTTCCCATTCCTTACCATACCTTACGCAATTTCAGGCTGTTGCAATCAGCTGTCGTGAGACTGATCAAGACACACGTGGTGCAGCTGTGACTGGTGCCATAATAATAACAATAATAATTAAATGCTTTCCAGCTCATGATGAGCTGGTGCCATAATGTACCAATTACATACATGTGCTACTGGTGCTGTGTCAAGCTGGCGAAGCTCACTGACAAACAGTCAGGATCAGCTTAGGGCAGGAAGTGTACCAGCGCTGGCAGCAACTTCTTAGCATCAATAACAGCAGCAGCAGAAGCGGCAGTTTTAGCACTGGCAGCAGCAGCAGCTTCTCAGCATCAGCACTGGCAGCAGCAGCAACTGCAACGGAATCATGATCGTTTTGACATGTCTTGTGAGAAAGTGGAGTTTGCTTAGTTGGAATTCACATTTCAACTGGCCAAATTCGCATTTCAACTGGCCACTGGGCCTAAGGTCAAAATATGCCTCTCAAGGAGATGTAGCCAAGGTCAGCTTCTGCCGGGACTTGCCATGTGCATGTGTACGTCGGCATAATCTACGTTGATGATGATGACCAAGTGGCCAGAGTCATTGTCGCAACCCCTCTGTCATCATTTGTCAATGTAGGTTATTGCATTATATATATGCACATGGCGAGTCCTGGCAGAAGTTGATGTTGGCACCATCTTCTTGAGAGACATAGTTTGGAACTCAAAGATGCATAATGCAGCAGGAGCAGCAGCAGCAGCAGCAGTGGCAGCAGCTTCTCGACAAGAACAGCAGAGACAGCATCAACAGCGTCAGCATCAGCAGCTGTGGCAGTTTCAGCACCAGCAGCGTCAGCAGCTTCTTAGCAAGAGCAGCATCAACAGCATCAGCAGCAGCACCGTCAGTGGCCGCCGCGGTAGCAGCTTATCAGCAAGAGCAGCAGTGACGGCATCAGCAAGAGCAGCAGTGACGGCATCAGCAGTGGCAGTGCTGCCGGGCAGTATGTCATGTATGCACAGCCAGAGCTGCCTTAAGTGAACAAGGCATACTTCATGCCAGCAACAGGCAGCACTTGCAAACATCAATGCAATCAAACACCCAGCTGTAGGCAAAACCTGTGTTTCAAGCCATTCAAGGTTCCACGTAGCTATCCAAAAACCTCAGCCACATGCTTTGGGTTAGATTCATACCCTAAAAAACATGCTGCTCCATCAGCTCTATCGTGGCAACTTCTTGCATTGTCAGCAGAGTGTCAGTACTGCCAAACGAGAATTCACGCAAAAAACACACAGATGTTGATGCCTGCTTCTGACTGCCCTTCTTCCCAAACACACTTGTTCTTTGGAGGTGAGCTCATACTCCTTCATGAACAATTGTTTTGCTGTGAGCAAAGTGCCACATCACATGGGCGACTGCATGAATGCCTGCAGCAAGCAGGACCCAGCACATGCTCCACTTGCACGAAGCTTGAAGCGTGATGCTTCTGCGCCAAATGACAAATAGCAGCAGCTGCTGCAGAAGCTTGTCAGGAAGTGCTCTCAAGGATTGTCAGGAACTGCTGTAGCACACAATTGCGCTGTGTAGCCTGACTATACCCCTGCAGACACGAGCTACATGGATCTGGACTACATTTTGTTGTGCTATTCTGTGTGCAGGAGGGGACTTGCGTTGCATGCACCTGATGCCTATTGGCCAAGTCCGGGATTTACTTATGTGTGTGATCGTTGATTTTGGTGTGCAGGAGGGGACAGGCATCACCAAGTTGATTCCCCATCTGAGTCCAGAGGGACAGGACCTGCTGCAGAAGCTGCTGATGTACAACCCTGAGGACCGCATCTCAGCCAAACAAGCCTTGCGGCATGCCTTCTTCAGGGAGATCAGGTGAGAAATCGCATGTCATCATCCCAGGCTGGCTCCCCACTACTACCCCACCTGAAACTTTCAGCACCTGCTGAATTCAGAACTCCTATCTGTTTGGCACTGATGCAGCACATGCTGACAAACTTATCTGCATTCTGGATCATATACGCCTACCAGTTGTGCACACCACAGTCATTGCAGTTGTGCATTGCAATCCAATATGTGTTGCATGAGTCACAACGCTGCTGCTGCTCAGCCATTCCAGCACTGAATCACCAGGTTGGAAACACTTGGGAATCATTGGGCGCCTGCCTATGTTGCAGATCAATCAAATTTTTGTGTTTATAAGTGATGCACGCATGTTTGCAGGGAAGACGAGAAGCGGTTGGCGGCAGCATCACAGCCAGATGTTCACAGCCTGCTGACCCCGCCCCCCAGGAACCGGCAGGGGAGTAGTGTGGGGGGCCTGGTGTCAGCGCGGCGTAGGGTGGCTAATCAGAGGGACACCAGGGACAGCTTGCCCAGCATTGTCGGCAGCAACAGGGGGCATCAGGACAAGGATGGAGGCGGTAGTGAGTCAGGAGCCAGCCATACGCATCATTTGCCAGGTCAGCATGACCGTATACTGAGTCCTACTTTCTGGTGTGGCTTGTTGCATGTCTCCAAACTACAATGTTTGGGACAAAGCAGGCTCAACAGCTAGCTGCCCACTAGGCCTCTGAACTTGTTTTGTAAGGTCGTGCGACTTCAGTGGTCCAGATCATGCATTTGGTATGCTTGGGATGGAAGAAGAGCACTTCGACAGGAGCTGGTGCCCATGGCAATAACATGACTAATGCTGTGAACAAATAGTCTCAGCTGTTGTTCTGGTCTGGGTGAAGCCCCAACCTACTTTTCATGCTTGCTTGCTTGCAGGCATCTCTTCTGTTTCATCAGAGACTGAGGAGAGGTTACACGCAGCAGCAGTCAGCGTTCTGCCTTCCCTAGTGATTGGCAACACAGCCCTGAATCATGCAGCAAGCAAGCTGTTGAACCACAGAGTGCCCATGGGTGGTGGGGGTTACATGCAGGCACACACGTACACCAAACCTGCAGCTGGCAAATCCTCCAGCATGGTCAGCAAGGGGGTGAGACAGCCAGTGCCATCTGCCAGGTCATCAGCGTATAAGTACAAGAACGCTCCCAGCAGCAATACAAGCAGTATCAGCAGTGCAGCTCTTGGCGGGAAAAGTGTCTCTAAGTATGTCAGCCCGTACTCACAGCAATATTTAAATGTATTGCGGGAATGATGGCAGCTGATGCAGCGCTGGGATAGTAGTAAGGAGGGAATACAAGATGGCTGACATACGTCTGCTTATGACATGTAATTAACTTTGCAGGCTCTGTACGTGTCTACGTTCTGTACTTGTAAATGCTGTTGCTTTACAGATCTGCAAGAAATATCAACAGTTCTGTGGTCTGCACATTGCAGCTACTATTTTGTCAATTCTGCCTACTGAACTCTACAAAGTAAGAAAGGGCATGAATCACTCTAGATAGTGTTTCTGGACACTACAAAAAGCATTTGCAAGTCATGAACGCAGTACTGATACCATGCCAATGGCTTCCTGTTGTGCCCCATAAACTATAACCAAACTTGTTTGTACAGTACTGTTCCACACAACAACGAAAAGGACAAAGGAATGATCGTGTCATCATGTATGTTCTCAGCCATGCACCCTACAAAGCAACAGACTGAACTGAACAGTGCGTTGTTTGTAATCCATGATAAGAAAAAATGTTGACTATCACACCTACAATGGCACAGTTCTTGTGCGCATCAGGCTCAAGCAATCATGATATGCATCGTAATTTTGTGTTTGCCAGTAAACAAGACCTTCTTGTAACACACGGGAACGCATGTACAAACGGCTGAGAGCAACACAACGAAAGTGAGTCATTGAATCCATCAGACGCAGGTTTGCTCTTGCTGGCAAATTTCTTCATGACACAATGCGGCCAGTTGGCTGAGCTTGGAAAGGAGCGTTAAAAGCAGTCCCACATGTCGAACACTCTGACAGTTTCTGCACAAACACAGCAAAAGCTGATTTCAGACATCATGCATGACAAAACTTGAAAACATGCGTTCCTGATGTTTTGCCCTGTACATGTTAGCAGATTGAGCAAGGAGATCCTATCATTGTAATGTGTGCACTTGCTGGTGCATCTGCAGATGCAGCCAGTGCATGAAGCAAGCATGCAAGACACTGCCAACTCTCACCTGGCAGAATATGGATAAGCACACTGAGCACACATACCCCATGTCAATTGTTTTCTGCAGTGTAGGCAAAGCAATGTCAGTCACCTTCGCATATATGCAAGATCAGAAGCAGCCCATAAAGCAGAACCCAAGTTTGGCTGTGTATGCATGCAAAACTTTGCATGGTGTGCCAGGAGGTCTTGCATAGAACATTGTTTTTGAGTTGTACAACAGTTGCAGACAGAGGAGTGACTGTCTCACATTGCAGTTACTCACTAATCATTATGCCGCTCAGTATCAATGGAGTAAAAGCACAAATGGTGTTGAACCAAGTGAAGGCTCACCTTATGACAAAAGCAAGATGCCCTGAAGTCAACACCTGCGTATAACACAGCACGTATGATGGGCTGTGTTACAAAACATAGATGGCAATGCATTATTTGCCTTCTGTGTGGCATGTGCTCCATAACAGGTGCAGCCTCAATTGCTGAGCAGCTGTTGTTGTAGAATTCACACCCCAAAGGCAATGGAACAGGGGTACAAAGAATGTCGTGTCATGAGACGGCAAAATTCATAGCATGTGGAATGTGGGGAAGGTCCCGAGGGGGAACGGAATGTACCTGTCAGCTTGGGCATCTGCATGAAGCTTCTGGTGTAGGTGTCAGCACTGAAGACGGTCTGCAGCAGCAGCAAGAGGCTCTGAACATCAATGGTGTGTGATGTTGATCTTCCTCAGCCAGCTGAAGATAAGCTCAGCATGTAGCAAGCAAGAAACTGCACATCGACACAGCTGAAGATATACTGAGCGTAGACCAAAAACTGCACAGCATGCACTAGGACCTGATCTTGTCCATCAAATGCCATCACATGAGCGCCTCCTGAGGCACTGTCACTCAACACATCATGATATGGACAGTCTCTGCTGACTGATGCATGCTTTGTACTGATTCTGCAGCTGATTAAGCTTACGTAGCTGCAGCTACCTATCTTGTCCATAGTGTATGTGTGCGGTCATTCCTAGATCCTACATTGTGCTGATCATTTCATTGCAGATACATGAACAGCAATGTTGAGGTGCTTTCAGCCATGCTGTTCAGCGTTTGGCAGCTTGACTGCGTACCCGCAACTGCGTGCAAGAGATATGTTGAGAATGTACTTCAGCCTCCTACAGATTCTGATCCACTGAAAGCACTGACGTCACAAACCCAGACTACATGTATTTGAAGCCAGGATGTCTGATGACCCACAAACGCATCCACACCACAGACTGGAAGGCAATGAATGAACACAAAGTGAGAGATGCTCACCAGCAGATACTGTAGGAGGGCACTGGTCCGTCTGGGCCGCAGGTACAACCCTTCTGTGATGTGTGCTGCCTGTTGTAAAAAGGCTGAATCGCTTGTTCCAACCATACAGGTCTCAATCACCACCCCATGCCTCTGCACATGCAAAATAGTAATAGTAAGTAATAATATCAAAGATAGTGTTAATGATAACGATAATGATATTGGTAATAGTAATAATAAGAACAAGGATAAGAATGAGAACAAGAATAACAGTGATGATAATCATAATACCAATCATAGTTACTATAACGCTTTCTGGCTCAGAGCTAGGTACATGCAGGGCAAGTCTTGTGTGTCCACAGCAGCCTGTTCTGTGCATCCCCAAACATCCTATAAATACGACTTCAAGCAGCACAAATGGTCACACAGCGTGAGCAAGCACTTGGCAGGGAGTACAGGCATGAAGGGCTGTGGCATGAACTCCACTGTGCAATGAAGCGCACAGGTGCAAGGAGAACCAGTGGCAAGACAAGCGTTTTAACTTCCCTTGGTCTCATGACTGGTAACAGGATCAGGTGAGTGCATACCCCTCAGCAAAGCACCCAGAAAACCCTGACCAGAGCAATAGCTGGTAATTTTCCAACGCAAAGCCACTGCTGCAGCATGAAGAGACCGTGCAAATCTGACTATGCTGTACACCAGTTTCTGTGCGCTGACCACACTTCTTGTATTAAGTACCTGTGCTGAAAAGATGGCATTCATGGTGGCAATGTACTGAGCTGGTACATCTGGTGAGCCATTTATGCACAAAATACGTGGCTTGGAGCCTTCAGTCCTTGGCGACGCTGATGTGCCCTGCTGTTTGTGGATGAGACACAGTGCTCTTGACAGGGCAGCTGACCAGCAAGGAGGCGAATCATGATCTGCAGATAGCACATTGAATTGAGACACAGGCAGCACAAGGGATCATCCTGCTGGCTCATGTGCCTTGCAAATTGCAGTTGACACACGGCCTGTTGACAGTAGATGATACGTCAAAATGCAGCTTCAACTACTTGGGTTGGCACCCTTGGCAAGGGAACATGCTGACATGATAGATCATGCACATGGACAAATGCATGAAAGCAAGCACATCCTGGTGGTCACAGGCCAGGTGAAATAGGCATGACTTTGTCATGACATGTCGTGACAGTTGTGACAGCATTGCTCAGCTGTTTCAGCCTTATAACATGATATGAGACACGCTGCCTTGGTGTGGGTGTACAGCACTTCGGGGCATGATGGCATGCTCATTCACTGCATTCAACACACTTGTCATGCACTGCTGAGATGCAGATGGGCTTCTGCACCTGGAGTGTCATTGTTAGCAGCCATGCTTTGCAGAAGCTGCTGCAGTACCTGCTCTGCCACAGAATGGGTAGAGTGCTGCTTGGGTTTAGCTTGACTACTTGCAAAAGATGGTGTGAGATGGAGTAGGTGACTGCATCAGCAGACTTGCATGCTGTGAACAACAGGTCTATAGGCTGATAGGCCCACAAAAGAGAATGTAGCAAGAACTGTAGATTCATCAACCTGCCGCTGCCGTCGACTGCAAAAACTGCTGCTTTGTTGCCTTCTTGCAGGATCAGGTAGGTGTTGAGAAACAGCAGTATCTGCTGGCAAAAATCAGCTCTGCCCAGGGTTTGCGGATCCTGTAGCTGCTTGCCGCTATCCTTATCTTGAAGCTGGTCCCACATGCCACAGCTTGTGTCGAGCAACAGCACCAGGATTCGACCATCGCCTGCGTTGGATGCTGGAATGCAGGCAAAGCTCAAACAACAAGAAGGCATGCATTATGTGCCTACCCTCGGCCATGCTGACGTTCTACGTCCCAGAAGAAGTTACCAGACTGCACAGGCTGTATGATCTACTTATTGCGCACACCGTCTCCCGTTGCCAAGGCTCATCGGATGCATCGCCTTATGCACTAAGGTGCTTGCAGCACTTCAAACACGGCAACTGCCGAGCACCGACATGCGACGAAGGCTTTCTTTTGCACTCTTCGAGCTTCAAGTAGCAGGGGCAAGACACATCATGAGTGCATGAATGAGTTGCAACTCGTGTGAATGGGCCACATCATGCAGCAGGCATATTGTACTTGTTTCAGCAGTACTCACAAACATGTGAAAGACACTGGCATGTGAGGGATTGGCTTTTTGTGAATATGCTAGACTGCCAGCGAAGCTCCGAAACCAAGTTTGCGCCATACACAGGCTCACCGTGAGTCTGATCCCAAATTAGCCTCTGCTGCTTCAAAAGTCTCCACCTTAATTCGGTGCAGCATGCACAATTCAATGTCTCACAGCTTAGAGCAGACAAGCTCACTGTGCGAGCCCGCCTGATCGTCTTGACTTCGCAGCAGACCGGCGAGATGCCACCGGTTGAAATTAGCAAAGTATTTTGATGCACACTTGACAACTCTGTCTGTGTCTCTCATGCACACTGACTCAATGTCATTACTGAAGAAATCCAGCTGAATTGCTCAATCTATGTCATGATTTACTGGTGTTGAGCTACTACAGCACCATAAGGTATCATTTACAGTAT
>JAABUU010008007.1_pt1 | contig 10660 bp, 18 predicted proteins | sample 5559301 | NCBI WGS metagenome assembly JAABUU01 (sample SAMN10711884, study PRJNA513360) | rock metagenome | isolation source: Antarctica rocks | place: Antarctica: Victoria Land, Richard Nunatak white
ACGACACCAAAGTTTGTAATCCCGAGATAACGACCGCCATAATCATGGAGATCGTGCTCCCGACCGAGACCGGCGAGTTCGCCGGGTGCAAGATCCGCAAGACCGATGAGGTGCCCCCGAGGGTGTCCGTTTACGACCTCATCGCCGCAGTAAAAGGCGTTTCCGATGACGCCGCCAGGATGGACTTTTGGAGTATCGAGAACGACCACCCCGATGTAGAGGAATCGGTCATCTACTTCAAATCCCCCGGGAGGGGTCAGCGCGAGACCCCAGTGACCGACGCCCGCGGTGCCATCTGCATCATCAACCTGCTGCCCGGAAAGAGAGCGGCAGAGTTCCGGCTGAAGGCAGCGGACATCGTGGTCAGGGCTCTCGGCGGCGACGAGACGCTTGTGCAAGAGATCCGCGCCAACGCGGCCGCTCAGGCGACCCTGCCGGAGGACCCCCCTATGCGGCTGTTCGGGCAGACCGTGGAGGCAGAGTCTGCTAGGAAGCGCAGCCTGGACGACGACGACGACGAGCTGTTCGAGATGCGCAAGCGGCGCGCCGTCATGGAGGAGAGAGATGCACTGGTCGTGGCAGAGCAGTCGCTGGTGGCTACCCGCATCCATGGCTTCAAGACCCTGCTCCAGAGCCTCGAGGGGCTGTACGCCCAGCTCAGCGACCACGCCGTCCCGGGGGCCCTGCAGAACATCCTGGTCGCCCGCACCAACGCGACGAACCGCCTGCTGATGGCCACGGGCCAGCTGGTCGACGAGACCGCGGCCGCCGGGGTGTTGCAGGACGACCTGTATGATTGAATTTGCTTGTAACAAAGGCTTACTGCAAGATCTACAACAAAAGGTCTTTCGATGTGCCGACAGACACATACAGCGTGTCTTTGCTTCCAACAGCAAGTTCTAGACTGTACAGAACAAAGCTGTAAACAAGCAATTCATTCTGTTTAGTAGTTGCATATGTACGTCAATCCAAGTCATTCATCACGTCAATCTTTGCCCGCTTGGAGAGGCTTGCTGACTCTGTGCCAGAGCTGTCTGAGGACGTGTCAGAGCTGCTTGAAGATGTTTCCTGCACACAAGCAGAATGTTTTGGCGTTTTGGAACATCTTGCAACATCCTTTGCAGAATCAGGGCTCACCTTGGTTGCACTTGGGGGGGTTGCACTTGGGGGGGTTGCACTTGGGGGGATTGCTAGCTGCTTCATGGCCTCTTCCACAACCTCCTTCTGGGTGGGCCTGATACGCTGCAATAAAACACAACACATCCATCAGCTTGTGGCAGGATGTCATCATGCAGATACTTGACCAAGGTTACCTTGATGCCAATCCTGGCAGCAAATGTCCCCCTGGCTGCATCATGAACCTCCTGCTCCTGCTCCTGCCCCTCATCAACAGCTGCAACTGGTGCTGCATCATGAACCTCCTGCTTCTGCCCCTGCTCCTCATCAACAGCTGCAGCTGGTGCTGTATGATGGACCTCCTGGGTGACTTGTGCACGTACAGCCAGCTGCCACAACGTTGAGTCTATGAATTTCACCATCTGCTCCTCGATCAGTTTCTGCATGCCGACAAACTCTGTCTTTCGGCCAAAGGCACGACCTGTATTCACAGGAGTGGCCAACAGGATGACCTTACCTTTGTCAGGACAATGTCAGTATCCACCTTGACACCGCACATGTCTGATGCTGCATCTGCCAGCTTCTGTGTTGATGCAGCAGCATCTGTAAGCGCCTCCAGCTGAGTGCCAACTTTGTCAAAACCCCTCTGGATCTGGTTGCAGACATCTTCTGATATCTTATGTGCTGCCAAGCGCTCTGCAAGTACTGCGTTTGCAGCTGCCAGCTCTGCCTCGACAGCAGCCAGTCGTACCTTTGTCACACTCAGCTGTGCCTGTTTGTCTGCAAGCTGCCTGTACAGCTCTTGCTGGTCGGTGTATGCGACCTGTAGGTACAAAGGTGTTGGATAGGAGGTGTCACCAAAGCAAAGGAAGCGCTCGCATGATCACCGAAGGCTCATCAGCTTAGAGTCATGCACCTGTTTCCCCCTTGCAGAGGGTCTGCTTTGCTCTCCGCCACTGTCCTTGATCTCCTCTGCATCGCTGTCCTTGCTCTGCTCTGCATCACCGTCCTTGACATCTGCAGGGACCTTCTTCTGACCCCTGGTCTGCCCGTCTCCTTCTCCCTCTGCGGCAACCTGCTTTTTGGCCCTGGTCTTGCTGCCATCTGCCTTTGCAGTGACCTTCTTGCTGTGATCAGAAGGCCCAGGCTTGCTATCCTGAGACGCTGCAGTCCACAAGGTGGTATCAGTTTGCAAGGTCTGCAAGGGGCACTGTATCAGGACGTGTTGCACCGCACCTGTCTTGTCAACAGAGTCGGCATCTGTGTCTGTGCGGTAGTCAGCGTCTGTGTCTGTGTCAAAAGAACAGTCAGACCACCCCTGGTCATAATCCGGCGTGCCACCCTTCTTGATGTAGATGCAGTTGTTGCTCAGGTAAGGGTGCAGATCTGGCTTGCACTTGCCACACTTATCAGACTCTGGGTCGTTTTGGATGTCAACGGTGAATACAGAGCGGCCAGGAGCCACAGAATCATGCTGCTGGAGCACCAGCTTTGCATTCACTTTGAACCCACTCCGTTTCCTCAGTGTGTTCAACAGCCGCTGGTAAGAGCGCACAATCCAGGATCCACGCACCCTGTAGAAACGGCACAGATGGTACTGACCTTGTGCAGGGGACTCACTAGGTACAAACAAGGCCCTTACCTGTCCAGCTCATTGTGACAATCGTCACAGACAAAGTAGCGATCCTCGCTGTCGCACATCACAGCAAACCCAGTAGCTGCAATCCAGAATGGCACAGTCAGATGCGGGGGTATCAGGCCGAAACATATCAAAGACATTGCAGACAACTGACGTTTGGGATGGGGTTTTGTGTCCACGTCTATGCGGCCCACAGAGAACTTGTTTCCTAGGCACTTTGCACAGATGCACGCCCCACACCCCACACAGAAGGCGTATTTTGAATCTTCGCATGTGGAATACTTTGCAACGGTGTCTGCATCAAGCTGCCCAGAAAAAGCAGCTTCCTCTCCCTCTGCTGCTACCAGATGTTCCACGCAGAAAGTAGAGGCCTGCAGGCACAGTCAGGTGCTCACAGGTGAAAGGGGTGTGTGCAGAACAGGGGGCAAGAAGGGGGCACTCACTACGCAGGTGCGAGGTTGCAGGTTGCTGGTGCCAGTCTCTTCCTCTACCAGGATCTTGTTGGAGAGGATAGCGGTGTCTGGAGCAAAGAACTTCCCGTTCACGTCTAGCCAGGCAAAGTCTGCGATGAGGCAACCGGCTGGGTGAGCGCTGGCAAGGTGTTCCTCCATTTCATCGTCACCAAAACACGCAAACTCGCAGGGCTCGAAAGGGCAGACCAAGCGCAGCCTGTCGCGGCCCTTTTCCTTCGTCCAGGTCTGGCGAACGGTGTGCGTGTGGAGTCGAGGCATAGCGAGCGGTCAGCTTGTAAAACAACGCAACAGCGCGGTAAAGCACAGCGCTAGGCGAGAGGCTAGCGCTGGCAGGCTTCAGCGGTAGATTTCGGCGGCAGAATCCAAACCCTAAAGTACTAACCCGAACTTCTAGAACGCTGACGCAGCACGCATCGTCAGGCCGCGCGCTGCGTGACGTAACGGCAGGTATATCTGCGCCTGACCCGCAAGAGCGGCAGAAAGTACACCGGTCTGCCCAAGGCTGTTATCGCGCTAGCTGCAGAATGGATGCTTTCGACAGCGGCGCTGAACATTCCGATGAGGAAGCAGCCGCTTACTTCGCTCGCAAAAAGAGGACTGAAAATGCGCCAGACAGGAAACGTAAAGACACAGACAAAAGCAGTAAGCGCACAGACAACAGCAGCAAGCGCACAGACAAAACCAGAAAACGTCTGGCGCATCTGGTACAACCAAAGGCGACCAAGGCAAAACACGCTGCAGCAAGACCTGGCGAGCCATCAGCAAGAGTGAGCAAACAGCAGGTACAATTGACGTGCGACGGAGTTCAACCACCTGCAAACTGTACGCTGTGCAACGACTGTGTCTGCTGCAGGCAGATGTGGGCAAGGAGATTTCGCATTGGAAACTGGATATGGTAGCAGCACATGATGCACTTCACGCAGCGGTCAACAAGCACGCCAAGGTTGTGGAGGAGTTGTGGCCTCTATTGCAGAGGACCACTCCGATCCTGTCCAACACAGACTGATGCTTGTTGATGTGCAACCAAGCCAGTGTACATATGTGTAGATATTGTGTGATTGGTAGTTGTGAACCATGGACCCAGGATCTGTTGCTGCCTCAGCCCTTGGAGCCGCAGCTTCTAGCGTTGCCACCAAGGGGGTGGACAAGGCAAATGAAAGATTTGGCGTCAAAGGCATCCTCACCAGCGGTGCAATCATCATCTGCGTACTTGCTCTGTTTCAAGCAGTCAAGACAAAGAGTTTTAAGGGTATCACTGGCTAGCATTCTTAGACATTACATTGCTTGCAGAGCGCTGATTGCTGCTTCTGCCTTGGAATCTTCATCTGCCTTGCTATTATCTACAACTGGCGCTGCATCTGGAAACAAACCCTCTGTAAAGTACTGGAAGTTTGACTTGTCGCACAGATATGGGCTCTTCTCCATGCCCTGATTGCCTGTGCTGAGACATGCTACCACCACCTGCTGCAGCCCCCACGTGTCCCTCTGTAAGACCCTTGCAAACACCTGCGCCACCTCTGCCGGGGGGTTGCGCCAGGCTGCAACGCACAGCACAACCTTTTGGCAAATGCCCTGCATGTGCTAGGCTTGCAAACATTGATAGCATACCTCCACAACCCATTGGGCCCAGGACCACGCTGTCGTGTCCAAAACAGGCTGCCACCTTCAGTACAAGATCAAGCTTTTGCTCAAGCTGTTGGACGTGCTTGGCTGCCAGCTTGCCTGACGCCTCGATCTGAGGACGATATATCCCAGGGCATGCCACAATCGACACATTAAACGGCTCTGACAGAAAAACGTGCCCTTGGCTTTCTGGGCCTCTGAAGATGCTGACGGCTGGGCTGTAGACTGCCTCGTCGTTTTGTACTACAAAAACATGTAACAGGTATACGTTAGACCAATCTTGATTTGTATACTAGTGAATGATGGGCAATTGAGTATTTAGACAGTTGTAAGTGACTCACTTGGGAAGAAATCTGACGTCAGCGTCCTGCAGTAATTTGACCGCCTGAAGATGGACTCCTCCTGTGCACCTGAGCCCGACTCCACGCATCCACCAGGAACCAATATGTCGGCAAGATTGAGCACTACAGGATTGCAGCCTGCATCTAGCAGGTCTTTGCAAGCAGTCAGGCAGTCTATGTCCTTTACTGACACCTTCATGCCAACAGCTGGCCTGTTCCATTGGTCACTGGCTGTCCAGCGGAACTTTTGTGAGCGTGGTGGTGGGGGTATACAATCAGAATAGTCCCGTGTGTCCCTCCACACAGCTATACGGTGTGCAAACATGCTTGTGCATAGGTGCTTGTTGCGCACAAAGAGTGTCGAGCATCAACGCACCATGTTTACAGGTCCAACAAGCAATGTAATGGTGATGAGGAGCACAAGCAATAAGATGAGCAGTGCAATATTACACTGCTAAAAACTCTGACAAAAAGTACACTCTACAAAAGGTTTTGGCACAAAGATTTTACAAAAAAAAAACTGTTGCCAGTCCTGCAGTTCAACTAAAGCTCTGTACACCACATTCAAGTGCTTAGACAAAACTGTTGCCATCTGTACAACACAGACAAAACTGTTGCCATCCTGCAGTTCAACTAAAGCTCTGTACAACACATTCGACTGCTCAGACAAACCTGCTGCCATCTTGCAGCGCTAGGATCTGTACAACACATTGCCTATCAACCCAGCAGGTCCTCCAGAGCAGGCAGATCAAACGCAGGGCTCATGTAGACTTCAACAAAGGCATGAAACTGAGCTGACAGCTTCCCAGATGATGTCCTGCTGAAAACATCCTCAGTCATGGCCAACTCATCCTCAGCCTGCTGCAATCCTGGCTCAAGCATCTCAGCAACATCAGCGTCTTGAGTTTTCATCAGCTTTGTGATCTTGGCACACTTAGCACCAAGTTTCTTCATCTTCACATACATGTCATAATCAGGCATGACAGCCTGCATCTGTGCATGCATGGAAGCCTTGAAGAGCTGAACAAAAGCATATGCAGCAGTCGTGGGATCGTCCACAGGTGAGATGCCTTTGGCCTTGACGGGGGCTGTGGCATTGGCAGGAATGGGTGAGGAAGGGCCTGCAGCGCCAACAGGAGTGGCAGGTAAGGGGGAGGAGATGGCTGCAGCCAACAAAGGGGAAGGAGTCTTCAGGATCCCCAGTGTAGTTGCTGCTACTGCTGCTGCTGCTTGTGATGTCTGCTGCTGCTCTGGCTCTGAGGCCTCTGACTCCTCTACCTCCTCTGAGAACTCTGATTCCCCTGAACCTCCCTCTGATCCTTCCTCTGGCTGCAATCACATCCAAGGTTCAGCTATCGAAGCAAAATCCAACTCTATGCAAGTGGCCACTTACAATCCTATGAGTGCAGGGCCTGGATTTGGGTGAAGGAGAAACAGATGGTTGATATGCTTTTGCTACAAAACATGCTTACCAATGCCTGCTGCATGACCTCGTCATCCGAATGTACATCGATGACTTCATCTGAGTCACTATCATCACCCACATCCGGCTGCAGCAAGCAAAGACAAGATTCAGAGGCTGCAGTTGCTCAGCAGGAGAGGACAAAGCCTGGTTGCTGACAGCAGGATACATACCTTGATCAAGCGGACAAGTGGACCGTGTTCTCCCACTTGTATCCACACACGCTTGCCAGCAGGAAACCACAGCGCGCTGTATTTCTTCCAGCAGTTGGACTGAAGAATGTGCTTGCGCCATTTGCGCAGATACTTCACAGCAGAAGTGCTGGCGTCCACCAAATTACCCTTGCAGTGTTCCTGGTCTGTCTTTTTGCCGACTGGTTTCATGCAGCAGCAGATCTCCTGGACCTTGGGAAACCCGAACTCGTCAGGCGACGATCCAGTCGCCCTAAAGGTGCGCACGATTGCCTGGTGCACAACGTCACGCTCGCTGTCGATGCGCACTTCGTCAGGATGCTTCCAGGCAAAGGACTCCTGCCGACGAGTCTCACGCACAGCCTTAGGTACATACCGAGGCATCTTGAGCAAGCAAGTAAGAAACGTTAAGCAGCGGCTGCGGTGTCGCGATCGAGGTGTCAGCGGTCGAGGTGTCAGCGGTTGAGGTGTGTGCAGCGGTTGTGGCGTTTAAAGCGGTCCAGCGTCGATCTCCCGAGGCACTGACATGACCGGCCCGCTGGTGCTGACGCGACGCTGACTCAATGGGTGCTTAGGTAAGAAAGCCCCCTCACGTGGTCCCCACGTGATAGTGCATTATACGTGTCCATGTACGGCAAAATGCACTATACGGCGTACAATGCCCTATATAGCGTAAATTACGCTACCGCGTACAATGCGTATTGCGCTGCCGGAACCTCGAGGAAGATTCCATCGCTCAGGCGTTTTGCTCCTTGGCGCTGAGAGTCGTTATTGCTTTTGCTCGAGCGCTGAGATGGCCCGGACAAAACTTAGTTGTCGTATGAAATGCGGCGGGTTGCCACCTCGCCCTAGAAGCGATACAGTTTACATGTCCGCGCTGTCGGAGTCGTCAGAGTCGACGCTTCAGTCTGAGTCAGGATCAGAGTCAGAAACCCCACCTAGATCAACCAAGCGCTCCAGAATGTCCGGTGAGGAGGCAGGAGCCGAGGTAAGGGCCTTTGCTGTGCCGTGTGTCGTACACCGCAAGGGAAAGAGGCTGAAGGGTGCCTTGCCTCGCAGGTGTCTTCTCGTCTCGTCCCTTCCACGGCTGGCAAGCCCGCAATAAGTCTTTGTGTTCGAGGAATGCAGGAGGTAGTGGCTGACGAGCATCACCCACTCAAGGTACACCGACCCATTGTGAACGTTCAGCGGTCAGTGATGTGACAAGGCGCTGAGTCTACTGTTGCTGCTGCAGAGGTGCATAGATCTAGTGCTGAAGACCAAGGCAGAACTGGATGGGGCTCAGGCTAAGGCAGCAGGGTTTGGCGAGGATGGTGTCAGGTTTGCTGAAAGACTCAGGAACCGTGATCCTCCGAGACAGTCACGCCTGCAGGCTGAGGTGGACAAGCTACATGAGATGAGTGTCATCTGCAGCGCACATCTGTCAGACTATCCTGCCAGCTCTACCAGCTTTGCTGACTTCATTGCTCAGAAGGTGCATATGCTACAAGAACGGAAGTCTGAGGAGGAGCGCCTGCATGCATGTCATGCTGAGTTTGCGCGCAGAGAGTGCAGCTTCAGTAGGCTGATTCATGAGCTAGCAGAAGGGTACCCTATCGTGTGTTCCTGGGCAAGACAGTCCTTGCTTTTGCCTGTGTATTGATTGCAAGTTGATAGCACAGAACAATTCTCAGGAACTGTCATACAGGTCCCCTGTGTCAGTACTTGCTCTAGGGACTGCATTGAAGTAACTGCGCAGGTCTTTTGCAGCACCCTTCGAACTAGCGTCGACGCTCTCTTTGATGAACTTTGCTATAGCCTCTGCCACTTCTGTGTTGTATTGTAGAGGCTTGTGGTTGCCTGTAACATGCTGTTTGAAGGCGTTGTATACATCTAGCCCCAGGCTGAGCTCTCGGGCCTTCTGCTCAAACCCCTTTGCATCACTGACGCCTTCTGCAGCCTTTGCCAGCAGGGACCTGAAGGTGATGCCTTCATCTGTGCCTGCGTTGAAGCGCCGCCTCTTTGCTGTGCGGTCCTCCAGCTCAGCCCTCTCCCTGTCCATGCGCAGAGAGTGCTCGTCTTGCTTCTGTGTGAGTCCAAACCGCCGCTCGTCCAAGCCGAGATCCTGCCCCTTCAGCTGTATCTCCTGCCCCTTCAGCTCGATGTACCGAGTGTACTTGGCCATGGGGAGCTCGTTCAGCGCCAGCGTGCATTGCTGAACGCCGGCTGCGCTCGCCGCTATCGCTGCTGCTGCTGTTTGCATCTGCTGCAGTTGCTCTAGGCTGTAGGGCACCTGTGGCAAAGCCACCTGTGCGCTGCTGCCTATATTGCCACCGCTGCCTGCCAGTAGAAACTCCTCTTCAGCCGTGCCGGTGACCTGTGCATGCCTGCGCTGTATCTCATCCACCAATTGCAGGTCTCCACCGAGCAGGCGGCACACAGACTCTGCCCCCTTGCGCCTGAATGCCGCAGCTGCCTTTCCGGGTACCAACCAAGCTATCTCAACCAGTGTTGCGGCATCTGCCACAGGTGTCACGTGACCTTTTCCGTCGATCTTTAGTGTCACACATTTTGGGTGGATCTCTGGGTGTTGTGCCACAAGTCGAGCAAACTTTGTGTGGTATGCTTAGAGGTTCTTTTCGACACTAATTTGATCACATCGTGCACAGACCCTTTCTGGGTGGCCTTGTCTACCCTGATATCATCGATCAGGTTGGCAGCAGTGACGCTCATCTCGACTAGCTGATACACCATGTATATATAATCACCCTGCAGCGAACGCGTACGTGACTAACAGGGGTTGTTGCCTCAGAGGTAACGTGTCATGTCGCTATATTAAAGGGACCGTTGGCTATCCATCGCCATCTTGATGGCTCGAAACAGCAAGTTGGCTGCTGTGAATATACTGAAAGCCTTTCCATCTGGATCGTACCGAACCCAATGACAGTTAAGGGCATTCTCAATGTAGTGTGTCCTCAATTCTTCTTGTTCCTTTCCGTAGTGCTTGTGGTTACGCTCATCGCATTCCACAACCACATTGTGATCAGGCAAATACATGTCCACCCTGTAAGGACCAATAACGTGCTGCAATATTATCACTTCGCCTCTGAAAATCTCGCAGAGTGCAGCTAATGTCTTTGTTTCTTGCATCATTGTCTTCATGTCATCCAGATTGATTTCAAGTCCATTGGCCAGAGACACGCTTTGAGGTTTTCTGGACTTGCAGCATAGCATCTTCAGTCCCTCTGTATCGATGTATCTTGCCCTTGGATCATCCTGTCTGCACGTGCTTTGAAAAGGAGAGATCTCACGAAACTGTTTGGTGTGGTGCCCCCTCAAGATTTTAGTGATTGCTACCCTAGGTTGTGCGTACCCCAGATAGGTTGCCACTTCAGCAGCACGAAACCAAGTCAATGACCACTGAATCCCCAGCTGCACAATTTCTAGATGCTTGTTTGCAGACATGAGAACAAATGGTATTGCCCGTGCGTCTGTTATCATCAAACATCTTTCTGACTCAAGCACAAAAGCCATTATGACTGGCTTTGTTGCTTACAGCACAGAAACAACCTGCTGGGCAAACACACAAACAACCCCTGTGGATGATCCACGATCCAGATACGTCAACGAGCCTGGTCTTATAGGCTTATTGCCAGGTCAACAATGGAAAAAGCTGAGATGTTGAATCGATGTATGTCTCATGAAAGACTGAACAGATTTCTCTCTACCCAATCATAATGCGTAACAAGGGCACATTCAAATGGCAAGTCCTCGGACAGCATTTTCACAAAGGCACCCATCTTCTTAGCATCTTTTCTGAGCTGTGCATCTTTTGA
>JAABUU010008009.1_pt1 | contig 10659 bp, 14 predicted proteins | sample 5559301 | NCBI WGS metagenome assembly JAABUU01 (sample SAMN10711884, study PRJNA513360) | rock metagenome | isolation source: Antarctica rocks | place: Antarctica: Victoria Land, Richard Nunatak white
GGGGTGACCGCGCGCCGGATATCAGCCCCGTGCACGAGGCGGCGTTTCCGTCTGAAGTGCGGCGTGCCGAGGCAGAAGGATACGACTTTCTGTTCATCGACACGTCGCCGCATTCCGATCGCGGAGCCTTGCTGGCGGCTCGCGCAGCCAAACTGGTCCTGGTGCCTTGTCGTCCGGCCATGTTCGATCTGGGGGCGATCGAGGCAACGCTCGACCTGTGCAGGCTTGCACGAAGCCCTGCGATCGTCGTGGTCAACGCCGCGCCTATCCGCAGCAAGGTTGTGAGCGAGGCCACAGAGGCCATCACCCAGGCTGGAGGGGAGGTGTGCCCGGTGATTATCCGCCAGCGGGTCGCTTTTCAGCACGGCTTGAGTGACGGCCGCACAGCTCGCGAGTTTGAGCCAGGGGGATCAGCGGCAAGCGAAATAGAATGTCTGCTTGAATACCTGAATACACGTCTACAAGAAGGTATGGAGACACGGTAATGACAGTTCGCGCCCGTCTCGCAGTGCCCAAGCGTGTGGGTGCAGAACCAGCAGCCGAAGTAGGACACAGCCCGACCGATTTCAAACCGACACAGAGCCGCACGCCAGCTCGCCAGGGGAAGCGTGCGGCGATGGTCTGGCTTGAGCCCGAACTGGTCCGTCAACTCAACCAGATCGCGCTTGATGAAGACCAGACGGTGCAGGCTCTTATGGAAGAAGCGGTAGGGATGCTGTTCACGTCACGAGGAAAGCCTAGGCTCGCGGGTTGAACAGCATGAAAAAGGGAGTACGACCGTGCCGATACCGATTTTCAGGCACTTCTCAGGCACTTATGAAGATTTGTTGAGTTTTGGTGGCGCATCGTTCAGGCTGGCGCATGACGGCCCAACCTCGGGCTGTCACGCCATTGCGATTGGAGAACGACTAACCCAGAAATAGCAAGACCCGCCGGGTTTAGGGGCGGGCCTCACATACCGGCAGAGCCGGGAATGACAGTCCTGAACAAGCTGACATTCCCCCCTCTCCGGCGTTTTTGCAAGCGAAACCTTGCGACGCCTGAGCTTTGCCTGGTGTCCGGCTCTGACCCGGCGGTTGCCCAGCAACCGACAGGAAAGCCATGCACAGAGCAAACCCCGGCAGGCGCCGGGACAAGGTATTCGGGCCAGGCCGGGCGATCCCGCTCGACCGCAACGCCAAGGCCCGCATCTGGGCCTACGCCCAGGGCTACACGGCCCTGCACCGCCGCCGGGGGCAGCACCGGGGACCACTGACGCGAGCCTCGCTCGACGTGCTGCGGTCGCTGCTGTGGGGGTTCCACAACGCCCACACCGGCCGGTGCTTCCCGAGCTACGAGGCGATCGCCGAGAAGGCCAAGGTGCACCGCGCGACGGTGGCGCGGGCGATCGCGGCGCTGGAGGCAGGGGGTGTCCTGACTTGGGAGAACCGTCTGGTGCGGCAGCGGGTGGCCATGCCCGGGCTCATCGGCCGCATGGTGCTGCTGGTGCCGCGGCGGACCTCGAACGCCTACAGCTTCCGCGATCCACAGCCCCAGACCCGGCCTGATTCGCCTAAGTCGCAGAACTCGGCCGGAACCACCTTCAAGGATTCTTTCTCTCTCACAGAAGGCAGAGAGGTGGCCCCACTGGACCCCTCGAACCCGCTTGAAGCCGTGCTGATCCGCCTGGGTAAGGCAGTGGGAGCCATCCCCGACGCCGCGAAGGAAGAAAGATGCTGACAGGAAAGGTAGACCAGGACGCCCCACGGCAGCAGCGGCGGCGCTGGCTGATCCGACATGGAGAAAGCGCCGCCAACGCAGGCATCGCCACCACTAACCCTGCCACCATCCCGCTGACCCTCGTGGGATGCGACCAGGCGGAGCGAGTCGCCGCCGAGCTCTCGCGAAGGCCGGACCTGATCGTGGTCTCACCCTACCTGCGGACGCAGCAGACGGCGGAGCCGACCGTGCAGCGCTTCCCGGACGTGCCAGTCGAAACCTGGCCGGTGCAGGAGTTCACCTATCTCTCACCCAGCCGCTGCATCGACATGACAGCAGAGCAGCGCCGGCCGCTGGTCGAGGCATACTGGCACCGGTGCGACCCCCACCATGACGACGGACCGGGTGCCGAGAGCTTCTCGGCCATGTTGGGCCGGGTCAGGGACCTGCAGGACCGTCTGGCGGCGCACCCGGCCGGCTGCATCGCGGTGTTCACGCACGGTCAGGTCATGCAGGCGTTCCGCCTGCTGGACTTGCATCCGACCATGAGCGACCGTGAGCTCATGGCCCGGTTCCTGGAGTTCGACCGACACTCCCCCGTGCACAACGGGCAGATGCTGGCGGCGTGAACCGTCGCCAGTGCTCGCCCAGGTCGCTACGGAACAGAGGCCCCGCGTCACCAGGGACGGACCACCCGGACATGGACGTTATCATTGCCGATGCGGCTCCCCTCCGCCGTCTTGCCTTTGCGAACATCCTGGACGTCCTAACCCAGGTAGGTGGCCGGGTCAGGATAGCCGACATGACCGCGTTCGAGGCTGCGCAGCAGATGGACGAACCCGGAGCCGGATATCTTCGGGACTGGCTGGCGGCGGGACAGGGTGCTGGCTCCAGCCGTGTCAGCGTCGAGGAGACCTCGGCCAGACAGTTGTTCATCCTGGCGCGCCAGGTCGATCCGGCCCTGTGCGCCCGCAAAAGCGGGAGGACGGCTGCGATCGACTGGCTGGCGGAGGCTGTCCAGGGCGCCAAGGCAGAGGTGATGGTGATCTGCGACGACTCGGGGATGGCACGCATTGTCGCGAACCAGGGGAATGGTGCCGCCATGGTCGTCACGTTGGATGGCTTCCTCCAGCTCGTACGCTGAGAGGGCCAATCGGGAGCCCAAGGAAGCAAGAGGCTGACAGGAAAGAAGTGGCTGAGACGGCCCTGTGCCAGATGCCGCCGCGTCGCGAGTGACAGCCGGACGCTCACCCGATATACGAGAGGTATGCATAATTCGAGTAGTTCAAATCATTCGGAGTCCGGGCCATGCGAGTGACCACGGCCGAGTTCATCAAGAACTATGGCTCCCTGGCTGACAGGGCGCTGATGGAGCCTGTGACCATCACGAAGAACGGCAGGGACCGCCTGGTGGTGGTGTCGGTGGAGGAGTACGACCGGCTCTCCCGCCGCGACCGTCGTGTCCTTCGCCCCGGGGAGCTGACCGAAGAGCAGGCCGAGCTGATCGCCAGGGCCGAGGTTCCAGCCGAGCACGCCCACCTTGATGCCGAGGTGGGCGACTGGCGGCCGTGAGCTGGCCGACACCGCAACCCGGCCTGGTGGTTCGATACTCCTACCTCTGGAAGAGGGAGGCTGATGCCGGCCGCGAGGAGGGCGTGAAGGATCGGCCTTGTGCCGTGGTGGTCGCGATCGAGGATCAGGCGGGCCGTCCTCGCGTCATCGTCCTGCCGATCACCCACTCCGCGCCCCAGCCGCCGGACGAGGGGATCGAGCTGCCGCATCTCACGAAGGTGCGTCTTGGCCTGGACGATGCGCGTTCCTGGGTCGTCGTGAGCGAGGTCAACGACTTTGCGTGGCCCGGGCCGGATCTTCGGTTTCTGCCGGGGCAGGGTCCCGAAAGCGCGGCCTACGGCTTCCTGCCACCTGCCGTATTCCGAGCCGTCCGGGATCGCTTCCTTGCTCGCTACCGGGAGAGCAGGGCCGGCCTGGTTTCTCGCAGCGAGTAAGGCTGGCAGGGACGATGATGCGCTACTCGATCGCGATCAAACCGGGCACGGGGGCCACGTGCTTTGGCGTCATTGTAACTGACCTGCCCGGATACTTTTCGGCTGGGGACAATGCGGAAGACGCTGCCGCCAACGCACGGGACACGTCTGACACTAAGGGCCGGACAGCCTAGCTGCTCGCCTTTGTCTCATCTGCCTCGAAGGCCCGCATTCCCTTTCGTCTCCATCGTGTCCTAAGGGCTGCGGCATCCTTTCCCTCTGGCCCACCTGCCTGGAGCTGTTCTGCCGCTTCCAGAAGGACGCCGAGCAGTGTGGCGCGATCGTCCTCCAGCAGATCGACCAGCCCGGCCTTTTGCATAAGGCCCCCAAGCTCGATGAGCTGGCGTGTGCGATCGCTTCTCTCCTGAGCCCAGTTGCGTGTGTCGGCGCGGTTTCGGGCGAGCACGAGCCTATTCCGGAGAACGGTCAGGTGCTGGAGCTGCGCCGTTGACGCCCGGAGTTCCTGGAGCAACGTCGCCGGCTGCTTTTGCCTTCCCGCGCTTGCTGCTTGGCTGAAAGACGGCCTTGCCCGCTTCGGTCCACCTCGCGAGGGTGCCAGGCTGATCCTTGCTCTGCTTGACGACGGCCAGCAGCGCGCCAGCCAGGGCCTCCATGGGCAGGGTGTCTGCGCCGGTAATCTGCACCAACGCGCTGAGCTGGGTTGTCTTCTGCGTCCTGACCTTCTTTGCCTTGTCCATGAGGGCCTGGAGTTCGGCATCGTAGTCCCTCGGCTTGCGCGCCATTCCCGGCTCCCCCTACTGGTGGGTGCAGCCTAGCCGCGGCCGATCGTGCCCGACAACAGACCCTGGCACCGGCAAAGAGCGTCACTCACGCGATCGAAGCGCAGCGAAGAAGAGCGTTTGAGTGCGCGTTGATACGTTGCAAGAGCAACGTGCGCTTAGGCCAGTGACAGCGGCCTTGGCACGTGTCTAGGCTGCTGGCAGCAACACCGGAGCCCGTCCTGCCCGATGGCGATCTACCACGCCCATATCCAGGTGATCGGCCGTTCGGCTGGGCGGAGCGTGGTCGCGGCGGCGGCCTACCGTGCGGCGGACGAGCTGCAGGACGAGCGCCAGAACCGTGCGCACGACTACACCGCGAAGATGAGCGTGGTGCATTCCGAGATCATGCTGCCTATCGGTGCGCCATCCCGCTGGGAGCAGGGCGCGACAAAGGCGAGCCTGCACGCGGCGCGCTCGACGTTGTGGAACGAAGTGGAGGCCATGGAGCGCCGCAAGGACGCGCAGCTCGCCCGCGAGATGGAGTTCGCCATTCCGCGCGAGCTGCCTCGCGCGGAGGCGATCCGGCTGGCGCGGGATTTCGTGCGCGAGCAGTTCGTGTCGCAGGGGATGGTGGCGGACCTGAACGTGCACTGGGACGTGGGCGAGGACGGCGAGGTGAAGCCGCACGCGCACGTCATGCTGACCATGCGCCAGGTCACGGCCCAGGGGTTTGGCCCGAAGGTGCGGGAGTGGAACGTGCCCGGTTTGTACGAGGGCGTGCGACAGCGCTGGGCGGAGCTTGCGAACGAGCGGCTTGCCGAGCACGGGCACGACGTGCGGATCGACCACCGCTCGAACGTGGAGCAGGGGATCGCTCTTGTGCCGCAGCACAAGATCGGTCCTGCAGGGGCGCGTCGTGCGGAGCGGGGTGAGGACGCGGAGCGCGCGGCGGAGCACGTGGCGATTGCGCGTCGCAACGGCGAGGCGATCCTGGCCGAGCCGGGGGTGGTCCTGGACGCGATCACGCGACAGCACTCGACGTTCTCGCGGCGTGACCTGGCGCGGTTTGTGAACCGGCACACAGCGGACGCCGAGCAGTTTACGGCGGCGATGGCGAAGGTGGAGGCGTCGGCCGAGCTGGTGCGCGTTGGCGTGGACGGGCGGGGCGAGGCGCGGTTCAGCACGCGCGAGATGCTGGGGGTGGAGCAGCGGATGGAGGCGTCGGCGCTGGCTTTGTCAGAGCGCAGGACGCACGGCGTGGCGGTGGCGCTGCGGCGTGGGGTGCTGGCGGGTTCGGGCCTGGGCGAGGAGCAGGCGGCGGCGCTGGGGCACGTGACGCGGGCGCGGGATCTGGTGGCGGTGGTTGGCTACGCCGGGACAGGCAAGAGCACGATGCTGGGCGTGGCGCGGCAGGCGTGGGAGGCGGAGGGCTACCGTGTGGTAGGGGCCGCGCTGTCTGGGATCGCTGCCGAGGGCCTGGAGGCGGGAAGCGGGATCGGGTCGCGGACGCTGGCGAGCCTGGAGTTCGGCTGGGGTCAGGGCCGGGACCTGCTGGGCCCCTGGGACGTGCTGGTGGTGGACGAGGCGGGGATGGTGGGCAGCCGGCAGATGGGTCGGGTGCTGTCTGCGGCGCAGGCGGCAGGGGCGAAGGTGGTTCTGGTGGGCGACCCGGAGCAGCTGCAGGCGATCGAGGCGGGTGCGGCGTTCCGGGCGATCGTGGATCGTGTGGGGTCTGTGGAGATCACCCAGGTCCGCCGGCAGCGTGAGGCATGGCAGCGCGACGCCACGAAGGAGCTGGCGACGGGGCGGACGGCGGAGGCGCTGGAGCGCTACGAACAGTACGGAATGGTACATTCTGCCGAGACCCGGTCCGAGGCGATGGCGGCGCTTGTGGCGGGATGGGATGCGGAGCGCCGGCAGAGTCCACTGGCGACTCGGGTGATGCTGGCCTCGACGCGGGCGGATGTGGCCGAGCTGAACGGTCTGGCGCGGGAGCGGCTGCGGGCGGCTGGCGAACTTGGGCCGGACCAGGTGGTGGAGACGGAGCGGGGCGAGCGTGCGCTGGCGGTGGGGGACCGTCTGATGTTCCTGCGCAACGAGCGGGGGCTTGGGGCGCAGGCGGACGGCCGGGGTGGGGTTACGGTGAAGAACGGCACGCTGGGGACAGTGCTGGCGGTGGAGGCGGGGGGCGAGCGGCTGACGGTGCAGGTGGACGGGCCAGGCAAGCCAAGCGGGCAAGAGGGGAAGGACGTGACCTTCTATCTGCGGGACTATGGACATGTGGACCACGGGTATGCGGCGACGGTGCACAAGGCGCAGGGGGTGACGGTGGACCGTGCGCATGTCCTGGCATCGCGGTACATGGACCGGCACGGGGCGTATGTCGGCCTGACGCGGCACCGGAACGGGGTGTTGCTGCACTACGCGCGGGAGGACTTTGCCGACTCGGCGGTGCTGGCGAAGGCGCTGAGCCGGGAGCGGTTGAAGGACACGAGCCTGGACTACGGCCGTGGGTCCGAGGACCTGGTGGCGGCGTATGCGGCGCGTCGGGAGCTGGGTCCGGAGCGGGAGACGGTGCTGCGTCAGGTGGCGGCGCGCGAGGCGTCCGAACGTCGGGCGGCGGAGCAGCGGCAGGCGGTCGAGGCAGGCCGGGCGGGGTTCCGGGAGCGCTACGAGGCGCACCAGCGGGAGCGCAAGGCGGCGGCCGAGCGGGAGTCGCAGGCGCGCAGGCTGGTGCGTGCGTGGGACCAGGGGGTGGCAGCGTATAGCAAGGCGCTACCGGGCCTGGAGGCGGACGCGACGCTCGGGGGCACGCGGGAGCATCTGGAGCAGTTGGGCCGTGTGATGAAGGAGCGGCCCGCGGTGGTGCAGGTCCTGCGCGAGCGCGGGGCGGAGTTCGGGCTGGGCGAGAGGCCGGGCCTAGCACAGGTGGTGTCCGGCGCGCGGCCGGAGCGGGCGATCGCCGAGATGATACAGGCGGCCGAGGCGGGGATGCGGGTGCAGCTGCGGCAGCAGGCCGAGCTTGAGGCGGTGCGGCAGCAGGAGGCGGCGCGCAGGCTTGAGCAGGAGCAGCAGAAGGCGGCGCGGACCAGGTCGCGGCCTCGGCAGGGTCCCGGGATGGGAATGTAATGAGCGAGACGGAGGACCGGCTTTACGGGTTGATGGAGGTTGTGGAGCGTCAGCAGGCTGCGATGCAGGCAATGCTGGAGGGTCTGGTGGCGGAGCGGGTGGCGCTGCAGCGCGAGCGGGAGAAACTGGCGCGCGGGGTACAGGGATTGGAAGCCGGCGCCCAGGCGGCTGTGCGCTTGGCGGTGACGGAGAGCCTGTCGAGCGTGGGTCCGGCGATCGCGGCGAAGGCGGAGGATGCGACGCAGTCCCTGGTGGGGGCGGTGTCCGGAGCGGCGAGCACGGCGCACGAGGCGCGAGCGGCGATGCAGGAGGTGGTGCTGTGGGCGAGCTGGCGTCTGCTGGGATGGATCGTGGCGGCGTTGGTGGCGTTGGTGCTGGTGGGTTGGCTGACGAGTGCTGCGGTGCTGTGGTGGGACAGGGGAACGATTGCGGCGGCAACGTTAGAAAAGGCGCAGCTACAAACCGAGGTGGCGGAGCTGAAGGCCAACTATGACGGGTGGGTGAAGGCGGGCGTGCAGGAGAAGGTGATCCGGTGCAATCCGGGGAACCGGCCCTGCATTCGAGTAAACGAGGGAGCTGGTAAATTCGGAGAGCAGGGAGATGTTAGAGTTCTTGGAGGTTACTAAATGACGTATAATTATATTATGAAATTTGCTATGATTTACTTATACTGTAACGAAAATCATTGGTGCCATGGTAGCTACCTGTGTCTGATGCATTTGTGGTAGGAACCGAACTTGTCATTGATATTCTGTGACTAGCCAGTGAGTACTGAGATACTACTGAGCTAATTATCAGTTTGATGCTTATCTTGAAAAGGTCAGAGATGTTTCCTCCGTCGCAGCTCTCTAATGAGCTTAGAGCACATTTTATCAACGTGGCAAAAGATATTGGATCAGATGATCCTTATGAAGGAATAGAGACGATTGGTATTGGTGAAGTGCTAAGAGCGCATTATGCTCTTGCGGACTACTTCTATAACAAAAATGATGGTATAGGAGGTGTAGGACCAAGAGATATTAATCTACTGCACTCAGCTCTTAGCAGGCAATTTACTCCTTTCATCGGAAAAAGCAGATGGTCGACAAAATTCGATTTTATAGCAACCTTATTTTATGGGTTAATAAAAAATCATTCTTTTTATGATGCTAATAAGAGAACAGCATTTCTTACTTGTGTGATTCACTTAGCAAAAATTGGTAGGAAAATAACTGTATCGCATAAAAAATTTGAGGACTTTACGGTGGATATTGCATCAGGAAAGCTATCAAATTACGATGGTTATAATGTAAATGATTTAAGTAAGTCAGATGCAGATGTTCAATTGATAGCTTTATACCTTAAAAAAAATAGTAGGCATATAGACCATACACCAAGGGCTATCACCTACAGACAATTAAAAACAATACTAAGAGGATATGGAATGGACTTACAAAACGCTGACAGAAACTTTATTGATATTGTAAGAATAGATAGGAGGCCTAATGTTGAAGGAAGCCAAATTATTGGCGTAAGACTAACAAAAATAACCTTCCCAGGCTGGGGAGATGCTATAAAGAAAAACGAACTTGACCGAATTAGGAAGAAAGTGAATATTGCAGATCAAAATGGCGTTGACTCTGAGGACTTTTTTAATGCGATTGATCCACTAGAAAGTCAGATAATATATTACAAGGATGCATTGGAACGGCTAGCACATCGATAAGTTACAGATGGCCGTATCATTCTGTCAAACGGACGTTTGACAGAGCGATACACCGGCCACCAAGCTCTGAAGATGGTTCCTGCCCCGCTCCGCTCCGTCAGTTACCTGCGCGTTTCCACGGACGGCCAAGGGCGGTCCGGCCTCGGCCTGGAGGCGCAGCGCCAGGCCGAGGCCGCCTACGTCGCCCAGGCCGGGGGCGAGTTGGTGGCGGAGTTCCAGGAGGTGGAGAGCGGCAAGCGCGCCGATCGGCCGCAGCGTACCTTCGACGACCCAGCGTCTGGACGCGCGACGTTGCATCATGCGATGCGCGGCTTCACGCCTGGGTGCGGTCAGTGCAGGTCCAGGCCCTCGATCTGGGTAAAGTGGGCTTCAGCGGCCCACCCGTAGTGCGAAGGTTCGAGTGGGCCTTTGCCGGAGCGCCAGTCGTTCCCGACTGCGAGGATGATCTCGTTTCGTCCCTCGCGCAGGGCTAGAGGGATCGAGGCGTTGTCGGGTTCGAGGCGCCCGTCCGGCGACAGGCGGGTTTCCGGGGGGTAATACGTGTTCCTGCCTGAGTAGACGAGCTGGCCGTTGAGGAACACCCATGCCTCCTCGGCGAAGCCGACCTGCAAGGTCCTGCGCATGGGCGCGGAGGCGACAACCTCGGTCTTGAGCCAGGCCAGGGAGGGTGACGGAGCCCGCGCTAGGCCGAACGCGCGGCCGAGGTTGACAAGGCCGGTCGGCTCGACCTCGATCGGGCTCCAGGCGTCGCTGGCCGGTGCGTCCTTCGTCGAGACGGTGCCGCTGCGGTCGTAGGCGGTGGGCGGTGCGGCACGCCACGCCATCACCGTCCCGACCGCCACAGACGCGGCCGGGACGACCGACAGGCCTGCCGAGGCGTGAGGATCGACGACGAGGTTCGCGTATGTCGCCGGTCCCTTAAAGGCGAGGCCTCCGTCCTGTCTCAGCCCCCGAAGCCGCGGGACGACCAGGGACGGCTCCGCAGCGTGGTTGAGATAGATACGCATCCCGTCGCCGACGACCTCGATGTGGACGTGGTTCCAGCCAGTGGACGAGATCGGTGCCGGGCCCTGATAGTTCGGGTAGATGTTCCACGCCATCATCGTGTGCGTGACGGGCGCGTACTGGATGCAGTCGTTCGCGGCCGGGCAGTCCGGATTGGCGCGCAGGTAGACGAACTCACCCTCCGCCGAACCCTCGCGACGGAAGACCACGCCTGCGTCGTTGTAGCCGAGCGGCTTGATGTCGAAGTCGATGACGCCTGTGGAGAACCGCGCCGTCTTCGAGGTGGCGACCCCTTCGTTCAGCGTCATGGTCCCCGTAGGCATACCCTCATAGCGGGCAAATTTTGCAGAAGCGG
>JAABUU010008010.1_pt1 | contig 10659 bp, 4 predicted proteins | sample 5559301 | NCBI WGS metagenome assembly JAABUU01 (sample SAMN10711884, study PRJNA513360) | rock metagenome | isolation source: Antarctica rocks | place: Antarctica: Victoria Land, Richard Nunatak white
GCCAATACCCCACCTTCTCTTCTCTCTTTGCTTGTTTTGCTCCTCAGTGCCACGGACCACATTCGCCTTGCCCTTCCACTTCCAATCTTTGGATTCTTCACGAAAAGGGATGCGGATAGTGATCGCCTCCTCTATATCAACGCGCAATCTAAATACGGTGCTAACTCTTGGCTGGCCGGCTCTGAGGGTGGTGGGCGGAACAGCATCTCGGTAAGAGTTTGGTAGAAAGATCGTTTGTAGATCCGCTCGTTCCCGATCCGTCCATGGACCGTAGTGAATATCACCACCACGGATACGGAGATCTATGCCCCAATCTGGTGGGACATCCCCGTTGATATCATCACGGTATTCAGGTGCTAGGAAGCTGTCGTTTGGTGAGCGTTCGGTAACAACGCCCGGGATATCCCAATAGAAGCTCATGCCTACGCTAGGGCAATCCAGAATAGTCGACATTTTAGCATACTCGACGGATCTCCAACTATCTTGCTCATCCTGCTCAATTTCCCTCAAATACCGCGATAACCCAAGCCATCGATCTTCAGCTCGCTGAGTATCTTGACGGGCTGGTCTTGGACTCGGCTCCTGACTGTTTTGTGACGAGGTGGATGATGCATAGATTATCCGGAAGTAGCGGATCAAGTCCTTGAGAGCCTTTCCAAACCCACGACTGTGACGACTGAGGTTATGACGTCTCTGCATTGTTGTCTTGGTGTCATTGTGGCCTTCCCCTTTAGACTGCGCAGCTGCAGAAAGCTGTGATTGCTGATACTCCGAGTTCGTCCGCATTTGAACCAATGGTCGTATAAAGTCAAAATTGATCAATTGTTTGAATTGGTCGACGGCTCGGGAATGAGTAGCGTCGACATGCCCGCTGGCGCGTTCGAATTTGGCCGTCAATAGAGTCCTCGTATTCTCGTTACCTAGAACGATGCCACCTTTGCTGCATTCAACATAGATCGGTAGAAAAGCCAAAATATTTGAGACCGAAGGAGATTCGTCTTGCCCTCTATCCATAGGTTGATGACGGGCGTTTCCAGCGGTGAAGGAACGTACATCCGCAGACTGTGTGACCTCTTCACTTTGAAAGGAAGGAGGTTCGTTTTGCAGCCTCATAATTGGGTGAGATTTATCAACTTCTGATACCGGTTTGTTGTTTGTATGTGACCGAACTTCAGACTTCACGGAGTGCCCAAGTGTCTCTCGAGAGCGATAAAGATTTCCAATCGAATCCTTCTGAGCAATGGACGGACTTCCTGACCCGTTCGCATCCTTAAGACCACTGGAAGCACCTGTTTCCACACTTGACATGCTTGCAACGATTGCGTCGTACGCCGGAGTTCGATTGTAGACAAACCATTCCAACCCTCGTGCGGAGAGCGCAATTCGGCACGGTAGATCGCCCATCTTCTTCGCCGCACCTCCCGTCTCGCCATCGCTAATATTATTGCTTCTTGCAGCTTTTACATCAGCATCCTTCGTTCCAAAGCTTTGGCTATCTGCTCCTGCCCTGATGGGCCTACAGTCCACCTCTCTGACTTTGCGCAGCCAGTAGCGCCACGTGACGTGTCCGCCATGTATCAGGATTGTCTCATTCGTCCCGTGGTATCGGAGATCTTTGAAAAAGATTCTACCTGCTAGCAAAGACACCTGTAGAGCCTGTACCTCAACATGAGCGCGGTATTTGTGCCACGTATAAGCTCGGAGGGCCTGTGAAACCAGAGTCGCAAAGACCCGATTGAAATAGAACAGGAAGAATAAGGTCCTAGGAGAGCATCAATCGTCATCTGTGGTCGGCGAAGTTGTGTTGCTAGCTTACAGGATACAGCACACGGATAACTCGACAAGAAACACCCTGAGTCTCCAATTAGAAATGACGAGTATTCTGATGGCGACGAAGAATCATACCAATTAAAGCTATGAGCCATCACCGGTTGAGCCGTAGAACCTCCCCCGGCCATGGCTCTGACAGCTCTGTAGGTGATCCTGCGAACGCCTCATCGTCGAACCCAAAGGACGCGGTACCGTTGAAGTCCCAATCTCATTCAAGCACGCCGTATTTCTCTCATGGATTCAGGACGTAAAGTTGATGCAGACCTCCGGCAAATGTCGAATACTGCTGTCATGCGAAAGAGCTCTTGTTTATAATTACCATTGGGCAAATCACATGCAGCGCCGCAGCGGGTGGTCCGTGCAACTCTTCGTCATCACCCAACACCAGACCGTTTACTGGAAACCTTCCGTGTTGACTTCGCCTCCAGCATCCATGGTAGCTCAAAGACCATTCCGGAGAGTTTTCATAGCTGGAACATTGCGCGTCTGTCATGAGCTCAAGGCAAGCTCACTTCTTGGCCCTTACCTTGCTATATCATAGTCCTGCCAAGCTGAACAGCTGTCTGCGATAGCTAGGCATCAGCTCTCAGTAGACGTGCACGCACGTCAGGGCACGACACAGTGTCAAAATGTCGGATAAAGTTCCTGGCGGCGGTACGGGTTCGAAACTCACTTCAGCAACTATCATCGTTACCGGTGTTGCATCTCTAGTCGCGTCGCTGGTATCCTTCTTGTAAGCTTCGTTTCGGAGAGGTTCTTTCACAGTCTCGGAGAATATATCTGCTGCAACTATACTGACTCTACCATGACCTTTTAGCTCAGTATGGCTCCAGACGTGAGACCCTTACGTCCTTCAGACTGCCGACGCGCACTCAATACTACCTTATAGGAAGAATTACCGGAAACCGCTGCTACAGCGTTATGTGATTCGTATCCTCCTCATGTAGGCTTCGGCAAAGCAACCGGAACCGGCTTCCTTGCTTATCTCTGCTAGGGTTCCCATATACTCAGCATCTTCTTGGGCGAGCATCATGTCACTGAAGGCGGCATTCTACCTCGATCCGATCCGGGATATCTACGAGGTAAGATGTCGAGGCAGCAGGAGATATGTGTGAGATTATTGACTCTTACGCTGTCAGGCTTTCACAATCTACACCTTCCTTCAACTGCTCATCAACTTCCTTGGTGGCGAGCGTGCTCTCATCATCATGATGCACGGTAGACAGCCAGTACATCATCCATGGCCTTTAAGCCACTGCTTAGCCAAGGTCGACATCTCCGATCCACATACATTCCTAGCCATCAAGCGCGGTATTCTTCAGTATACATGGCTCAAGCCGATACTCAGCGCCGTCACCATAATCCTGAAATTGACGGACACGTATCAAGAGGGCTATCTTGGGCTGACATCAGGCTACCTATGGACTGGTATCCTTTACAATCTTAGCGTTACTTTATGTCTCTATTCGTTGGCAATGTTTTGGGTCTGTATGTCACAGGACTTACAACCATTTCGACCTATGCCCAAATTCCTCTGCATTAAGCTCATCATCTTCGCTTCTTACTGGCAAGGATTCTTTCTTTCAATCCTTCAATGGTTGGGGGCTATTCCGAACGATGTCCCCGGATACACCCCGGATAACCTTGCTGCTGCCATACAGGATGCCTTGATCTGTTTCGAGATGCCGATATTCGCGATTTCTCATTGGTACGCATTCTCATGGCATGATTACGCCGACATAACCATCTCAGCTGCGAGGATGCCAGTCAAATTTGCTCTTCGTGATGCCTTTGGTATTCGAGACTTGATCGAAGATACCAAGGAAACATTTGGCGGAAAGCATTACGAGTACCGGGTTTTTGACACAGGAGACAATGTCCTCGCACACGAGGAATCAGACTCGCGAGTTGCTCGTATGATGGAAGGGATGAGATATGAGCGAGGTGGTAAAGGCAAATACTGGATCCCCAATCCTGGAGAAGTGAACAGCCGAACCCCACTGTTAGCCAATACTGGTCCTAGCGGAGCCGAGACAATGAGTGCGACCAAATCGAACGGGACCATGGATGTTGAGGGAGCTTCGGATGAGCTGGATGACGCAGTTATAGATCCTGAGGATGAACGATTATTCGCAAATGCGAGAGTGCTTGAGTTCGGGGATTGGAATGTAGGTCTCTCAAAAAAATATCTAACTGGTTTTGGCTATTAATGAGTTCGCAGTACCCTGTCATTACAGCCCATCAACCGACAAGAGAGCTTTGGATTCAAGCAGATCCGGGTTTGATTACCACGTCGACCAATAGGAATATCTTGCAACCCACTAAAGGCAATAAGAAACGTCGTGAAGCTAAGATCAATAACTCCCTCGGCAAGGGTAAACATAGGAGTGGCTCAGGGAGTAACGGGTCAGACTCGCGAGCCCCAGTATTAGACGGTCTTCTTCATCGAGGATCTTCGTCGTCGGACCCGACAAAGTCTGGTCGCAGCCAATTGGTCGATCTGGTTGTGGAGGATACGGAGGCAGAGGAGATTGAGCGCGTTAGAGCACGGAAAGAAGGTGGTGCCGCATGGAATGAAGACGAGCCGAAACACTTTGTGTAATTGCCCATCAGCAGATTGGTAGAGGATGCCGACGTGCTAATCAACCCGGTGTTTCTAGGAAGACTTATGAGGACGAGGGACACGCGGAGACCATCCGTCAAGGGTTCGAGCCCACAGGGGGACCAGTTTTAGAAATTTCCCAATTCACCGTGGGCGAAGAGGATGAAGAAAGTGGAGACCATCAAGCCGACAACCACCAGGAGTCTAGCGAGGCTCGGCAGTGGAAGCAACGCGATGATCCACAAGGTTTGCCCACACTTGAAAGTCCATCTTACGGCAGCCTACATGAAGAGCAACAGATCTGGGGCGCTGGAGATGAAAATAACAAGATGGCGCCTAAGATCTAACACAGCTGACGGTGGTCATGAGGTCTGGGCGTACAGTCTCTATCGCATTGCGACCGGCGTTTGCAGAGATGAACAGGAGTTCTAGGCTACGTTATTACCTACAGATATACCACGTACGAAGTAATGTCACCAGGAAAGTGGTTGTTCCAACTCAAGAAGTATTTTGTAAAGCCCAAACCGACCGTTGCCTCATTCACCCCTAGCATTCATCCTTGGGTCGTCCTTCAATCTTCCAGGTTCGTGGTCAGCACTCTTTTATGGTCACATAACTTGAATAACAACACACTCGGGGACCCGGATGCCTGGTCATAAGATCCACATACAAGGATAGTTGTAATCGGCTCAGAGGGCCAGCTGGATCGTCCTGGCATACTTCGTAGACTTGGCCTAGTTGGATTCACATCCCAGATCGTCTTGAAGCAATCATTTTAGCGTCAGGTTTGCTGGACAAGACTTCATCCACTCATTGTGTCGGGCCCGTGCCGGTAAGCGCCGAACGGCACAACACATGATCTTCCCACTACCCAATCACACTGCAACTCACCCAGACACTCAGGCACCAAGGCGAAACGACGCCAACCCATATAGCTAGGGTCAAGGTAACGGTCAATAGGATCATGGAACTACTATTCAAGCAGGCAGACATTATGTCGTTATTGGAGGGGCCCGGAGGAGCCACACTTCTAATCATGGGCGCTTGCTTGTGCCAACGCTGACAATAACACTGGAAGTGTTCAACACCGTCTCTACTTTGAATACTTCCATCTGCAAGCCGTAATGTTCTCTCTTCGTTCTGCGCAGGCGCCTTCTTAACCCGACGATAGCCCTGCTGTGCTGGTGTTTCATTTCGTTGGAGTGCTCTGCAGGTGCGTGAGCGGCGATGATATCGACGGTCCTGAACGACGGTGTGGATACGTTTTGTCGAAGATGGCTGGTCTCATCTATGGCTTGCTGTTTATCTCGTGAATCAGATTCGGAAGGCCAACAACATGACGGTAAGAGGCTTCGACCTTCTACTACGCTGTGCTAAAGGAAGAACAGGCATGGCTAGACCAATGTTGATCTGCGATCAACCGCGAACCCTACCTCCCCCGAAGATGGACCTATTCGACGACCGTCCAAGCACTCAATCTTCGTTCGCTCCCTCACAATGGCTGGCCGAGGGGCGGGGTCTGGTATCGAGAGCGTCGAGTCGTGCGAGCTTCGCTGTGAACAGCAGCAGATCTCGACGGCCAACAATCGGCGATCCGTCTGATTTCCGACGGGTGCCCATCTCGGACAGAGGAAGAGATGACTTCAGGCCGTTGGAACTGAGCATTTACTTGCCAGGTAACAACTTGACCCCGCTGCCTTTCTTCAGCGCAGCCTTGGAAAGTGGACACGTCAATGTGGAGTATCCGGCGAACGCGCTGGTACGGGCTAGAACGGACTCGGTGCTTTATCGGCCTTCAACCAGTTTCACGATTCCGAGGAAGCCTGTAGCTTCAATAGCCGAAACTGCTTCCATTAGGGGATCTCGCCATAGCGTTGACGGCCGACTTAATCGGTCGAACACGGGTACACATTCAAGATCGCACTCATTCAGCCTGGGTTCTGGTATTCTAAATTCAGAGAGTACTCAAGAATTTCTGGCCGCTTTGGACACACGGCTGCCACAGTGCCCGTCACCGTCACCGACACCATCCGCAACCGACTTTGGAGCAACCATTCACCGAAGGGCGAGCGAGCAGAGTCTCAGGCTGAGGACTCATCTAGAAGAGAGGCAGGAGATGGAGAGAAGACTAAACGAGATTGAGACCATTGTAGAGGAGAAACAGACGGAAGAGCAACTCGTAGGTATCAAGCACCGATTGAGGGCGAACCGTGGGAGTCCATCGCTCCCAAGACACAGGCCTGTGCGTTCCACAACCCTTTCCGACTTTCGCAGACCAATGGAACGCCCTTTACCACCAACGCGCATGTCTTTCTACCAGCCGAACCCTAGGACGCAGCCGCCTCCACCACCACCACCTCCCAAGCCTAGGACTCCAACACCTCAAGCAGTTCCTATCTCAACAAACGCTTCCCTAGCTCCCGAATCCGACCTTCCACAGAGCTCATCGACCCGAGCCCGTGTATCCCACTGGCTCTTCAGGTGGATACCCGAGCAACTCGAAACCGCCGCTCGTGAGGTACAACCATCGGCCCAACCCTTCTATCAGTGCGCGATGCCATCAACCAGATCTCATACAGCCAGCGAATCGGCAGTCTCAGCAATGTCCAACCCGTCCGACGACTCATCGACGCTGACTTTCACCACGGCTTCCTCGCTTGAGCACCGCGGCATCACACCACCCCCATACCAGGCCCTTCCGCCTTACCAAGAGTACGAAACAACGTTCGAGAAGCCTTCGGGACTGAGCCCGGGCAGTGTGGAAGTCGATGTTGCGGTGTAGGGACCTCTTGGCTTGCGGTGGACGGATTCGGTGCGCTTCTTATATCCGGAGGTCTTCTTTCCATTTTTTGTTCCTTGTTCTTCATTCTTTTAGTGTCGACTTGCGCTTAATTATTAGATACCCAACGTGAATTCGATTTTCTCCTCTGGAGTCTCTCTGCCTCTGCTTTGACGTTCAGATGCCTTATTTGCAAGATCGTTCGACGAATGCATGCACAGGGCTCTACAGCATGTTTCGGTCGGGCAGTGATTTCGAAGTCGCGTGATAAGCCCTGAGCTCAAGTTGAAGCCTCTGCGGGGCTGAAAGCCCCAAAGCCCCAATGACTTCCTTACCTTATGTATAGTACCTTACCAGGTATCTTGGCCAACCTGAGGTACCTCCTAGGTATCTGTACCTTCCTTCCTCACTCATATGTCAAGCCGTGATCCTCCAAAGTTGCACTCTTGAGCAGCATCAACTCGAACCACTCGATCCCTGGTCTTTTCAAGCCTTGTTTATCCAGTCTGGGGTTATACCATTCTGAGCCACAATGCCTACTCTCACGTCAGGGATTAGCATCGTCAATTTGAAGGGGATGCATGTCCACGTTGACGATGCCGATCACAAGGAGCAGAGTAGACCCCTGCGACTCACAACGGAGCGGCAGACACTGGCGAGGGGATATGGTTTGTCGTCGACTGTTCAGTCACGCCTGTAATAGTGTTGCTTTACATGTTTGTCCTCTACCTCTCACGAACGAAGGATGGAGCAAGCGTTATGAAGTTCGGACCTCAGAGTTGGCTTCGTGAAGCGCGTCCACTATGGGGATGCTGCTGTCGCTGGAATTGAGCGCAGACTTGTATCCTGAGGGTTTCGAATGTTATCCTGGCCGGTCTCCACACGCCGAGCGAAGGAATTGGTGCCTCTCTATCATTTTAAACTGCGGCTAATGTCGTTGCAAAGCTGCTTTCGGCAATAACCTCAACCGCAGTTTTCCTGCCAACCATCATCTAAGAACCTAGAAAACACAACAAGCGCCGCCTAACTCATGGTAGCTTCTGTGTTCGCCGTGGGCGGGTGGTGAATCCCTAGCATATGTCGTTGCATATCTGACTACTCGGCTGGCATACACCGTCATTGTCATGACAGGCTGGGTCGCCCGTCGACACATACTCTTCAGCCTCCCTCAAATCATCTGCCTTGTGGCAGAAACCATAGCGACAGCTCCACCCCAGCATGCCAAGTCCCCGCGGCGCATGCAGTTTGACGTTCCTCCTCGTTTCTGCCATCTGCCCCGTCCCGACTCTCACCTCTCCAGCAACGTCTCTCCAGCCACCAAATGCAAAGCCACCATTGATATTGCCATCGCGTGCTCCTACGCTGGAGGAATCTTGGCCAGCTTTTCATTCAAGGCTTGAAATGCGAAGGGTCTCTTTTGCAACGGTTTTCTGGGCTGGATGGCGCGATTCATCGGAGTGTTGATTATCAGTCTGGGCTTTTGTTTCCACGATGACTGGAAGACGAGGATCCGACCCACGCTCTCGTCCGACATGGATAGATACGCAGCAATGGGTTCGGAGGAGAAGGTTGCGCAGGACGTCAAGGGTGATAGGGTTGTTGGAAGCGGCATCAATTTTGTTGGAGGTCTTTGAATTTGCCGAATCTAGATCAAGGACTCTACCGGCCTACGTTCTGCTGCGGGTATTTGCTTTGGTAAAAGCTGGCCTCGAGTTTTGTGTCCATTTGAGGTCGTCGATGCCAGCACTAAAGCTATACTTGGCAGAGAGGATTCGTGATAAATCATACAAGCAAGTTTAGTTGTGCTGTTTATGTGAAGTCGAAATCAAGAGAACTTCAGTCGATACCTTCGTTCAGACTGCCTACAGTAGTAGAAGCACAGCTTGCAGAGTTCATGGTTCATGGTGACCGTTGAACTCTGTTGTTGGTGTGAAGTTGGTTTGAGACTCGAGCTTACTGTATCTTCAAACTCAACTGGATGTTGAATATAAAATCCCCGATGCTCCAGTCAATGTTCTTGAAAGATCTATCTCAATGACTTTCGTTATCTTAAGACTGCTCCTCAGCATTAGATCATAATATGATGACAAAACTACATCGACATGAGGAATTTGAAGCTTCACAGGGCATTGTGACTGACAGACGAACCTTCTTATCAAAAATCTCACATGCTTTACCTCTCTTATTGCCTGTTCCGTGAACTGGCCATTGACTACCTTACCAACCCTGTACCCGGCAGCTGGTGTAACAACCCGATGTCAGGCAGTCTTGCATGCCACAAACGAGGCTGCAACAGCCATACTTCATACCCCTGATCCCACATCTCACCTCACATCTTTTAACACTAACTTGAAACCTCATCTCAGCAGACCGAGCCTGTCTCCGAGACTGCAAGATGGCCACCACAGAAACAACCTGCCGAATCCGTCTCTACGACGGCACCCAGCTCGTCGACCTCACCGACCACCCCAACACAACCGACTCCCTCCGCCAACAATGGGCTGCCTCGATCCTCAACCACTTCCAGACCCCCGCCTACGAACCCCAGACCCACCTGCGAGCATGGGACCTCCTCGCCCATCCCGACGGCAGCGTACACCGTCTCCCCGCCCCGCAACCCGCCCCACTGCCAAACTCCGTCTCCGCAACCCCCCACCACCTCGAAAGCGTCTACCCAATCCGCTACCGCCTGCCGCTCTCCACCCTCCCCTCCACTCCTCTGACCGCCGAAGAGCTCGTCGTCCGCGCCGAGATCTTCGCCCTCCGCAGCCTGCTGTACGAGGTCCTCGTCGGCCGGAAGCCCTTCGCCGACCTGCCCGACGACGAGGTCCAGCGCCGCTTCGCCGCCGGCGACTTTCCGGCCGACGCGGACGAGGGCGCGCTGGACTCGCGCATTGTGCTACCGTCCGGTCCGTCGGGTGAAGGTGAGGGTTCGTTTTCGCAGGCTATGGTGGTAAAGCGAGACGGTACGTTTTCCCGACCCCGTTGACCACGACACCTAACCGACCAACCGACTCAACCAATCGAACGGGAACACAGTATACTGACCGTACATCCCGCTCATCCGTCCCACAGAACTCACCTCCCAATCCCCCACCACCCTCCAAAGCGCCAGCACCTACGCCCGCGCGCACCCCATCCTCGTCGGCGTGCAAGCCGCCGGCCTCGTCCTGACGACAGCCGCGTTCTGCGTGAACCCCGTGCTCGGCGCCGTCGGCTTCACGGCCGCCGGCCCCGCAGCCGGCTCGGCCGCCGCGGCGTGGCAGGCTTCTATGGGCGCCGTGCAGGCTGGCAGTCTCTTCGCGTGGTGTCAGAGCGCGGCTATGGGCGGAGCGGCGGTAGGTGGCGTTCAGGCTGTGGGACTCGCGGGGACGGCGTTGGCGCGTGTGCCGAGGTTTGTGGAGGGGATTAGGGCTCGGTTGGGGGGAGCGGGCGGTGAGGGGCGGGG
>JAABUU010008013.1_pt1 | contig 10655 bp, 12 predicted proteins | sample 5559301 | NCBI WGS metagenome assembly JAABUU01 (sample SAMN10711884, study PRJNA513360) | rock metagenome | isolation source: Antarctica rocks | place: Antarctica: Victoria Land, Richard Nunatak white
GGGGCGCCAGCTCCACTCCGGAAAGGATCCCCGAGAGCATCTGGGTGATTTCGGCCGCCTTGTCGGGGTTGGCCGTGGCCAGGACCAGACGGAGCCGCTCAACCGTCAAGGTTCAGCCGTCAAGGGACAGGGGGCGGTCGCTCAGAGGATCCCGTCCAAGGTGGCCGCCAGGCGGGGGCTTCCGGCGCCGGCTCGTCGCCGGATCCGGCCGGTGGTGGGCGCGGATCGGGAGCCGGGTCAGGCGCCTTTTCGCCAGGAGCACGTCGGGGCGCAGGCTCCTCGGCCAGCACCTCGGCCTGGAGATCGAGGAGCTGGGCAATGCCGTGCTCGGCCAGGTCCAACAGCATGTCCAGCTCGTCCCGGGCGAAGGGAGCCCCCTCCGCCGTACCCTGTACCTCTACAAAACGTCCAGATCCAGTCATCACCACGTTCATGTCCACGTCGGCCCGAGCGTCCTCGGAGTAGTCAAGGTCAAGTAGAGACACGCCTTCGACCACCCCCACCGAGACTGCCGCGCACGCCTCGGACAGCGGCTGCACATCCAGCCTGCCCCCCTGGCCCAAGCGGGTGAATGCGTCGTGCAGTGCCACATAGGCCCCGCAGATGGCGGCCGTGCGGGTGCCCCCGTCGGCTTGGAGGACGTCACAGTCCAGCACCACCTGCATCTCACCCATGGCCTCGAGGTCGCACACCGAGCGCAGGGCCCGGCCGATGAGGCGCTGTATCTCCTGGGTCCGTCCCGACTGGCGCCCCTTGGTCGCTTCTCGGCTGACCCGCTCCGCAGTGGAGCCCGGCAGCATGGAGTACTCGGCGGTCACCCAGCCCTTGCCGCCACCGCGCAACCATGGCGGGACCCGGTCCTCGACCGAAGCGGTGCACAGGACCTTGGTCCGTCCCATGGTCACCAGCACCGAGCCCGGAGCCAGCTCGGTGAAATCCCGCTGGATCGACGCCGGCCGCAGATCGATGACGTCGCGGCCGTCAGCCCTCACAGCCCGCTGCCGATCGCCGGACCGGTAAGGCCGTCTCCGGCCACCCGATCAGTCCCAGTGCCAGGTGACGGCGGTGCCTCGGCGGGGTCGCTTGCCCGAGCGGCCACCTCCCATGTCGTCCCCACACGGGCCTGGTCCACCGGACGACCCCAGACTGCGCTGGCCTCCTCGAAGATCTCCTCAGGGGAGACCGTGGGCCATCGATGGGTCACCACCAGGTGGCGGGCCCCAGCGTCGACGGCCGAGGTGGCCGCCTGGCGAGCACTCATGTGCTGATTCCTTCCCTCGTCGCGGGCACAGTAGGTAGCTTCGCACAGGGCGAGGTCCAATCCGGTGCCGAGAGCCTCCAGTGACCAGCCTGGCCCCGAGTCGGCCGAGTAGCCGAGGCAAGCACCGTCGCCGTCGACCCGCACCGCCAGGGTGGGCGGCCCGTGGTCGGTGCGAGAGAAGGCCAGGCCCAGGCGGCCGACCCTGATTCGATCGCCATCGGCCACCTCGTGCCAAGCCAGAGCCGGGGAACCGTCGTGGTACATCTGCCCGGCCAGGCCGGCCGGGGCATAGACGGGGAGGGTCGGTCGCTCATCGGGGTCGGCTCCGCCCGGCCGGAGCCCCCGCCGGTACCCAGTCAGAGAGAGGGCCACCGCCAGTCCCTCCACATCGCTTCGGTGGTCGGGGTGCTCGTGGCTCAGCACCACCGCGTCCAGATCGTCCAGTCTCACGTGGCGCTGCAGGTTGGCCAATGTCCCGGGACCGGCGTCCAGCCACAGGGTGGTGCCGGCTCCCCGCACCAGGTAACCGCTGGCTGCCCCACCCGGTGCCGGGTAACCCCCGTCGCAACCCAGCACGGTGAGGCTCAGTCCCACCGGTAGGCCTCCCCCGCCAGCGACACCGCGGGCGACGCGGTTGGTGACGCGGCTGGCGGCGCCGCCTCCCTGGCTGCCGGCCCGGCATCCCCCGGTGCCGGCGCGTCCCAGCTGACCTGCTCCACCTGGCCCAGCTCCAGGCCCAGCAGCCGGGTCCCCATGTCCTCGAACCAGGCGATGTCACCCGACGAGACGAAGCGGTGGGCACCCTTGGCCGGACTTCGCCGGCCCAGGCCGGTCTCGTCCAGGATCGAGCGCACCTCGAAGGCGGTCTCCTCGGCCGAGGACACCAACACCACCTCCCGCCCCATCACCTCGCCGATGGTGCGGGCCAGGAACGGGTAGTGAGTGCACCCCAACAACAAGGTGTCGACCTCCGCCATCCGCTGGGGGGCCAGCAGCCGCTCGACCAGGGCATGGGCCGCTTCGCTGTCCGTCTCTCCCCGCTCCACCAGCTCCACCAGGCCGGGACAGGCCGAGCAACACAGCTTGACCGGCACCCGCAGGGCCAGCACCGCCCGCTGATAGGCACCCGAGGCGATGGTCCCCTCGGTGGCGATGACGCCGACCCGGGAGTTGGTGGTGACCCGTACCGCGGCCCGCAGCCCAGGGTCGATGACGCCCAGCACCGGCACCTCCAGCTCGAAGCGAAGCAGGTCGAGGGCGGCCGCCGAGGCGTTGTTGCAGGCCACCACCACCATCTTGACGTCGTGGATCTCCACCAGCCGCCGGGCAATCTGGCGGGAGAAGGCCCGCACCTCCTCCAGCGAACGCGGCCCGTACGGATAGCGGCCGGTGTCTCCCAGGTAGACAAGCTCCTCAGCCGGGAGGAGGTCGATCAGCGCCCGGGCCACGGTGAGGCCGCCGAAACCACTGTCGAAGACGCCGATGGGGCGATCGTCCATGTCGCTGAGGCTAGGTCGCTGAGGCTAGGTCGCTGAGGCTAGGTCGCTGAGGATAGAGGGTCGGAAAAGGACCCTAGAAGTAGATCGTGTGCCGGGCCCGCTCGGTCACGTCCTCGATGTCGCCGGTCCAGGCTCCGCTCGAAAGATACTTCCACCCGCCGTCCGGTGCTACGCCCACTATCACGCCTTGCTTGACCCGCCGGGCGCATCGGACCGCTCCGGCCATTACCGCGCCGGAGGAGATGCCGGCGAAGATGCCGGCGTCGATGAGCCGGCGGGTCCACTCGATGGACTCCCTGGGGCCGATGATGGTCTTGCGGTCCAGCAGGTCGGCGCCCCCGTTGTCGGAGAAGATGGGCGGGATGTAGCCGTCCTCAAGGCTGCGCAGTCCGTCCACCGTCTCCCCCGAGGGGGGCTCGATGGCCCATACCTGCACCGCCGGGTTGCGCTCCTTGAGGAACCGGCCCACCCCCACCAGGGTGCCGCTGGTACCCAGGCCGGCCACGAAATGGGTCACCTCCGGGCAGTCACGCCAGATCTCTGGACCGGTCCCCTCGTAATGAACCCTGGGGTTGGCCGGGTTGGCGTACTGATGGAGCAGGGCCCACTCCGGATGCTGGCCAGCCAGCTCCTGGGCCAGGCGCACCGCCCCGTTCGACCCCTCGTCGCCGGGAGAGTCGATGATCTCGGCGCCCCACACCTCGAGCAGTTGGCGGCGCTCGACCGACACGTTGGTGGGCATGACGATCTTGAGCGGGTAGCCCTTGAGGCGGCACACCATGGCCAGTCCGATGCCGGTGTTGCCCGAGGATGGCTCAATGAGGATCTGTCCGGGGGCCAGGAGCCCGTCCTTCTCAGCTGCTTCCACCATGGCCAGGGCGATCCGGTCCTTGACCGAGCCCGCCGGGTTGAACCACTCCAGCTTGAGCAGGATACGGACATCTGGCTCGGGGCTGAGAGAGCTGACCTCGACCATGGGGGTATTGCCCACCAGGTCCAGCACGCTGGCGTAAGAGGTCACGAGCAGTCAGTCAGGCCGGTCGGTCAGTCGGCGCCCCCGGCTACCGCCGGGAGGATGGAGATGACATCGTCGTCGGAGACCTTGGTGTCGAGGCGCTCCAGGTAACGGACGTCGTCATCGTTGAGGTACACGTTCACGAAGCGATGCAGCGTCTTGCCGTCGGCCCCCAGCACTTGTCCGGACAGTCCAGGATGGGCACTGATCAGTTCTTCCAGCACCTCGCCAACGGTGGCTCCATCGGCTCGCACCACCGACTGACGTCCGGCATGTTGGCGAAGGACGGTGGGCAGTCGGACTTCAGCGGTCACGGCGCCTCCTGGGCTTGGCCCTGTCCTTGGAGTAGGAGCGGGATTGTTGACCTATTCGATCATTATTCTACTCGCCTGACAGCGCAACCGGCTCCTCGGTGATGTTGCCGTCCGTGATCCGGTACGAGCGGACGACCGGTTCGTCCTTGAGCGACACCAGGACGTAGTGCCAGCTCGGGTCGGGGGCCTGGGCCACATCGGTGGCCGAGGGATAGGCATCGGTGTGAGTGTGGGAGTGAAAGACGCCAATGATTTCCAGCCCCCGGGACTCGGCATCCCGGTCCGCCTTGAGATGATCGAGGGGGTGGACCTCGTACAGACGAGCCGAGGCCGCCTGGTTGCGGGTCGGGTAGCACCTGCTGGCATGATCGGTGGCCGGGCCGCCCGCCAGCAGCCCGCAGGCTTCGTCGGGCAGACCGTCGAGGCAGTGCCCGACCAGGCGGGCGTGGGTACCGGGCGTGAGGGTGAGCATCACTGGCGTGAGGTTGCGCTGCTGCTTGAGCTTCGACGGCTCGGTGGTAGCTCCGACGCCACGGCGTAGCCTGGTCGGTATGGCCGGCAAGGGCAAGTCACGCTCCCGCCCAGGGCCCGGCAACGCCGATGGAGACCGTTACCGCCGGATCGCCCAGAACCGGCGAGCCCGCCATGACTACGAGGTCCTGGAGACCGTCGAATGCGGCATTGCCCTCGTCGGTGGGGAGGTGAAGTCCCTGCGGGCCGGGGCGGTGCAGTTGCGGGAATCCTACGCCCGGGTGGACGAAGGGGAGGTCTGGCTGCACGGGGTTCACATCGCCCCCTATGCCTTCGCTCAGGGCTTTGGCACCTATGAGCCCGAGCGCCCCCGCAAGCTGCTCCTCCACCGCCGCCAGATCGACGAGCTGCTGGGCCGGTCCCAGCAGCAGTCGCTCACCCTGGTGCCTCTGTCCATGTACTTCAAGGACGGCAGGGCCAAGGTCGAGCTGGCCCTGGCTCGAGGGCGCCACACCTACGACAAGCGCCACGCCCTGGCGGCCAGGGATGCCGAGCGGGACGCCGCCCGAGAGGTCAGGGCAGCGGTGCGGGGCAGGTGAACGGGCCTGACCGGGTAGAGTAGGCAAGCTGTACCTTGACAAGGGGGTGACTGGCTTCGACTTTGGTCGTCGAGGCGGGAGAAGCGAGCCGTGGTCTCCGGAGCCACGTTAAAGAGCCGGAAACCAATACAATTGCCGATTCCAATCTGCAACTCGCTGCTTAATTAAGTAGCGACGTCTGCCCGGTCCCAGCCCTGCGGACCGGTTCCAGGCGACATCAAGTGGGGCTTACCCAACCGGTTCGGCCGACGGGCCGGTGGGGACATTTTCGTCGGCTAGGGCCTCGCCACGGTGCCAGTGGTGGGACGGGGCCCGAGACCTTCCGCTGGCTGCGCTCGGAGAAGTCCCGCTGAGAACCCGAAGGACGCGGGTTCAATTCCCGCCACCTCCACGCGCACGCACGCGCCCGAACCTACTTACCTACCTACCTCTCTGACGATTCGGTTGATCTTCTAGGCGGGGCGGAGGTCTTCGATAGCGCAGGGAGCGTCAGGAAGCTCAATGAGCTCCGGGTCGCCGGTCAGTAGGACGAGGGCGTGAGCGGCGGCTGTTGCGGCGGCGAAGCAGTCGCCGAGGACGATCAGGGCGCCGGCCTTCAGCCGGGCCGCCTCAACCATCCGGGCAGTGCCCGGCAGGTCTGGGGCGAGGCTGGCCCGAAGCGCGCCCAGCGTCTCATCGGCGACCTCGCGGCCGTGGTCGCGCTCCAAGCGGTAGTACACCTCGACAAGATTGATCCAGCTGATAACCGGCCGCGAGCCAATCAGATCATTCACGCGGGAGAGGGCGGGTTCCTCGCCGTCGAGCCACGCCAGGACCGCCCAGGAATCCAGGCAGACGCTCATCGAGGCTCCCGTCCTCGATCTTTGAGTAGCCGGCCCGCCATGCCGCTTCCCGCGAACCGGCCACCCAGGGCGGCGGGCAGACGCGAAGCCCTGAGCACTATCTGCCCATCCCTCAACTCGAAGTCGACCTCATCACCAGGATGGAGGTTCATCTGATCCCGAAGCGACTTGGGGATGACGACCTGCCCCTTCGCGCCCACGCGTCCAGTCATACTCGATGAGTATAACGATCGCCACAGCGCAGGTCGGCCACACGCTCATCCGTGGCTTCCCTCGTAGATGGCTTGCAGGTCCTCCAATCCCGAAGGCTCGAGCATCTCGATCACCGCATGAATCGGCTTCTTGGTGCCAGTGACCTGCTGGAGCGCCTGGCCTCCGGCACTGGCGCGAGACGGAGCAGCGGTGGTCAGCAAGATGAGCGGAGTGTTGCTGACCTCTCGGAGGACGGCGGCCTTTCCCAAGGCCTTCCAGAGGGCGTCGGCCCTCGTCAATCCGGACCGGTGGCTGGTGAAGCTCCCGGCCACATCCAAGAACCACGGCCCTCCCTGGCGATCACGACCCGTGAAGCTGACCTGGACACCACCCCGCTGCCGCTGGTCCTGGCGGATGTCGGTAAAGCCCGCCGCCTGGATGACTTCACCAGCGATCTTCTTGGCTGTCCTTCCCTCGTGGGCCGGGGACCGAAAGCCCTCGTCATCGCCGGCCGGAGCGGGCTCGGCAAACAGGCTGACCTGGCGTGGTGAGGGCCGGCCTACCTCCGCCACTCTCAGGCGCTCGGCAGACACCCGGGCCTCAGCCCGGCGAATGTAGGCGTCGTCCAGGTCGTAGCCAACGTAGTGACGGCCCGCAGCCAAGGCGGCCACCGCGGTTGTTCCCGAACCCACAAATGGGTCAAGCACCAGATCGTCGCGGTAGGTGTACAGCTCGATCAGCCGGGCTGGGAGCTCGACCGGGAACGGAGCAGGGTGACCAACTCGGGTGGCGCTCTCGGCTGGGATCTCCCATACGTCGAGCGTGTTCTCCAAGAAGTCGTCGCAGGTCATCGACGCCTCGGACGGCAGACCCTCTCGGGCTCGGCGCCTGGCCGGCACAGCCCGATCGAAACGTCCCTTGCTGGCCACGATCACTCGCTCGGTCAGATCCCGCAGCACGGGGTTGCCCGGTCTTTGGAAGCTGCCCCAGGCACACGACCCCGACGACCCCCGCTGCTTGAGCCAGATGATCTCCCCGCGAAGCAACAATTGAAGATCGTCCTGCAGAATGCCGATCACGTCAGCGGACAGGGACCGGTACGGGCGGCGACCGAGGTTGGCGACATTGACGGCGATCCGCCCCCCCGGCTCGAGCTTGCGGACGCACTCGGCGAACACGTTCCGGAGCTGGGCCAGGTACTCCGGATAGGTGGCCGGAACCCCCTGTTCGCCCAGCCACTGCTCATACTCCTTACCAGCGAAGTACGGAGGTGACGTCACCACCAGAGCAACCGAGGAATCCGGGACCTCGGGCATCTGCTGGGCGTCGCCCACCATCAGCTTGTCTAGAGCTCCTGGGGGGACGACCCGCGAGTCGGTGGAAAGAGCAGGCGGCGCGAACCGCCGGTAGAACCCGCTGGCGTCGTGGCTCTCCCGCTTCGACGCACCGAAGGCCGAAGTTGAGGTCGACCGTCGGGTCATGGCAGCTCGATCTTAGATGCCCCACTCCAGTCATGGGTGATCGGCGGGCACCTGGCACACCCGCCTGATGATCATTGCGTCAGTCCGTCGACCTGTACTAACCTGCCGGCCCAAGCGGAAGTACCGGGCTTTGGCTCCCGTATGTCTGGGCTGACCCGGTTTGAGGAGTCCCTCTAGTAAGAGGCCGATCCAAGGAGCTTGATCATCGTGGTTCCCATGCTGAGTTGTGTTGCCCCAAGTTGGCCCCAATGCTGACGGCCTCTCCCCCCAGAGACCGCGCACCCGAGGGAGCCCCGCGTGCTCCAGCTACGGGAGGAACGTCGACGCGACCGGCCGGTGATTTGCGACCCCAGGTTGCAGCTCCCACTGGTCAGCGAGATTTGGCGCAAATGCCGGTGGCGAGTGCCGTTGCCCGGAGACGCCGGATGCTCTTCTGCCTCACCGGGTCAGTCATCATGGCCGTGGCCCTGGGATCCCTACCCGGTCTCCACGCCGTCTGGTGGATCGCAGGAGCGCTGGTCGGGGCCCTGGCCGCCTACGTCGGGCTCCTGGTCCGAATGCGTGAGCAGGCCGCCAAACCGGTGATCCAGCCTGCTGGTGTGAATGCCGCGCCCTGGGTGTCGAGTCACCTGCTCGATCGCTGGGCAGTGACCCGCTTCTTGTGGGCAGGCGTTGCCGGTTGGCTCCTCATCACAGTGGTCGCCCTAACCGAGAGACTGACCGGCGACGACACCTCGCCCGGGGCGGTGCGTCGAGCCTTGCTGGCGCGAAGCAACCTGCTGCAGGGCTACCTACGCAGGCAGTCTTTCCGGGCTTTGGCGGCATCGGCTGCCGCTACCGCCGGAGCTACGGCCATTGGATCCCTGGCCAGCGCAGCTGGCGCATCCCCTGCGGCTGCAACCTCCTCGCCCACCGCAGGTACCTGGCAGGCGATTCGCATGTGTGAGTCCGGCGGCAACTACGGCGCCAACACCGGCAACGGGTATTACGGCGCCTACCAGTTCTCGCTGGCCACCTGGTCCGGTCTCGGCTACGCCGGCCTGCCCAGCGGGGCCGCGCCGGCCACCCAGGACCAAGCCGCACAGAAGCTGGCAGCAGAGGCTGGGCTCTCGGGGTCCTGGCCGGTGTGCTCACAGCAGACTGGAGCGGTGTCAGCCACTCTGGCTTTCACTCCGATGGTTTCCGTGGAGGCCGGTCGGGCAGCCACTCAGGCTGCAGCTGCCCAGACGGCGGCCAAGGCTGCAGCTGCCCAGACGGCGGCCAAGGCTGCAGCTGCCCAGACGGCGGCCAAGGCTGCAGCTGCCCAGACGGCGGCCAAGGCTGCAGCTGCCCAGGCATCCGCCAAGGCTGCAGCTGCCCAGACGGCGGCCAAGGTAGTCCCCAAGACCGTGGTCACCACGGTGGCGCCCAAGGCTGCGGCCAAGACCGTGGTCAGCCAGCCGGTGGCGGCCAAGACCGTGGTCAGCCAGCCGGTGGCGGCCAAGACCGTGGTCACCCCTGCGGTGGCGGCCAAGACCGTGGTCACCACGGTGGCGCCCAAGGCTGCGGCCAAGACCGTGGTCAGCCAGCCGGTGGCGGCCAAGACCGTGGTCACCCCTGCGGTGGCGGCCGCCAAGCCGATGGTGGTGGAGGTCTCGACACCCGTCCAGGCTGCGCCGATCTCCAGCGGCTCCAGCTACACGGTCAAGGCCGGGGACACCCTGGCTGGCATCGCCCAGCGCGCTGGCACCACGGTGGCTGCCCTGGCCGCCGCCAACCACATCTCTGACCCCAACGTGATCCTGGTGGGCCAGGTTCTGGCCCTCAAGGGACCGGCATCCTCGTCAGCGGCACCCGTCCAGGCTGCGCCGATCTCCAGCGGCTCCAGCTACACGATCAAGGCCGGGGACACCCTGGCTGCCATTGCCCAGCGCTCTGGCACCACGGTGGCTGCCCTGGCCGCCGCCAACCACATCTCTGACCCCAACGTCATCTTCGTGGGCCAGGTCCTCAACACCGGGGGAGCTACATCGTCCGCAGTGCCCGTCTCAAGCTCCACGTCGGCTCCCCGGCCGGCGGTATCCTCGTCCAAGGGCGCCACGGCCGTGGGGACGGCTCTGGCCCAGGTCGGCGTGCCCTATCTCTACGGCGGGGCAAGCCCCGGCGGCTTCGACTGCTCGGGTCTGATCATGTACGCCTGGGCGGCTGCCGGTGTCAGTCTGCCGCACAACAGCGTGGCGCAGTACCAGGCCACCACCCGCGTCTCGGCCAGTGAGCTCCAGCCGGGAGATATCGTCTTCTACGACAACAGTGGCGGTCCCCAGCCGGGCCATAATGCCATGTACATCGGCAACGGTCAGGTGGTGGCCGCCAATCATTCCGGCACCCTCATCCAGACGCAGTCGATCACCTATGACGGCACCCCAATGGGTTACGGTCGGGTGCGCTGAGGCGGCACAACCGTCGTTTGTGCGTTCCCGTACCGGCGTCGATCACCTGGTTCATCCGGTGATCGACGCCGGTACGGCCAATTCAGGGCGCAGATCCGGAGCGGCTATCGCAGGCCCGGCGGTCATCGAAAGGGGCAGCTCGCCGGCCCAGACCGCCGCGTCCAGGTCGGTCGGCTTGTCCATCGGGGGCCCGCATCTCACCTTGGCCGACGCCTCTTCGATGGTGAACCCGATCACGGCCGTGGCAACCAGCTCGGCTCGGCTGGGCGGTCGAACCTCACCAGCCCGGCCCGCCGCCAGGTGATCGAGTATCAAGGCGAGGGCCCTGGCCTTCTCCCCTTCCCCAACCACGGGCCGAGCCTTGCCAAAGGCAATGACCGACCGGCCTCGCCGCCGGCAGTTCGCATCAGCGTGGCCACTCTCCACCAGGCCGACGCTTGCCGATTGGCGTCCGACATGGCTCACTGTGTCAGCCGTTCGGCCGTGAGGTTGGGCTGATCCCACCAGGCGTCCCGAGGGGCCAACCGGGCCGGGATGATGCCGTCATGCCCG
>JAABUU010008014.1_pt1 | contig 10653 bp, 12 predicted proteins | sample 5559301 | NCBI WGS metagenome assembly JAABUU01 (sample SAMN10711884, study PRJNA513360) | rock metagenome | isolation source: Antarctica rocks | place: Antarctica: Victoria Land, Richard Nunatak white
CGTCTGGCTGTGGTGGCCGATGGGTTGGCTCCGTCGTCGCCTAGCCATCGACACGGATGGCTCTTCGACGAAGGAATGGTCACGCTCGGCGACATCCAGCGAAGAGACGACTTCGAGGAGTACGAGGCGGCGGTTGCAGCGCGCCGCGCGGATGCAGTTGCCGACATCCTGAGCGAGGAGGGCATTGAGTCATTGCTGCGGTTCGCTGCGGCGTGTGCCGTCCCTGGCCAGGTGGGGGCGTCTCTTGCTCGGAATTCCAGTGGGCTGTACGAGCTTGACCTTCTGCCACTTCTTGGCTCAGAGGAGCGCTCGGAGGTGGACCTGGCGTTCGGCTACTTCGGCCAACGCTTCCGCGTCGAGGGGTGGCCGTGGCTCGATCAATTCCTGTCATCTATCAAGGAGCGCTCTCTGTCAAGGCGCCGGACGGGTTTTTCGTCCGGTCCGTTGCGCCCCAGAGGGGCGGGGTTTCGTGGCCGGCCCGCGTTGAACCGACCCCAGGCGCCGGTGTGCAGCTGAGACGGGAGGGCGGTCAAGGCCGGCCGCAGGCCGCCCGCAGGGGAAGCCTTGAGGGGCCCGGTCAGTCGCCGGGGATAATGGTGTTGCGAAGCCGGTACGGCTTCGCTGGGCGCGCCTTTCCCTGGGGTGGCGCGTTGCGGTTCGTTCTCCAGTGAGCGTTGCTGGTCGGGGGCGTAGCCGGGGTCCCCGGTCGCCGGTCATCTATCCGCCACGACGTGGTGGCATGGAGGGGTTCGGCCGCAGCCAGGCGGGCTCAATCAGCGGGGCGACCACGCCGGGGTTCGGGGGTCATGACAGAAAACGAGCTCGCGTCCTGGCTGCGCCGGGGGACTCATCCGACCTGGGCCAGGCAGCGGATCTCTCCGTCGCGCAGGCCGTAGTAGACCAGGGTGAGAAGCTTTCTGGCGCCGGCGACCCGGCCGATCCCTCGGCCTCGGCGGTCGGCGACACGATGGTGGTGGGTGGCGACGGCGGTGGCGCCGCCTTGGCGGCCGACGGCCTCGACCGCCGCCCAGCGCACCAGCCGGGACCCCTGCTTGGTGATATGGCCTCTCTGCACGTGCGTGTCGGACTCGCGGTGGCGGGGGGTGAGCCCGGCCCAGGAGCACAGCTGGGGCGCTCCGGCGAAACGGCCGGCGTCGCCGATCTCGGCCACGAAGACGGCGGCGAGGACCGGGCCGACCCCGGGGATGGCCAAGATGGCCCGGTAGCCGGGGTGGTCGTCGAGGACGTCGGCCACCACCGCCCCGAAGTGTTCGACCTCGCGATCGAAGTGGTCGATCAGGTCGATGAGCGAGTCCACCCGTAGCCGGTAGGCGTCGCCCAGCTCCACCCCGGCGAGCAACGATCGCCCCGCCCGCCCGAAGGTGTCGGCGACGGGGAACGGCGCCACGCCCTGCTTGGCCAGGACGGCGTGGACCTGGGCCTTGAGCCCGGAGCGGATGGCCACGAGCTTGGCGCGTTATGCCGAGGACCGGATTATGCCGAGGATGGTCAGCCCTGCTTGGCGGGCGGTGCTCGAATCGCCCGTGGTGTCGGCATAATCAGAGGCTCTCCAGGAAGGCGAGCAGGCGGTCGGGGGGCCGGTAGCGGCCCGGGGTCGTATGGAGCGGAGCGGTGCGGGCGAGCGCTTGCTCTTTGAGGGCGAGATCGGCGTGGACGTAGATCTGGGTCGTCTCGGGACTGGCGTGGCCGAGCCAGAGGGCGATGACGGAGGTATCCACTCCGGCGTGGAGGAGGCGCATGGCTGCTGTGTGTCGAAGGACGTGAGGTGAAATTCTCTTGTGAGCGAGTTCGTCGCAGGTGCGCGCCGCCTCCGCTGCGTGTCTGGTCACCAACAGGCTGACGGCGTCACGGCTGAGCCGGCGGCCCCGGCTGGTCGGGAACAGCGGTTCGTCCGGTTGGCTCTGGCGTTCTTTCAGCCACTCTCGCACCACGGCGACGGTTTGGGGGGTCAGAGGGGTGGAGCGCTGCTTGCGACCCTTGCCCAGGCACCGCACGTGGGCGCCGGCGCCGAGGTGCACGTCGCCACGATCGAGCGCCGTGAGCTCGGAGACCCGCAGGCCAGTCTGGATGGCGACAACGAGCAGGGCGTGGTCTCGGCGGCCGACCCAGCGGGTGCGGTCCGGGGCGCTGATTAGGGCGTCGGCCTCGGTGGAGCTCAGGTAGGACACGTCTGCTCGATCCCCGCGTTTGGGTGGTATGGCCAGCACTCGCTGGATCACCGCCGCATGTTCGGGGTGGCGCAGGGAGGCAAACCGGAACAGGGAGTGGATCGCTGCCAGACGGGCGTTGCGGGTGGGGACGCTGTTGTGCCGATCGGCTTCGAGGTGGTGGAGGAAGGCTCCGATGAGCGGGGCGTCAAGGTCCTCTATGCCGAGGTCGCAGGGCTGCTTGCCGGTCTGTTGGTGCGCGAAGCCGAGCAGCAGCCGGAACGCGTCTCGATACGAGCCCACGGTGTGGGCGCTGGCGCGCTGCTGGCTGACGAGACGCTCGGTGAAGAAGGCCTCGAGGGTGGGGGCGAGAGCGCTCATGGACGCCGCTCGATCGGGGATTCCAGCCTTCCCGCGGCGAGCGCCAGCAGCTCGGGGACGGCAGAGAGATACCAGTAGGTGTTGGCTGGGTCGACGTGGCCGAGGTAGGTGGCCAGCAGGGGCAGACGCGCTTGGATGTCGTGGCCGTCTCGATACCAGCCGATCACGGTCTTCACGGCGAAGGTGTGGCGCAGGTCGTGGACGCGCGGCCACCTGGGCGCCGAGGGACGCTCCAGACCGGCTTGGCGTCGCAGGTCCCGGAAGGTGGGCTGGATCATCCCGTGGGTGAGGCGGACGCCGCGGGCCAGCACGAGCAATGCCGGGGACCGGGATGCGGGGCAGAGCCGATCGCGTCGAACCGTGTATTCCTGGAGGGCTTCGAGGACGCTGGGATGCAGAGGGATCTCACGGGACTTGCCGAGCTTGGCGTTGCGGATCGTCATCACCCCCTGGTCCCAGTCGAGGTCACCGTCGTCGAGGGCCATCGCCTCTGAACCCCGCAGACCGGCGCAGGCGAGCAGCCCGAGGAACGCCTGGAACGTTGCGGCTCGAAGGGGATCGCGCAGCACCCCGGCGGCGGCGAGCAACGCCGAGATGTCCGAGTCTGAATAGACGTAGGGAGCACGACGGGTGTAGCGGGCGGCCAGCAAGTCGACCGGCGGCACCTCGGTGTCGGGATCGACCGATTGCAGGTGGCGGGCGAACCCGCGGACCATGCTCAGCCTCTGCGACCACCACACCGCGCTCGCGCCGGCCGGCGAGCTCGCCCAGGCGAGCGCCACCTCGACGGTGACGCTAGTGGCACCGGCGGCGTCAGCGAAGGCGACGAAGTCGGCGAGCATGCGACCCTCGCGCTCGAGCTTGAAACCGAGAGCACGGCGCACGGCGAGGTAATCCGACAGCGACAGGCGTAGCTCCCTCATGCCGCACCGCCCGGCCATGGTTGGGTCACGGCACGAAGGGCCAGTCGGTCCACCTTGGCGTAGATGGCCGTCGTGGCCAATCGACGGTGCCGTAGGACCTGGCCGACGTCGCCCAGCCCGGCCCCGGCCCGAAGCATCTCGGTCGCCGCCGTGTGGCGGAGCCGGTGGCCGCCGACCGACGGCAACCCCGCGCGTCGACCGGCGCGGCGGACGACGCCGCTCACCGCAGCGGCGGAGAGCCCACCGTGAGGGGCGCGCAACCGGGTGAAGACCATGGAGCACGCGCCCCGGGGGCGGCCCTGTTGGAGCCATGCCGCCATCGCCTCGCCGATGTCGACGGGAAGCGGGAGCCGCTCCTGGCGGCCCCCCCTGCCCCGGACCACGATCTCGCCGTGCCGCCAATCGACATCGTCCAGCCCCAGGGCGGCCACCTCACCAACCCGCAACCCCAGGCGCACCAGCGCGGTCAAGATGGCGAAGTCCCGGCGGCCAACCGCGGTCCGGCAGTCACAACCGGCGAGCAGGGCGGCGGTCTGTGACGCGTCGAGCGCCTTGGGCAAAGAAGCGAGGCGCCGGTTCGCTGCGCCGGGAACGGCCGACACGAGACCGCCAGCGATGAGTCCCTCCAGATGCAAGAAGCCGAGCAGGGACCGCAGAGCGGTCACCGTGGACTTCGCCGCCGCGCCGCCGCCGCTTTGGCACTCACTGAGCACGAACTCGGTCACCTCGGTGCCGCTCAGCTCCTGGAGCTGAAGCGCCCCGCCTGCCGAGCACCGTGAGAGGAACCGCCGCGCCACCGGCGTGTAGATGCGCACGCTCGCCCCTGACAGCCCGCGCTCGTCGACCAGGTACGTCCGATAGCGCTCGACCAGCTCATCGGTCGGGCCACCCCCGGGCTCCGGCATCGTCACCGCCACAACGCCCAGCGCTGTCAGATGGGCCATCAGCGGCGCCAACGACCGCGGCGACCGCCAGCCGGCATAGCCCGCCTCCCGCCTGGAGCGGGCGATCTCGCCCACGCCTTGCGCGGTGAGATCCTCGGCCGACAGATGCCGGTCGGCGAGCCATCGGCTCGCGTGCCCCATCACCTGGACCACGCGAGTGGCCGACCACGGCGTGTAGCCCGCGGCCAGCAGCTGCTCGCTGAACCCGGCGGAATACGGCGCCAGCGGTCCGGTCACCCGAACACGAGACGGGTCTCTCATCCTCTCCTCCTTGGAATGGTTCCGAAGGAGAAGCGTCGATCACACCCGCCTGCTTATGCCGAGGACCTTCCAGGCCACACCCGCGCCGACCAGGTCAAGACCACACCGCTATCCGCGTCCTCGGCATAATCCGGTCCTCGGCATAACGCGCCTTATGCAGAGATCCACATAAGGCGCGGTGACGGACCAGCTCACGCAGCTCGCGCAGCCCGGGAGGGGCGATGTGCGCCTCGGCCAGGCGCCCCAGGCGCAACAGGTCCACCAGGTCGGCGGCGTCACGCTCGTCGTTCTTGACCCGCCGGTTCCCCCAGTTGTTCCCGAGCGGGTGCGCCAGGTGCACGTTCGCCCCCATGTCGGCCAGCACGTCGGCGGCCCAGTAGTGGGGTCGACCCGGGGCGCAGTGCCAGCCTCCCGACTGGTCCGTTTCCCCGGGCCGCCCTCCGAACCGGACGTGCGTGTTCCCACGCATCCGGCTCTCCACGAGCCCAAGCCGTCGGGCTAGGCGACGGTTGCCTCGGTAACGCCCCTCCACGGGGTAGGTATCCGTGCTCCCCGATAGCGATACCGGGTGACCGGCATCGTGGCCGGGTTGAACAGGGACACCTTTCCGTCCGTCGGCCGCCACCCCGGAAGGTAGCGTCGACGTAGCCAACTCCAGTTGGCCCGGCGATGCTTGTGACGGAGCCAGTTGACCACCCGACGCCAAGAGAAGGCGTTGAGATAGTCGAAGGTCCGTGCCGACACGCCGTGCCGGAAGTAGTTGGCCCAACCTCGAAGGACCGGATTGAGCCGGCCGAGCAGGTTGGCGAGCGTCTGGTTCGTGTTGCCTTGCGTCAACGCCCGCACCTTCGCCTTGACCGCCGCTAGGGCGGCCTTCGACGGGTAGGTGTAGACGGTGCGCCTCTGCGTTCCCTGCTTGAGTTTCCGTTGAATGCGGAATCCCAAGAAGTCGAAGCCCTTGTCGATGTGAGTGACAAGTGTTTTCTCCTCCGACAGGCGCAAGCCCATCGGGGCGAGCACCGCGGCCAGGTCCGTGCGCAGCGTTTCGGCATGTTCCTCGTTTCCGGCCACCAAAACGACGAAATCGTCAGCATACCGCACAAGACGGTAGGTGGCCAGACCGTGAACACGCCTCCGGCGGCGTCCGTAGGTGCCCCCGAAGGACTCCCAGGCCTCGGCGAGATGATCGTCGAGGACCGACAGAGCGATGTTCGCCAAAAGCGGAGAAAGTATGCCGCCCTGCGGGGTACCGGTGACGGTGTCCCTCAACACCTTGTCCTCACCGAGGACACCAGCTTTGAGGAACGCCTTCACCAAACCCACGACACGTTTGTCCCCGATCCGATCCCGCACCCGGCCCATGAGGGCCGAATGATCGATCTCGTCGAAGCACGATTTGATATCACCTTCCACCACCCAATGATACTGATGGGTGGTGTAGAAGAATATCTCCTCGATAGCATCTTGGGCTCGGCGTCTTGGCCGGAAGCCGTAGCTGCACGGCTTGAACCCGGCCTCGAAAATAGGTTCCAGCACCAGTTTGAGGGATGCTTGCACAGTTCTGTCGGCTGCGGTGGGGATACCTAATCCCCTGAGTTTTCCTCCCTTCTTCGGTATGAGTTTCTCCCGCACCGGCCTCGGGGCGAACGAGCGGGCCCTGAGATCATCTCGCAGCCCGGCCAGGAACGCCTCGGTGCCAAAGACGATGGAGCGAGGTGCCACCCCATCGACGCCCTTGGACCGTGCCCCTCTGTTGCCCCGCACCCGATCCCACGCCACCACAAGGAACGCAGGATCGGCGACAAGGTTGAAAAGGTCATCGAACCGACGACGAGGGTCGTCGACAGCCCATCGGTGCAACTTGGTCTGGATCTTCAGTACCCGCGACTCGGCCTCATCGAGGTCGGGCCACGAAACGTCGGTGTTCACCGGCGACCTCCTGGCATTCCAGTCCCGAACTTGCGGACTCGCTGGGTCCCTTCGCCATGTGACCGGCTTTCCCGGACTCGGACTACTACGGACCCTCCGCCCCGTCGCCGGGCCATCAGCAGACGGCGTGCCTTGCCGCTGACGACAAACACTGACCGCCAGGTAGGCGGCCCGACGACGGTTCCCACGTTCACCACAGACCGCTTGACCGGATCGGCGCCCAGCTTTTCCCCTGCAGGCCCGTCCACGACTACGCCGCAGGCTTTCGCCGTGGCCCCCCGCACCAGCCCGAGGGCCAGCCCGGAGTCGTCCCTCCCGGTTGTGGGGAGGTCCGTCGCACTGCCATCCCGGCCCTGATCCACCAGGTTCGAGCCGGTCGCACTTCTTGAGGGGGTTCCACCACTGGTTCCTGCACTCGTACACCTCTCGGTCTCACTTGCCGAACCCGGACCATCTGGCAGTACTGGCCCGTCCCGGCGTTGTCGAGGCTGCTCCCACCCTTCCCCGCACCTCCGGGGTCAGGCTGCCTCCAGCTTCAGTGACCTGCTGCGACAGGCCACAGGCGGGGTCTCACACCCCGCACGGTCATGCGGCGCCTCGTGGCGCACCCAGCCGTAGGTGGCTTCCAACACCACCTCGGGGGCGTCGCCGGCGCGGGCAACGACCTCGGCCAGGGCGAGCGGGTCGTTGACGATCTGGACCGTCTCGACCGGATCGCCGGCGGCGGTCTTGCGCACGATCACGCTGCGCCGGCGGTGCAGGTCGACGCCGACGTATTGTCGTTGAGCTTCCACGGGAACCTTCTTTCGTCGTGAGGACTTCGGTGTGGGAACCCCGAGTTTTGTCTCGCTCGGGTCCTCACGGCGAAGGGAGGCCCCGCTCACAGGTCGCTCTCCAGCTCCGCTACCAACACCACCTCCCCGCACGCCGGGCAGCCGCCTCCCGCCCCCAACCGACGGCAGAACATGTTGCAGTCAGGGCAGCGGCGCTCGGTTAGACGCTCCCCGCAGCTCGGGCACTCATAGACGGCACTCACGGTCTCGACCGGCATCGCAGGTTTTCCTCCTCGATCGGCGTGCAGCCCGTCGCACAACTCGAGCCCGTCACGCAGGAGCAGCGCTGCGCTCCTGCATCCCATCAGCATGACCTGAGACACCTGCTGTAGCTCTCCATCCCTCAAGGGCGAGACCGGATCAGGTAGACAGCGATGACCATGCCAACAGTGTTGATGCAGCGCGCCCATGATGAAGCGATGGGCGATGGCGCTCCCGATCTTCCCGACAAGCCTCGCCGGCGGAGCTTCACCGCCGACTACAAGTTGAGGATCGTCGCCGAGTACGACGCCTGTGCCGGCGACGGCGACAAGGGCGCCCTGTTGCGCCGGGAGGGTCTCTACTCCAGCCACGTCGTGGAGTGGCGCCGAGCCCGGGACAACGCGGGGACGGCGGCCCTGGCGGGGCGGCCTCGGCCCAGGGCGAACCCCGACACCGCGGCGTTGGCGAAGGCCCAGAAGCGGATCGAGTCCCTGGAAGAAGACCTGGCGAAGCACCGTCTGGCGCTTGACATCGCGGGAAAAGCGCACGCGCTCTTGGAGATGCTTGCCGAGAGCGCGACCGACGAGGCCGCCGCGACGACCGAGCGTGGCCTGAGGCCGAAGCGGTGATCGAGGCGTGCTTCACCGAGCTCGAAGCCCTGATCGGGACCGCTGGCGCGTGTCGGGGCTCGGGCAGGTCCCGGGCCAGCCACTACCGGCGCCTGGCCCCGCCGGTGCTCGGGCCGCCGGTGCCGCGCCCGACGGCGGCGAATGCCCTCACCGAGGCAGAGACCGCCGAGGTGCTGGCGATCTTGCGCTCGCCCCGGTTCTGCGACCTGGCCCCGGCCCAGGTGTGGGCGATCATGCTCGACGAGGGCCGCTACGTGGGGTCGATCTCGACGATGTATCGGGCGCTGCGAGCCTGTGGGGAGGTCCGTGAGCGCCGAGGCCAGGCGAAGCATCCCACCCGGGCCCGGCCCGAGCTGATGGCGGAACGGCCGAACACGTGCTGGACGTGGGACATCACCAAGCTGGCCGGCCCTGACAAGGGCGTGTGGTTCGACTGTTACGTGATCATCGACATCTTCTCCCGCTACGTGGTGGGCTGGATGGTCGCCACCACCGAGACCGCCGAGCTGGCCGGAGACTTCATCACCGCCGCCCTCGTCGTCCAGGGCGTGGAGGCCGGGACCTTGACCATCCACGCCGATCGGGGCACGTCGATGACCTCCAAGGGTGTCGCTGAGCTGTTGGCCGACCTCGGCGTGGGGCGCACCCACTCCCGCCCGCACGTGAGCAACGACAACCCGTACTCCGAAGCGGTCAACAAGACCCTCAAGTACTGCCCGGCGTTCCCCGCCCGCTTCGGGTCGATCGAAGACGCCCGAGCGTTCTGCGCCAGCTTCTTCGAGTACTACAACCATGAGCATCGCCATTCCGGCATCGGCCTGCACACCGCGGCATCGGTCCACTACGGCACCGCGACGGCGATCCGGTCCCGACGGGCCGAGACCCTCGATGCCGCCTATGCCGCCAACCCGCACCGGTTCTGCGGACGGCGGCCCTCCCCGCCCAGGTTGCCCACCGTGGCATGGATCAACAACCCGACCATCCACACCGACGCCTCCACCAGCACCGGCCCATCATGAGCACGTCACATGAGCGTCAAGGCTCCTTGACAGCCGTCCGCTGCTACTACGACCAGGACCGTCACCGCCGAAACCGCCCCCACTGCGAGGGCGTGGCCACCGTCGCCTACGGACCGACCGTGCTCTGCGCCGACTGCGACAAGAGGCGATCCGCCGTGGGGCGGACCAACACCGCCCGCCTCATTCCCGGCGCCGCCCTCGACCGCCTCGCCGATGCGGCAGCAGCATCGACCGACCCTGACCGCAACCTCGCCGCCGCCGCTCACGCCGCCCGCGACGCAGGAGCGTCCTGGGCCCACATCGGCCAGGCCGTCGGTGTCACCCGCCAGGCGGCACAACAACGCTGGGGCATGTCCTCCACCACCACCCCTGCACAGAAGGAATCCTGACCTCTTGTCTCAAAGGCCTTGACAGGTTCCGACATGGGGTGCCCGGTGACCGACGGTGGGTACAACCGCATCCATGTCAGACGACCCACTGTCAGACGACGCAGGTCAGGACCCGGCCGGGGAGCTCGACGCCGAAGGCATCCCCGAGGACGGCCCTCCGCCGGGCATGGCGGGGACCGGCGGGGACTACGAGGAGATGATCCCACCGCGTGACCACCCCGTCGCCGCCACCGACTACGGCGTGAGCCCGGTCGAGGAAAGCTATTGACGAGCCCCTCGCTGACCGCGTCCGGCGTGAGGAACCCGAGGCGACGCCCAGCGACATCGGGGACGAGGATGCCGGCGCCGGGCGGCTGATCGGCACCGACTACCCCGACGGCGAGGAAACAGCCGACGCCACCGGCGATCGGCTCGGCTTGGCGGCCGAGGAGGACGCCATGCACGTGCAGACCGACGACTGACCCCAGGGTGCGCCGTCGCAACCGGCTCGGATCCGTTCGGGTCACCCGAGCGGGCGGGACGCCACCAGCAGGTCCGGCCAGCCGATGGGCTCGATTCGGACCGCGGCGCCGGTGTGCGGTGCGTCGATCATCTCTCCACCGCCGATGGAGATCCCGACGTGGCTGATCGTCGCCGCGGAGGCGCCGAAGAACACCAGATCACCGGGGGCAAGGGCGCCGAGAGGGACGGTTCGGTCGGCCGTGAGGGCGTATTGGGCCGCGGCATTGTGCGGGAGCTCGACGCCGGCGGCGGCGAAGGCGACCATCATCAGACCCGAACAGTCGTAGGCGTCGGGACCGGCGCCCCCCCACAGGTATGGTTTGCCCAGCTGAGCCCGAGCAACGGCCAGGGCGCTGGCTACCGACGGGGACGGCGCCGGGACGGCGTTCGACGTCTCCGGGCTGGACGTCTCCGGGCTGGACGTCTCCGGGCTGGACGTCACAGATACCGTCGTCTGGTAGCTGCGGGCCAGGGC
>JAABUU010008015.1_pt1 | contig 10651 bp, 8 predicted proteins | sample 5559301 | NCBI WGS metagenome assembly JAABUU01 (sample SAMN10711884, study PRJNA513360) | rock metagenome | isolation source: Antarctica rocks | place: Antarctica: Victoria Land, Richard Nunatak white
ACGAGCGGTTGCTCGGCCCCTATGCCAAGCAGCTGGCGACCGACGTACCGCCCGCCGCGATCCGGCCGGCGTGGGTGCCCTACGCCCCATCCGGCGTCGCGCTCGACCCGGTCCGCCGGCTCGCGGAGGATCTGGATCCCATCTGGCCGCAGCGGCGCTCCCTGTCATCCGCAGAATGGGCGGTGCTGCGCCGCGTCGATGGCGCGACGACAGCGGGAGACATTGCCGCAGCAGTCGCCGCAGAAGTCCAAACGGCAGACTGGCCCCTTGTCACCGCCACCCTCTGGCAGCTCTTCGTCGAGGGCTTCATTCTCTTCAGCGGCAAAGGAGCGGAGCTTGGCAGCAACTAGGACAACAGTACGCTGCTCTGCCGATTAGCCCCCTGGCGTACCGTGCTGCGAGTCCGGTCGCGCGAGCATCAGGGTCAGGCTGAAGATGGTCTAGCCGCCAGAACCGGAGATGTGGAGCATAGCGGGGGCACGCATTCGCGCAATGTTGCCCCAACCATTCGTGCAATCCACCCGCCCCAAACTCGAACGGACGATGAAGCGTTACCCGGCGCGCTCGGCGGCATATCGCCCGCAACCCTGAATCTGAGTCCCAGCTATGGGTGAAAATGCTGCCGATCCCGTGGGCTGACGGACAACTCAGTATTCCGCCAAGCCCAATGCTATTGATACCTACAGACCTGCGTTACATTGACCCGCGGGATTCATCCTGCGCATCCGGCACTGGATCGCGCCACCCTTCCGGTGCCTCGATCTTCGCATCGAGGCCCGCGTGTTCTTTCAGCAAGTACAGCAGATTGGCGCCGTCGAGCAGCTCGAGCGGCTTGTTCTGCACGAAGTCATAGGCGGCCTTGCCATAGCCGCTCGTGGTGACGAGGATCCCCTTCGAGGCACCCTCATTCTGCACCGTGCCGAAGAGGTCGCGTACGGCGCTCACCCCGACGGTATGCTTGTACCGCTTGGCTTGGATCACCACCTTCCCGCCGAAGATCGGTCGCGGATTGTAGGCGACGCAATCCACCCCGCCGTCGCGTGACGCTTGCGTCTGACGCGACTCCAGCCCCATCGCGTGGAAGAGGTTCGTGATCAGCGACTCGAATTCGCCGGGGGTGAGGTCCAGCAGGTTGGCGCGTTGATCGAGGCCGGCGAGGACATCGGCTTCCTGGACGAAGCGCGGATCCACCATGCTGAACTCGAGGACCGGCCGGACGGGGGCCAACTCGGACGGGCTCTTGGACACGGACGCGCTCAGGCCTTTGAGGCAGGCGATCGGCTCCACGTGGCGCAGATCGATGTGCGCGAAGGCATCCCGGGTGGTGCGGAGGGTGACCAGGCAGGTACGCTGCGGGCGCCCGGTGCTCGGGTCGATCGCCTCGACATAGCCGTTGAACACGAGGGTATCGACATGCCCCGCCCGATCCGCCTCGAATACCTCGTGCACCGTCCGCACGGTGATCTGGGCCACGACGGACGCGTACAGCGTTCTGCGCTGGGCCGCCGCGCGGGCGGTCTGCGTGATCTCATCCCGCGCCTTGACGTACTTGTACTGGCCCACCTCGGGGACGACCGCGAAGGGGGGGAGGTCGTATTCGACGACGAGCTGGCGCGAGTCGGGCACATAGGCGAGCTTCCGCTGTTCCGGGAACCCCTCGGGGTAGACGCTGGATTCGAGGACGAGGGTGGAGTAGCTCACGATGGCCGCGGGATCACCCGCGGCGAACGCGCCCTTGAATTCCTCGATCGCCGCATGTTGCGCGGCCACCCGCGCCCGTTCCGCTGCGACCGCGTGCTCATGGCGCTCCCGCAACGCGGCGAGCGCGTGCTGGCGCGCCGCTTCACGGGTGGCATGCGCCTCCTGCGCGCGCGCGTACGCCTGTTCCGCCGCCGCCACGGCCACCGCGTAACGCTGCTTCACGTGCGGGAGGAAGCGGGTTACCCCCGTCGGCGCGGCGGGCAGGAAGGCGTCGAGGGCGGGTGCGGGCTCGGCCAGCCCCAGCTGGCCCGGGTCGAAGGGCGGGAAGGTATGCGGCTCTTTCAATCGTTCAAGATCGAAGTAGTCATCGACGTCGAGGGTCACCGCGAGGATGGCTCCCAGGTCATCGATGCTGCGCTGCACGTCCTCGTTGCGCAGATCGACCAGCGCCTGGCGCGACGCGAGGTACAGCCGCTGACGCTCTTTCTCATCCGCGACAACGGCGCGCTCGTAGGCGCGCTGTGTCCGCTCGGCTTCACGCACCGCTTGCGAATGCGCCCGCACTTGCGCCGCGCGCTGGCGTTCCATATCGCGCTGGAATTTCACCGCTGCCTGCAGGACCCCGCTTCGTCGCGCCATGGCGATCAGCCCCCACAAGTATGGTTGTGGCACAGTCAATGTTCCTAGTATGCCGATAAGAAGATTATCGTACCATGACCCGATAGTGCGAATCACGACGGTACGATTGCCCCGCTACCCTCCGCGGCGGCGCACGATTACCTGGAGACTGGCCCAAGTCCGGAGTAATTGAAGGCCGAGCGGTCTCAAACGGCTGCGCTTGCCATCATCACCGTCATCGTACCGGAGAACATGCCATACCGTAGCCGCCTTGCGACCGGCACCGCCCACCTCGACGATGAATACGGTCGGGGAGCCTGCGCCTCGCGATCGAGCACGCCGCCTTGCCGGACGACCGGCGCGCCACCCGGTACGGGGCTGTCCCGCCACATCATGCGCAGGCACGCACGGGGATGCGCCCGAATGGTCAAGCGGTGGGGTATCATGCACGTCACCAGGCGGTGGCACCCAGGGGTTAGCGAGGTGCGCGGGCAGGCCGGGTACGGATCAGGATCGGGGGAGACGATGGGGACGGTCGAGGGCGGCGCGGCGCGGGCGACCGGGCCGGTGCGGGCGCACAACGAGGACACCTACCGGCTGGTGGACCCGGCCGCCCTGCCGGTGCGCACCTGCGGCTACCTCGCGCTCCTCGCCGACGGCATGGGCGGCCACGGGCAGGGCGACGTGGCGAGCGATGCGGCGAGCGACGGGCTTTTCGCCCGGTTCTATGCCGAGCCGCCCGCCCCGCCGTCCGACCTCCCCGCCCTGCTGCGGGCCGGGATCCGCGACGCCGAGGCCGCCGTGCGCGCCGCGACTGGGGCGGACGACGCCCGGGCACCGGGGACGACGCTGGTTGCCGCAGCGATCCGCGACGACCTGCTCTTCGTGGCCAACGTCGGCGACTGCCGCGCCTATCTCGCCCGCGACGGCGCGGCGTTCCAGCTCACCCGCGACCACTCGCTCGTCGCCGCGCAGGTGGCGGCGGGGCTGCTCACCCCGGCCGAGGCGCAGGCCAGCGCCCAACGCAACCTCCTCACCCAGGCCCTCGGGCCCGGGGGCGCGACTGCGGCGGACGTCTTCGTCCTCGCCCTGCAGCCCGAGGACCGCGTGATCCTCTGCAGCGACGGGGTCCACGGCCAGCTCACGCCCGCCGACATCGCCGGGCTGGCAACGGGCGCGCCGCAGGCGGCGAGTCAGGCGCTCGTGGACCTGGCCCTGCGGCGCGGCGCGACTGACAACGTGAGCGCCGTGGTGCTGCGGTATCGCGCGGGCGACGGCACGGCCGCCGCGGTACCGGGCTGATCGCACCGGGCGCAATGTGCCCCTGTCGCACCTCACCCCTTGGGGGGTATGGTGCGGTCGTATCGGTGCGGAACGGTCCCCAGAAGCGGACCGTTCCGCACCGTACTCACAAGGTGACGGAGGGGCGGGCCTGTGGGCGCAGGGGGCTGTACGTCGATCGCTCGGCGATAGGGCGGGAGATACTCGCTCGTGTACGGGTAGCGGTGCCCTCAGTCGCGCCAAGAGCAGAACTGGCCACACGGTCCGAGCCCCCGCCGCCCAGGCTGCGGCCAGGACCATGTCTTTCAGCAGAGGGGAAGCCGGATGCAGTCGCTCGAGTTCGCCGAGATCCCCGCGGCCACCTTGCATGCGATCGCAACGCGCCACGGGCTCGCCGCCGACCCGATCGTGCGCCTGCCCCAGGTCGGGGTGATCAACGCGATCTACGCCCTCGGCGAGGGCCATGTCCTGCGGGTCCCGCGCGCGCATCCCGGCGCGGTCGCGCAGGCGCGCGCCGAACTCGTGGCCGCCCCGGCGGCGCGCGCCGCCGGGGTCCGGACGCCCCGCCTGGTGGCCTGGGGCGAGGCGGGCGACGGTCTCGGGGTCCCGTACCTGATCTACGAGCGCATCCGCGGGCGGAACCTCGGCCTGCTCGCGTGGGAACCGGAGGCGCTGGGCGTGGTGTGGCGGGCGCTGGGGCACGACCTCGCCCTCCTGCACGCGGCCCCCCTCGCGGACGGGCTGCGCGTCGAGGCGCCGGGGGCGGACCCGCGTGCCCTGGCCGAGGCGCGCGCCGCCGACGGCTGGTTCACCGGTCTGGAGGCCCGCTGGCTGATCCGCTGGCTCGACCGCCTCGCCCCGGCGGTCACCGCGCCGATCGCGCCCGCGCCCCTGCACCTCGACGTGCAGGCGACGAACAGCATGATCGCCGAGGCGGGGTGGGAGTACCGCGCGCTCCTCGACTGGGGCTGCGCGGGACAGGGCGACCCGGCGTGGGACTGCTTCGGGCTGCCGCTGCGGGCGATCCCGCACGTGCTGGCCGGGCACCGCGCCGTCGCGCCGCTGCCGGGCGACGACGGCGCGGAGGCCCGCATCCTCTGGCGGCACCTCCAGCTGACCCTGGCGGTCCTGCCGCGCGGGGCGGCGCCGGGCCTGTCCTGGGGCGAGCGCCCGCTCGCCTGGCTCCTCGAGCTTCTTCGCGGACGAGCCGGGCCCGCGCTGGCGCGAACTGCGGCCATGATTACCGCTGTGCGCGGGACCGCGCGACGATGACGCCACCGCGCCTATGCGCCTCAGCGCCTGTCCGGAGCGCAGGAAAGGGCCGGACGGTTGGTACGCACCCGGTCTCGCACGCGTGTGCGAGAATACCGACCCTCCCTAGATGCGCGCGACGACGATGGGGGACCAGACAGGGTGGGGATGCGCGACATGCGGGAACCGGATGCGGCGGACGTGCTGCGGATGGCATGGGGCATTGACGCCAGACTCGGCTCGCCCCACCACGGCCTCAGTCGCGTGACGTGGCGGGTCGGCGCGGTCGGTTGGCTCGCGCGGGAGTCGGCGCAGCGCCTCGCCGAGACGCGGTCCGAGATGGCCCTGCTCGCCCTGCTCTCCACCACGGTCGCGTTCGCCGTACCCACCCCGATCCGGACCCTCCAGGGGCAGCAGCTCGCGCACGTCGGCGACTTCGCGTGGACCCTCTGCCACCATATCGCGGGCGAACGTCTCGGCGATGCGCCATCCTCATACCGGCGCCTCGCCGCGCTACTCGCCGCGGTACACCGCAGCCTGCGAGCGCTCGACCCGCGTTGCGCGGTCATGTCCGCGTCGCTCCTGGGCCGGGCACGCGAGGCGATGCAGGATGACGCGAGCGTCCTCCCGCCGGCCGCGCACACGGCGGCCGCGTGGTTGCGCGGGCGTATCGCCGCCCTCGATGCGCTCCCACCGCAGGTTATTCATGGCGACTTCTGTATCCCCAACGTGCTTGTCGACGCGGGCGATCCCGCGCGGTTCGGCATCCTCGACTGGGAACGGAGCTCCTTCGACTCGCCGATCTTCGACCTCGCCCAGCTCGCCTTCGGCATGGTCGCCTTCACCCGCCCGCCGCCGCACCGCTCCCAGCTTGGTCGGCTGACGCGCTGGTACGCGGAGGGCGGCGGGCAGGACTTCTCGGAGGGCCAGCTGGCGGCGGCGCTGGTCGCGGGGCAGCTGGCGCACATCGCCTGGCTGCAGGGACGCGTGGCGCGAGGCGAGGCGACGCTCGCCGAGAGCGTGCGTTTCCTCGACGAGCGCCTGGCGCTGACGCTCCGCTGGCTGGGCCACCCGCGCTGAGCATCGCGCCGCGCTGACCGCGATCCTGCGACGTCTACGCACGATCCAGCGCCCTGAGCGGCGGGGCGGCGGGGATGGTCATCGGTGTGCTCCTCTTGTGGCGCCGTGGCGGCGCGCGACGCCGGGGTTGCGGCGCCCCGGCGGGGTCGGTTCGGGGGCGAGCGGCATCACCGTGGCAGCGACGCCGGGAGCCTGTCGGCGAGCGCGACCGCGCGCACCGCCGGGCTGGCGGCCAGGCGCAGGCCGAGGGCGACGTGGGCGAGGGCCGCGACGAGCAGCACCGGCCGCGCCCGCCAGCCGTCCGCGAGCCAGCCGCCGAGGGCCACCCCGAGCGGGAAGACGCCGCCGCCGAGCAGCCCGGCGAGCGCGAGCACCCGACCCAAGGTCGCGGACGGCGCGACCGTCTGGAGCAGGGCGACCTCGCCGATGGCGAGCGCCGCGGCCCCCGTCCCCGCGAGCAGCACGGCCGCGAGGAGCGCGGGGACGGACGGGGCCAGCGCGAAGCCCACGTTCCCCAGCCCGTTCACCAGCACGCCGACGGCGTAGAGCGGGCCGACCCGCCGCGTCGCCGCGGCCCCGAGCAGCGCGGAGGCCAGGACGATCCCCGTCCCGTAGGCCGCGCCCTGGAGCCCGTAGAGTGCGGCCCCGCCCCCGAACTGCTGCCGCAGGAACGGCGCGAGGCCGGCGAAGAAGCAGCCCCCCGCCAGCGCGTGGAACGGCAGCAGCCCGAAGAAGTCCCGCAGGGCGGGCACCTGCCGGATCGCGCGGAGCCCCGCCCCGGGCATGCCGCGCGGGCGCGGACTCCCGATCCGCTCGGTAATCACCGGCCCCGGCAGCGCAACCGCCCGGATCGCGAGGAAGGCCGCGAGGAAGGTGGCGGCGTCCAGCGCGAGCGCCGCGGCCGGGCCGATCACGGCGACGACCGCGCCGCTCAGCGCCCAGACCAGCGTGTTGGTGAGGTTGGCGGCCACCCCCTCGAGGGCGTTGGCGGCCACCAAGTCCCCCGGCGGGACGACCCGCGGCACGGTCGCCGCGCGAGCCGGGCCGTGCCACGCCCCGGCGACCGCGCCGGTCGCGGCCAGGGCGTAGAGGAGGGCGAGGGGCGGGGCGGCGCCGAGGAGCCAGGGGAGGCCGACCGCGGCGGTGGCCGCGAGGCGCGCGCCGTCGGCGACGAGGAGCACCCGGCGGGTCGGCAGGCGGTCGAGGCAGGCGGCGGCGGCGAGGCCGCCGAGGGTCCCGCCGCCGCCCGCCGCCACGGCGATGCCCCCGGCGGCGAGGGCCGAGCCGGTGCGGTCGAGGACATACCAGAGGAGGGCGACGTTGTAGAGGGCGTCGCCGACGTTCGAGATCGCCTGGGCGGCCCAGAGGGCGGCGAACGGGCGCTGGGCGAGGACACGGCGGTAGGGCGCGAGGGCGCGCAACGGGCGCATGGGGTCTCCTTCTCGCGAACGGGACGCACGGCGACGCCGCGCCCCGGGCTGGGGCGCGGGGACGACGGATTGCGAGGCCCGTTCGGATCAGGGGAGACCGGCCACGGCGGCGCTAGGCCGGCGCGGTCATCGCGGCGGGACTAATTGTGCCGCGGCAGGGACGATGCGCGGGCCCCGTTAGGCGCGGCGCAAGCGGACACCGACGATACGCATGCTGGCTCCTGGCGCGTGGTCGGTGGTGCACACCACCGCGTGCCGCCCGCTGAGCGGCGGCGGGATCCAGCATACCAGGTCGGGCATCGCCGGGCAGGGCGACGCCACGCCAAACCCGCCGGGGCGGCGGTCTGCCACCGTCCCGACCGCCGCCTACCGACCGGGCGGCACGCGCCGCGCGGGTCGAGCGCGCGCCGCGTCGACCACCCGCCGGATCGCCGCGACCACCAGGTCCGGTTCGTCCCGCTGGATGTAATGCCCGCTCCGCGCGGCCCGCCGGAGCACGCCCGCGGGACTCGCGATCGCGAGTTGCCCTTGCAACTCCTGCCAGATCACCTCGAGCGCCGCGATCGGCCAGGCGGGCGGGAAGTCTTCCGCGCGCGGGGCGATCCCGCGCGCGAGCGCGACCAGCGGCACAGGCGGGATCGGAGTGGCGGCGGCCATCTCGGCGTCGCTCGTCGGGAGGTCCGCGCCCTCGCGATTCGCGGTGTAGCCCGCGAGGAACTGCGCCCATTCCGGCGGCGTGAGGATGGCGGCGAAGCGCCGCGCGAGGTCGGGGTGCTGGGCGTCGACCAGCACGAGGCCGGCGACGTCCGCGGGATGGCGGCTGGCGTACAGGCGCATGTTCTGCCCGCCGCAGGAGTGGCCGACGAGGACGTAGGGCGGCGCGACGCCCGCCCGGGCGAGGGCGGCGTGCAACTCCTCGACGATCCGCCCGCTCGTGCGCGGGAGCGGGCCGGACTCGCTCCGGCCCAGGCCCGCGCGGTCGTAGACGCAGACCCGCGCGAAGGCGGCCACCAGGGCGGGCACGGTCCCCCAGCGCTCCGCCGCATCGCTCAGGCCCGCATCGAAGACCACGGTGGGGGCACCCCGGCCGAACAGCTCCAGGTGCACGCGATGGCCGCCGACGTCGCTCAGCATCGGGTCCTCCCGCGTACGAGCAAGGCATTCGCGTCGCATGCCCCCAGTGGCCCTCGGTAGACAAGGCTCACCCGTGGGCGAGCCGCCGCAACACGGGCAGGAGCCCGCCCGCCGCCGGGGTGATCCGCCGGTAGTCGATCCCGAACGCCCCGATCCGCCCGCCCACGTCGGGGCTATCGTCGAGGAGCACGCTCGCGCCCGGGCCGAGGCCCGCCCGCCGCAGGAACGCGTCGAAGAACAGGCTCCGCCCGCGCGCGTCGACGTCGGGCTTCACCGCGCCCAGGTCGGACGAGCAGAGGATGGCGTCGCACAGCCGGTCCAGGCCGAGGCCGGGCACCGTCCAACGCATGAACGCGTCCGCGTTGTCGGTCGCGATCGCCACCGTGACCCCGCGTCCGCGCAGCACGGCGATGCGGCGGGGGATCTCGGCGGACACGAGGGCCATGCGCCGGCAGCCGACGATGAACTCCCGCAGCGCCGGCGCGTACGCCACCCCGCCCGCCTCGGCGAGGGCGCGGACGACCGCCTCGCTCGCGAGCGCGCCGTGAAGCCAGGGCAGGAGCAGCGCCGCGAGGTCGCCGGTCGGCGCGAAGAGCGGGGCGGCCAGCGCTGCGAACGTCCGGTGGTGCCCCCACAGCCGGTCCGTCGAGAGCGTGCCGTGCCAGTCGAGGAAGACGCAGCGGTAGCGATCGTGGCGAATCATGGAGGGATTGTACCATCGCACAACCAGGAATCGGGGTACGGGCGACGGCGAGCCCCGGTCCCGCCAGGGATTGCGAGACTTTTCCACACCCTATCCCCAAAGCGTCGGAGAAAACAGGCCGGCGGGGACCAGGGAGAGTCGTGCCCGGCCGTGGGGTGCACAGCCTACCCGCTCCATGCGAGCCCGAGTCCCACCGATTCGCCAGCGGTGAGCCCGAGCCCCATGGCGTGAGCCTGAGTCCCACAAAGAAATTGCCTCGGAGTCGACCGTAGGGCCGTTTCCGAGGCAATGCTGAGCCTGAGTCCCACGAACGCGTCGCCGGGGTGAGCCTCAGTCCCATCTATGGGGCGAAAATGGCGCCAGTCCCATAAAGAGCCGAACGCCTCAATTGAATGGGGAACCTGGGCGCGATCCGAGCGGGACGTGTTGCGGCTGGGTGCCCGTGCGCTCGGGGCCGCCGTCGAGCTGCATTACCTCACGGCACCGGTGGAGGTCCTCTTCGAGCGGATTCGGCGGCGAGGTCGGGAAGTCCCGCCCCTCGACCGGGCGGCTCTCGCTCGATGGTCCGCGCTGTTCCCGGCTCCGACCGCCGAGGAAATGGCACTGTTCGACGAGCCAGTCCTCCTCAGCCCCATAGTCGATCCTCTTCCTAATGCAGATTCAACTGATACCCCACCAAGTCGCAGCTTGTCCCCGACCACTTAAACCGGTACACATCGCGCGCGTTCGCCGCCGTCGAGATAGGCAGTCTCCCGCCCGGCACCTTGCTGTTGATCGGCTTGGCGCAGGCCCGCCCGCCCGCCGTGCCGCTATGCGCCCATTATGGGCATGTATGCATGGTAAAATCCGTACCTATCCAGCATCTATCTCTTTGGAGGGGGCATGCACGAGACGAGCCTCGCGATCACGGGCCATGGCAACCAGCCGGTGCCGAACCGCCTCTTTCAGCAGGAGGGGGCGGTGGATCATCTCGCCATCATGCTCCCTGGTTTGGGTTACACCTGCGACATGCCCCTCTTCTACTTCATCGTGAGCCACCTCCTCGATCAGGGCACCGAGGTGCTCCAGGTCGCGTACGATTACGCCCATAACCCCACCTACCACGGGATGGTGGCGGCAGAGCGCCAAGCCTGGCTTATCGCGGATGCGACGGCCGCGTGTCGTGCCGGGCTTGCTCGGCGGCCATATCGACGAATCACGCTGGTAGGGAAGTCCCTCGGGACGCGTGCGATGGCCCACCTACTCAACACCGAAGCGGGCCTACGGCAGGCCGCGACTGTCTGGCTCACGCCGACCTGGAAGGAGCAGCCGGTTCAGACATGCCTTCTATAGCCTTTCGGGTAAAGATCTGGACTACGCCGCCAGGGCGACCGGCCCCGCCGCTGGCTCGATCTCGGCGAGCGCGGCCATCTGGTCGAGATAGGTGCCCATCAGCTGCCTGACCTCGGCGGGC
>JAABUU010008017.1_pt1 | contig 10648 bp, 15 predicted proteins | sample 5559301 | NCBI WGS metagenome assembly JAABUU01 (sample SAMN10711884, study PRJNA513360) | rock metagenome | isolation source: Antarctica rocks | place: Antarctica: Victoria Land, Richard Nunatak white
TCTGGATTCCACTCCTCCGTGCCTCCGCTCCGCGCTCGAGATGAGCGCCGAGCCTCAGGCCACGATCGGACGGAGGTGGGGCCAGTTCAAGCCATCACAGCGGAGCCAGATCAGACCATCGTTCTCACTCTGCGGTCCACTACGCGTTCCCGCGGCTGGTCGCTCAGGCCGGCGTTGAAGGACACGGCCAGCGCGCCACGCCACGCCCACACGACCTCAGGCATGCTTTTGCCGTGAACACGCTGATCGGCTGGCATCAGGCCGGTGCCGAGGTCGACCGCAAGCTGCCGCTGCTCTGCACGTATCTCGGTCACCGCGACCCCGCGGACACGCAGTGGTACCTGCAAGCAGTGCCCGAACTGCTCGCGCTCGTCGCACAGCGCCTGGACGGCGTGCTCGGAGACCAATCATGACCGCCCTGGCCGCGACGATGCAGGCGTTCTTCGTTGATCGGCTGGTCTGCCAGCGAAACGCGAGCCCCCGCACCGTGGCCGCGTATCGCGACACGCTGCGGCTGCTGTTGCGCTTCGCCTCACAGCAGACCGGCAAGCAACCATGCCAGCTGGACTTCGGCGATCTCGACGCATCGCTGATCGGCGCGTTCCTGAACCATCTCGAACACGACCGAGGCAACAGCCCACGCACCCGCAACGCCCGGCTGGCGGCGATCCACTCCCTCTACCGCTACTCCGCGCTGCGTCACCCCGAACACGCGCAGACGATCGGACGGGTGATCGAGATCCCAACCAAACGCCACGAACGAGCGGTGATCTCCCACCTCGACCAGCACGAGATCAAAGCGCTGCTCGCCGCGCCCGACCGAGACAGCTGGCTCGGCCGCCGCGACCACGCGCTCCTGCTCGTGATGATCCAGACCGGCCTGCGCGTCTCCGAGCTCACCGACCTCCGCAGCCGCGATCTCACCCTCAGCACCGGCGCGCACTGTCGCGTGATCGGGAAGGGACGCAAAGCACGATGCGCGATGCTCACCGCCGAGACCATCGCGGTCCTGCGCCAATGGTGCCGCGAACGCAAAGGCGAGCCCGAGGACCCGCTCTTCCCGACACGACGCGGCGGCCCGCTGACGCCCAAAGCCATCGCCTGGCTGCTCGACAAGCACACCACGACCGCGGCAAGCCAATGCCCGTCGCTGGGGACCAAACGCGTCACACCCCACACGCTCCGCCACACCAACGCGATGCTCCTCCGCGCCGAGAACGTCGACATCCACACGATCGCCCTGTGGCTCGGCCACGAGAGCATCAAATCAACCGAGGTATACCTCCACGCCGACAACAAGCTCAAGCAACAAGCGATCGAACGCACCACCCCGACCGGAACCCGACCTGGCAGATACCGGCCCCCAGACAAGCTCCTGGGCTTCCTCGACGGGCTATGAATTATCCCCCAGCATCAAGCGCAGCAAAACCACCCGCGAGCGGCGAGATTCTGGGCGACCAAACCACCTACCTCAGATAATCGCCAACGGGAGATAAGGCGGGTTATCAGAAGCTTCTGATAACCCGCCCGGAACGTCGAAATGGAACAAAGTCGAGCACCGCCTGTTCAGCTACATCAGCATCAACTGGCGCGCCAAGCCGCTCACCAGCTACCAGGTCGTGATCGACCTGATCGCCGCCACCAGCACCAACACCGGCCTGAAGGTCTACGCCCGCCTGGATACCAACACCTACCAGACCAAGCTCCGACCCCCCGACGCCGAGATCAACGCCGTCAACCTCACCCGCGACAACTTCCACGGTGAATGGAACTACGTCATTCACCCCAACATCCCAGCACTAATAAACGAGTGAGCCCTAACGCTCGGCGGCTTGCCGGTGCTCCCGCTCCTCGATCACGAAGCGGCAGCGGTGCTCGGCGAGCGCCGCCGTCGCCAGCGGTAGCCAGTCGGCGAACCCTGGGCGGACGGGACGGATCGACACTGGTAAGCGTCCCGACAGCGGAACCTTCTACGGCGACGCTCATGACGTCCTTGGCCCGTCTGGCCCGTGACCGTGATCGTCCGCAGAGAGCGATCGTCACCAGGAGACGTTGCGGGTCTTTCGACGTGGGGTTGGATTCTTGAGGTTGCGGATCAGGGGTGGCGCTTGATGCCGCGCAGCACGGCGTCGGCGGTCTTGTGCGGCGCCCTCAGGGCGATCCCGACGAGATCGAGCTCGTCGGTCGCGACGGCTGCAACGGCCGCGCGGTCGGCCTCGTCATGGCCGGTGGTGAAGAGCTCGGCGGTGTAGAGCGCGAACGGCGCTTCGCGCTCGCGGGCACGGCGAGCGACCGTGGAGAGTTTTGCGCCGCTGGCCTCGAAGACGAGGACCGGCTGGCGCAGCATCGGCAGATAGGTAGCCCCGTTGGCGTCACGGTACGGCTCGCCGATCGCGTCGGGACCGGCGGCCGCCGTCACGGCGCTGGTAAGGAACGCTGTGACGTTTAGGCGCTGCCAAGCGGCGAGGTCTTCGCGCACGACGATGGCGACCTTAGTGCTGAAATCGGTGACGGCCATGCCGGCAGTGTGCCCGCTCCCGCGGCTGGTGTCTTGCGCGTTCTTGCGCTCCTAGGCTCTTGCGAACCGTGCCGGAGGGACGCCCACCGACGCACGGAACGATCGTGTGAAGTGTGCTTGGTCAGCGAACCCGCAACAAAACGCCACCTCGGCCGGCGGCGTGCCCGCGAGCAACAGGCGGCGAGCCCGGGAAATCCGGAGGTCGGTCTGGAACGCGTGCGGCGGGAGCCCGACCTGGTTGTGGAACCGGCGCACCAGCTCAAACCGGCTGAGCCGCGCCACATCGGCGAGCTCGCTCAGCAGGACTCGCCGATTCCACCGCTCGCGCAAGTGTGCGATTGCCCGTGCGACGGCCGGGTGCTCAGCGCGCAAGCGACGCGTCGCGCTCACGCCCGCGCACAAGTGAGGACGCAGCGCCGCGACCGCTTCGGCGACGGGCACGTCGACCCCAAGCCCGAGCGGCTCGCCCGCCAAGGCGGCGTGGGCACACAGGAGCCTTGCCCAGAGGATCGGATCCCGGAAGACGACCCACCGCGCCGCACCGGGCGGGGCTCCAGCTGCCTGAGCCCACTCGCGCAGAACGTCAGGGGGCACGTAGAGCACCTTGTACGCCCAGCCCTCCGGCACGGCAGCCGTTCCGGTGTGCACGGCCTCGGGCTCCAATACAAAGATCTCACCAGCCCGCGCCTGCTGCCGGGTCGCATCGAGCGAGAACCTCGCTGCACCGGCCTCGACCACCGCGACGGTCCACGTGGGGTGCGAATGCGGCCGGTAGCTGTGCCTAACGAACCGCGCATGCACCGCCTCAATCCCGGAAAGGCCCACGGGACGCAGGTAGCGAGAAGCCTCGCGCACCCGTTCGAGCCTACCGCGCCGAACGCGAGAAATACCCGAGACGGGCAATCGACTGATGGAGGATCTTTGACAACACGCCCGGTCCAACCAGACGTCTCGCTCCCAGCGCAACGTCCCCCTACCCGGGCCTCACTGAGCCGCATTGGGGTGGTCGCACACACGCCGGCATCCCGCAAGCGGATCCGCCACCGGACACACAGCGTCGGCCGGATCGGCACCGGTCGTCAACTCCCCTGACTGCTGCTCACGAATCTGGAAGCGGCCGCGCGTGGCCATCGGTGCCGCGCTACTGCTGGCGTTCCGAGGCGATCGTGTCCCACGGCCCGGATCGCGCCCCGGTGCCTTCCGCTTCTTCGTCGAGCAGCAGTGCGCCGAGGCTCGGGCAGCGCCGGTCGTCTTCGTCTTCAGCACCGATGCAGAGCTGTCGGTGGGATCGCTTCTGCGCACGCAGGTCCCGCGGCTGTCGTCGGCGCGGTGTAGCGATGTCCTCGTCAGGATTTGTGGCGCTTTCGAAGGCCTGGTCGGCGATGGACTGGCAGAGTTGGTGGGGTGGTTCGCTTCAATGTCTTCGTCGCGGTTGATCTGAGTGGGTCGGCCCATGGTTGTTGGCCGCGGATCTCCGGGGGCAGTTGCTCGAACCACTCCAGGGCGGCGCGTTCGTGGGCGAGACCGAACTGCAGGGTGGCGATCGCGTAGGGATCCTGGTGTCCTGAGTCCAGTGCGCCCTGGTGCACCTGTTGGTACTGGGCGAGCCGGCGGGCGTGGATGGCGCGGTGGTGACGCACGAAGGCGTGAAGCCGCTCGGCGGGGAGGTGGCGTCCGAACTCGATCGTCAACAGCAGCGGAAAGCGGATGTGCTCGGGGCCGGGCTCGTGGTCAATCCAGCGTGCGAACGCTGATCGACCTTCGCCGGTGAGGGTGTAGGGCTGGCGGTCGCGGGGACCGCGCTGGCCGGCAGCGATGAGGCCGGCCTGCGCCATCGTGCTGAGCTCGCGGTAGACCTGGCTGGAGGTCAGCGACCAGAAGTTGCCCAGCACCGTCTGCGCGGTGGCGGCCAGGTCCCAGCCGGTCATCGGCCCGTCGTGCAGGAACCCGAGCAGCGACGCGGCGGTCGCGTTGAGGCGGTAGTGCGGTGAGTGCGCGGACCCTTGACGCTCCATTGTGGATGGTTATACTAGATCCCATCACCCTCCAATGTGGAATGTTGCTGTGTCCACCGCAACCAAGGAGCCCTCGTGTCCATCGCAACCCCAACTCGCAAACCAGAAGTGAGCCCGCGAACCGCGGGCCGCGACCCGCTGCAGCCCACAGTCGAGGTTGAGCATCTGCAAAAGCGCTACGGTCAGCGGCGGGCCGTCCGAGATCTGTCCTTCTCGGTCGCCCCGGGCGAGATCTTCGGGATCCTCGGCCCCAACGGCGCCGGGAAGACCACCACGGTCGAGTGCATCCAGGGCCTGCGCGAAGCCGACGCCGGGACGATCCGAGTGCTTGGCCTGGACGCCCGGCGCGACGCGCGCAAGGCTGCGCGCGCGGATCGGCTCGCAGCTGCAGGCCTCGGCGCTGCCCGATCGCCTGAAGGTCTGGGAGGCGCTCGATCTGTTTGGCTCGCTCACCCCAGGCGGCGGCGACTGGCGGGGGCTGCTCGAGCAATGGGGGCTGGCCGAGCAGCGCAACACCTCCTTCGCCGACCTCTCCGGCGGGCAGCGCCAGCGACTGTTCATCGCCCTGGCGCTGGTCGGCGCGCCCGAGGTCGTGTTCTTGGACGAGCTCACCCAGGGCCTGGATCCGGCCGCGCGACGGGTGGCCTGGGGCCTGATCGGTGAGCTGCGCGAGCGCGGCACCACGGTCGTGCTGGTCACCCACTACATGGATGAGGCCGAGCTTTTGTGCGACCGCTTGGCCGTGGTCGACCAGGGACGCGTGGTCGCCAGCGGCACCGCCCAGGAGCTGATCGCGGGCTCATACGCCGGAATCCAGATTCGCTTCAGCACCCACGAGCAGACAGACCTCTCATGGCTGGGCTCGGTCGACGGCGTCCACGAGATCAAAAGGCGCGCAGCGCACGTGAGGTTCACGGCAGCGGACCGGTGCTGGCGCTCGTCGCGGCGGCGCTGGTCGACCACGGGATCGTGCCCGACGACCTCCACGTCCAGCAGCCCACGCTCGAGGACGCCTACCTGCAGCTGACCAACCCCACCGACAACGAGGAGGAGTAGATGCACGCCCTGCGCAAACTCACCTGGGTCGAGCTCAAGCTGTTCGCCCGCGAGCCGTTCTCGCTGATCTTCACCCTGGCCTTCCCGATCGTGCTGCTGATCGTGCTAATCGGCAGCTTTAAGCCCAACGACCCCGCGTTCAGTGGCCAGCAGCCCTCCAACTACTACCTCGCCAGCTACATCGGCGTGGTGATCGGCGCGATCGGGCTGATCGCGCTGCCCGTCCACCTCGCCGCCTACCGTGAGCGCGGCGTGCTACGCCGCTTTCACGCCTGCGCGATCCCGCGCTGGAGCGTGATCGGATCACACGTGATCACCGGACTGGTGACGGCCACGCTTGGCTCGGTCGTACTGGTGCTCGCCGGCGTGGTGATCTACGGCGCTGCCCTGCCCGATGCCATCGCCCCGGTGCTCGGCGCGTTCGTGCTTGCCACCCTGACGTTTCAGGCGATCGGCTTCCTGCTCGGGAGCGTGATGCGCTCGGCCCGCGCCGCCCAGGCGGTGGGCATGCTGCTGTTCTTCCCGATGTGGCTGCTGTCGGGCGCGGCGCCGCCGCCCAGCGTGATGAGCCCCGGCATGCGCCACCTCTCAGACGTCCTGCCGCTCACGTTCGCCGTCCGCGCGATCCAGCAGCCATGGCTCGGGTCAGCCACACGGCCGCTCGACATCCTGCTGCTCGTTGGAATGCTCACCGCCGCCGGCGCCCTGTCGCTACGCGCCGCGCGAACCACATAGCCGAACGACATCAGAACCCGCATCGACCAAGCCCGATGACGATGAGGAGCCCAATGGTCGCCACCCTCGCTCTCTCACACGACACCCGCACCACCGCCGGCATCCTGCTGCTCACGATCCTCGCCGTCGAATACGGCGGCCTGACCGTGCTACGCATCGTCCGCGGCCGCCAACCCGCCACCGAATTTCAGAAGGCGTTCGCCCGCGCCGGCCATGCCCACGCCGGCGCGTTCGTCATCCTCGCGCTCGTCACCCAGATCCTGGCTGACGCCGCCCACCTCCACGGCGCCGCCAACACCCTCGCCCGCGACGGCATCTGGGCCGCCGCGATCCTCTTCCCCGCCGGCTTCTTCCTCTCCTCTGCCAAACCCGGCGCGACCGGACCCAACCACCTCATCCTGCTCACCTACACCGGCGCCCTCACCCTAACCGCCGGAGTGCTCGCACTCGGAATCGGACTCCTCACCGCATAACGACCCACTCGCGCTCCCTACCTTCACGGAAGTCTTGCCCAGCGGACTCGCTGGCCGTCCAGTTGGACGCCCAGACCAAGGTCATCGGGCGCGCCGCCGCTCGAGAGGCTGGTCCTTTCGCCCGGCGATGCGGCACTGACGCGCCATATGACCGCTCTTGAGCAGCAGGAGTAATGCTGGGCCGGCTTTTGTCGGTGCTGCTGCTCCTCGATCAGCAAGCGGCAGTGGTGCTCGGCGAGCGCCGCCGTCGCAGTGGCCATTCGGCGAGCCAAGGCGCGGGTGGGACGGATCGGCGCCGGGCAAGCGTCCCGACAGCGGAACGGCCGGCGGGCACCTGCCGCCAACGCTCGCCGGTCGACGTCCCTAGCCGCCAGTATCCCGTAAGCCCCGTCCGATCAGATGCCCGGTAAGGGGACGGCGACTGGGTACTTCCCGCCGCCCCGCTCCACGACGGAGCCCGGCCACGCTAACCCACCCGGCACGGCATGTCGCTACGGGAAACCGGAGGCCCACCCCGGCGGCCGCCGACGCCGGTGGCGCGCGTGCCGGCCACGACAGGTCCGACCTCGCCCAATGCCCGCCCGGAACCCTCAACCACCCTCAGGTTTTGGACTCGAAAAGGACTCCGCGCTCGAAATCCCTCCTTCAGACGGCTCCCGACCCGCCTAGGGAGGCCCCTCAAAACATCAAAACATCGCAATATGCAGGGACTTCAGAGGATGGCGAGACCCGGACTCGAACCGGGGACACCACGATTTTCAGCGACACGGATCTGGTAGGCGTCGGATGGGAAAAGGCCCGCAAACCGCATGGTTGTGGGTCGTTTGGTCCACGCGCTGATCCCTGTAGATACGACCGGATCCCCGTGGGTTAAGGACGTGGCGTCGCAGCCGCGTCCTTTTCGTTGGCGCCCCGCCATGCGTCCACCGCGTGCGAGACGTGCTCGCGAACCTGCTCGCGCGCAGCCTCGCGACCGACCCCGGACATCAGCAGCTCGTCGTATCGAGTGTCCTGATGGCGGACCGACGCAGCGACCGCCAGCTCGATCGCCCGCGGATCGAGCCCCCGGCCCGCGGCGGTGCGGCCGACACGTCCGCTTCCACGCGTCGCCGCGTGACCGGCGATCTGCTCCGCGCGCGCTCGCGGGCAACCCGGAAACAGCCGCCTGATCTCGCTCGCCATCCGCTTCTGCAGATCGAGGTCCTGCTCCGCACGCCGGGCTGCCTCGCGGTCCCGGCGGCGCGCCCGCGCTTCCGCGTCGACGAGACACGCGGCTTCCGCCCGCTCAAGCGCATCCTCCTCGACGAGGATCCCTTGGCGCTCGTAGCGCCGGCGCGATCGGCTGAAGCGAACCACCACCGCCCACAGTCGACTCGCGGCCCTCGCTCGCCGCGTCAGCGCGGCATCGCCAGACGGCAGCAACACAAGATGGCCCATGTCCGCGCAGCCCATGCACACCGCTCCGGATTCCTCCATGATCAACAGGCCGCCGCTCTCCGCACCACAGATCGAGCACGTGAAGTCCTTGAGTGGCCAGATCACGACGAGCTCGGGCGGACGGTTCTGGCGCTCGGACAGCCGTGCCCGCTCGCAGTCGGTGAGCTCGGGCGAGAGCCAGTGGGTGCGAAACGCGCGCTCGATCGCCTCGTCGCCGCTCGCGGAGAACCGCAACGGCTCGCGAGCCCGTGAGCGCGCCAGATACGCAGCTTCGCTTTGCTCGAGACCGCGCGCCGTTGCCCAGCGACGTAACAGCTCCATCGCCAGCGCCAGCTTCCCCGGGCCAACCTGGACGAGCTGCTCCAGATCCGCGACACGGCGCTGGCGCCACGGATCCAGATGAACCGGATGAAGCCACCCCAACCCCGTCAGCACATCGATCGGCGCGACGGACTTTCGCTTCTCGAGCGCCTCCTCGGCCGCACGTATAACGCGCCGTTCGAGTTGCGTGTTGGCATCCACGGACACCAGCTTCACACGGTACCGCCACCGGCTCGGTGACCAAGCCTGCAACCACCCGGGATGAAACGGCGGATATGACTAACTTCTCGTCGCAGTCGCAGGCACCAGTTGAGAACTTCGGCATCTGCGGCGGACATGACGAAGCACGCGTGACCCAGCCCGAACCGGTGGGGGTGCACAGCGTAGAGTTCAGCGATCGCTGGCAAACGCTCCTCATCCTCTTCACGCGCGAGGACGCGCAAGCTTGCCTCGTCGACCCGCCCGCGTGGTACCGGTCCGGGCCTTGGGCAGGCGCTCGGCGAGATCGAGCGGGTGCTTGAGACGCCGCTGGCCGAGTTGATGGACAGTGACGAGGAGCGGCTTCATGCCCGGAAGCTCACCCGACAGGCTGACGCCGCTCCGGCGATCGCCCGCTTCCGAGCGCTGCTGGCGTTCGTGGCCGACGGACGCAGGGCGACCCAGGCCGGCAAACTGACGCCTGCGGACGCCCTCGTACTCGCACGACGGCTGGGTATGCGCGAGCCCCGGGCTGCCGATGTTCGCTCGATAGAGGACCTCCCGGAGGTGGCGCATCTCGTTCACTGGGCCCGAGCCGCCGATCTGCTCGCCGCGCGCAGCACGAAGATCGTGCCCGGCTCCAGGGCCGGGGATCTGGACCGCGACCCGCTGGCCGCCTGGTTCGCAGCCGCGATCGCCCTGCTCGAGCACGGCTTGCTGGATGCCTTCCGCCGCGGATGGCGCAAGCGCTACGTCGAGTTCCTCGACGTAGCGCTTGCTACGTCGAGTTCCTCGACGCCTCGGTGCCGGCGCTGCTGGTCGCCATGGTCGAGGCCGGCGGCGAGGTGCCGATCGCCGCGATCCAGGCCAGCGCCTGGGAACAGGTCGCGGACACGTACGGGTACGACGACGATGACGCCGCCGAGCGCTCCCACGTCGACTGGCTCGTCGACGCGATCGTCTCGCAGCTCGCCGACCTCGGCGCCGCGGAGCGCGACACCCAGGATGTACGTCTCACCGACCTGGGCTTCGCGCTGGCCGGCGCGATCGCGATCGGCGAGGACGGGCTCGACTAGGCCAGCACCGCTCAATCCCAGCCATCATCGGACACGTAGCACAGGCCGACCGCAACCGCGTGCTCGCAGAACGAACCCGCCCGTCCGTCGCAGCAGTCGCATTCGGCAGTCAGAGGTCCGGCGCGATGGTGCACGATCGCGAGAAAGCTCGCTCCGCCGTCCTCGACGTACGAGCAGAGGCTGAACTCGTCCTCCTCGAGACCATCGAGCGCATCGACAAGAGCCCGACCGCGCTCAAACCTCCGACGGCCGGCAAGACGCTTGAGATCGCGTTCGGCGAACAGCTTCACGTTGGCGCCGTGACCGGGGTGTCGACTCGCGACGCTACGCGGCCAGGTCCTCGTTGTAGCGCTCTGCGAACTCGTTGAGCGCGTCGGTGTCGGTCGGGTCGACGCCGGCCGCCTGTGCGCCCATCACGAACCTCTTCGCTGGCCCACACCTCTCCGGGTCCGCGACCGCGTCGAGCATCGCCTCCTTGAAGAGGTTCACGGCGCCGACCGCGGTATCGACCACCGCCGCTGGAACGCCGCGCCGGCGCCCCGCGTACGTGACCCAGTCGCGCAGCACCTCGGGCATGCGCTCGAAGAACTCGGCCCCGCGGGAAACGTAGCGAGCGAGCCAGCCGGTCATGAAGATCTCGACCACGGCAGGGCTCCACCGCAGCGGACCGCCGTGGTTGTAATCGGCAGAAGGGGGGGTATCTATCTATTTCAGGTAGGATGGGGCGGTGTCTTCGGTCGTGGGCAGGGACTATCCGAGCTCCTACGGGGAGCTGCTGGCCTGGTTCCCTGACGATGACGCGTGCCGGGACTACTTGGA
>JAABUU010008018.1_pt1 | contig 10648 bp, 8 predicted proteins | sample 5559301 | NCBI WGS metagenome assembly JAABUU01 (sample SAMN10711884, study PRJNA513360) | rock metagenome | isolation source: Antarctica rocks | place: Antarctica: Victoria Land, Richard Nunatak white
CTGCTGCCAAGGCAGACCACACAGCAGCTGGCAGAGAAGCTGCTCCAGTCTCAAGGTCACCTGCTCCCCCAGCTCCTGCAGCTGCCAGGTCACCCTTGTCTAAGGTAGCAACCAACAACGCTCTCAACTGTGGCTGGTATTGTGCAGCAGGTGCTGTCAGTGCCTGCTTGTGCGGTGTCTGACTGCATTCCACCAGACAGCTTGGGCTCACCTCAAGCTTATTACATTTGACTGTCACTTTCTCTAATTGTTGCTTTTCATGTCTGACTGCATTGCAATCATGTTGAAAATGCCATCCTTGCAGCACGTGCTTGCTGTGCATCAACCAGTCAGGCCCTTCATGCTCTGCTCATTGTTCTCATGCTCATCTAAAACTGTCATTATGATCACTGAACATCATTACACAACCAGTCTGCACCACTCAGCTGCTGCTGCTTTATTGAGCTCGTGCTGCTTGACAGCTGTTGAGGTATGTCAGCATTTACGCAATCTCATTGCTGGCAGGCCTATGCCCATAGCCTGTGTTGCAGGTCACCACAGCCAGGACTGATGACAAAGAAGATCCCCAGCATGAAGCTGGTGCTGTAGGCAGTCCCCAGCATCCAAGCCCTGCAGGTCTGCTGCATGCAATGTGTGCATTTGTGCATGTGTCATTGCACCAGATGTCATGGCTGGCTCATCTGGGTCATCTCCCTCCAGAATGAAGCAGTCAATGCATGATGCATGCTTGCTGGGTGTGATCTAACGTTCTATTAATTGTGCATGCCTGCTATTGAAGAACCTCATGCATGAGGGACATGTGTCATGTTCATTCCTCTCAGCCCTAATGCTTCTTGCATCATGTTGTGCTTTGCATCAGCATCATGCCTTGTCTGCTGTAACATCATGCAAAATTATTTTGGCATCGAAAATGCTGTTTTTCAACACCGAGAATGCCGCATGGCAAGGGCCGCCATCACAGATGATAATGCAATGAAATGCCTCACTCAAAACCTTTGCTGCATGTGAATGTGCAGGAGCAAAGCAGGCTGGAAGGGGTGGGCATGCTGACAGGGTGCTGAAGGCTCACTCCCGTGATCTAGGACAACGACAACAGCTGGTGCATGCTAAGTTGCATCAGGGCCATCCCCCCACCAAGTCTGCAGGTTAATCTTACCTCTTGTTGCTTATTGCCTGTGCATCTGAGGTACCGTGATTTGTTGCTTTTGTAATATTTTTTTCAGGAAATGGAAGACATTGTTTGCCTGCAGTCTGAGCAGTCAGGGTAATTGTCTTCCTGCAATGTTGCCTTCATGCCTGCACCTGTTGCCTTCACGCCTACACCAGTTGCCTTCTATCCTGGCAACCTGGTTTGCCAAGTGATTGCAGCCTTGTGATTACCAGAGTCTGTGTGTGCCTCAGTGTTTGCCAGCTGGGCTCTTGCCCTCTCCTGCTTCATTTTCTGCATCCACCCACTGCTGGCCTTGTGTCCGTCACACTGTGTGTAACACATTCCTGATGCTGATGGCATACAGTGGAATTTTGCTTTGTTTCCTTCATATATGCACCTTGCATCCATGAGGCTTTCGATGCCTATGCTATATCGAGAATGCCTTGTCAAGTGGTGTTAAACGTGTAATCATGCTGATGCAGAAGCGGCGTCTGGAAAGAGCTTCATGGATTTGAAGGCAGAGCCTGGTGTGGCAGACACAGATAACTTCACAAAACAGGCTGCTGCAGGTTTGCCTTCCACCAAGGGGGTCCAGGGGGGTTTGAGAGAGGCGGTCAGCCCCACCAGAGATCGCATGGCTCAGGCATTGAGGTGAATCCAGACTACACGCATTGAGGTGATGCCAATTTGCTTTGTTTCCATGAGTATGTCATCATATGTTGCAGCCTAGGATGCACATCAACATTGCACATCCAGACTGCATTGGCTGCTGTCCCTGACTACTATGGTTCCGTCGTACTGTTTGCGACTTTGATGCAGGTGTGCAGAGCAGCTGTTTCTCCCCATCTGCCTTGCTTGCCTTGCATGCTTTCTCTGTTGAATTGGATTTCAGCAAACAGAAGTGCAATGTGCATTGGATTGTGTTGAGATCTCAGAACAGCATGTGATGCTCCGCTCATGTCATTGTTTGCTTCACATGCAGGCGTCGTGTTTGACGAGCCAAATGTACTGAGGTATCATACAACGGTGGCGTGGAGTTTGGTAGTGGAGCAGGTGACTTGCAGCAGATGCAAGCATATAGGACAAGGGTTCAATGACTCTCAGAATGTAGCTGTGTTGCCATTTCACAATGATCGCCTAGTGCTTGGCAGGTGCATGTCTCAATGGCATCTGTGCATTATAGCAAGCATTGGACAGCACTGCAGCATGGGGGTTTGTGCCATTGTTGGACTCGCACGTTTAGGAAGGCTTAGCCCGTGATTCAGGTTTGAATACTTGATAGCAGAACAATCTGGCGCTGAAAGGCGTATTTGCAGACTGTGAATACAACTGTTACATCATAAGATTCAAGCTTGGCTTAGACTGCTGCACAGTCTGTGATAGTGTAGCACAGTTGAGGTACACCAGTAAGAGCAGCTTTTTGAATGGTAAACATCACAGATCGATGTGGAATGCATAAGGCACAGTGAACGCCGCAGGCTAAGTGCACTGACATGTAATTATTATGAGCCACTTGGTAAGTTCGTCCAACAAGCTTCTATCATGACCACGGACGTTGACTGCCTTTTATTGTATTGTACACAGCTCCGTGATTACATGAGCCCAACATTCACCGCACTGTGCACGACTTCAAACAGTTCAGTCAGCCAATAAATTTTGCAACAGCACGATCAGATTAGACCATATCATTATGACACCACTGCAGTGACCACATGAATGGAAAATCACCGCACCCTAGAGAATATGTCTCTGGAACCATTTTGCAAGCAGGTGCATCAAAACTTTTGGATGTTACACTATTTACAACCATTGACTCTGGGAAACATGTTAAACCATTGACTCTGGGAAACATGTAAAACAAGGTCAGAATAATGTGAACAGGGCCTTAGAGGTAGTCTAGAAAATTATTTACAGTCCTTGCTTTCTTGCAATGCGTTGCTGTTGTTTTGTCCAACTATGCATGCGTCGGTTGATGCTCTGCTGCCAACTGCCTCTGCTTGCAGTCTGCCACGAGACAACCTCAGTAGAGTGAGCGGTATACTCATCAGGGCCTGCCCCATTCTTGCTGTAATCCCACTCCTGAGCAAGCTCTGGACAGCATGTTGCGAGAGAGTTGCAGCTGCACACAGCATGTCCGCTGCAGCAAGGGCAGCCTCTCGGATTTGAAGTACGATGATTGGGTGTGGCCACCCATCTGTGCAAAATGCTGAGTGAGCATTGACGGCACACCCAGTGAACTGGTTTATGGCTGCCGAGAGTGATGTCTTCCGGGAACAGACCCTGTTCAGCATTTTTGTCATGATCCCATTCGCTTAGCAGAGCGTGATTACTCTCTGCAAAAGTAGGGTGTTTGTGCCTTGAGCCATCCTTCCTGCGTCCACGCCTTGCATTGTAGCACTTGGGGCAGTCAGTGCCCCCTGCCACTCGATGTGCAATTCTTGTACTCCACTGATTGCCACACTCTGCGCACTCCCAAGTCGCCTTATAGTGGCTTTGAGCGGTGTATTCCTGTGGAGTGCCCTTGTTCTTTTCGTTGCACCAGGATTTGGCGATGTCAGGAGCCACAGCAGCCAAACTGTTGCCTTTGCTCACTTTGACTCCAGCACAGTATGGACAGCCGTGCCCCTGTGTTCTGGTGTATACCTGTGCATCCCAGTGATGAGGATCATCAGCTGTTCCCTCGAGGCAAATCCAACCACAAATTTTGTGGCTATGCGGCTTGATCTGAACATTGTCAAGATGATGGTTGTTCTCATAGTCCCATTCCTGCTCCAGCCTTGGTGACAGCAAGCTGAGATCAGGCCTCTGCTGTTGGAGGTGGCAGCATGACAACAGCTTGCTGTTGGGTCCCACACACTTGCCTGCAGCATACAGGCCCACACTCAAAAATTTACATCATAAGTGAGCATGAGGTCCATGCAAGAGCTTCCAGGCATCGACTTGCTGCAGCTTGCAGTATGTTATGGCACAATTTTCAAGTGTTTGCCACAATTGTGAAAAATTGCTTCTGAAGATGTCAAATGGCAGAACACTCAGCTCACCTGGGTAGGCGTTGTATTTTGTCTGCAGCACGTGTAGCAAGGAGGTACTTCTGCCATACAGAGGTTTTCCCAAGAAAGGTCGGCAGAGTGGCGCCTGCCTGCAGGCAGTGACAAAGCTGAGGCTGACGGAGCAAATTTAAAGCAGCGAGTGCATGACTGTGGCGCATGTACCATTGGGAGGCGTATCTGCGGTGTGCTGAAGTATCAGGAAAAAAAACCATCTGAAAAGGCAAGGAAACAGTCCAGGGTGCGACGAGTCACGACGCCTGGACTACAGCAACAACGTGAAGTCGTGTAAACTGGTCGGCTCGGCAATGGCAGCAGTTGTCGATGTACAAAGGCCGTGCAGTGTGCAGATTTCCACGCAGGATATCAAGCGTCGTGGTGCTCCAGCACCTGGCCGTGAAGAAGCACATGTTTTTAAGAGCACATATAGTGCATTCTGTGTGACAAGCACACGCTGGAAAGCAGGACACAAGGCAAGAAAGTAAAAGTCTGAACAGTGTGCTTTGTTTCTTGCTTGATGCAGAGGCTGCATGTGGAAAGAGCTTGGAAGTGGGACACATCCCTCAGTCAGCTTCAAGGGCAGGGTGTGTGATGTCTGATGCACATTTTCCAGGACTGGAGCCAGCCATCTGAATCTGGGCTCAGCATGCACAGCGTATCAATCCAATTTGGATTACCCAAGGGCTTCTGGGCCTGTAAAGACAGCCTCATGAGCAGGGTCTTTTGTGTCAGAAGCTTTCTACCCTGGTTTGCAGCAAGCCGTCCCCAACGGGGCTCAGCATGCATAGCATGTCAAGTCAGATCTCCTGCCATCCAGCCAGCCACCCCCAAGAGCCATTTCAGAACCATACTACCCTGGCTTGGAGCATGCTATTCTAGGTGGGCATGATGTGCACACCAGATCCAGCACAAGCTGCCACAACTGACAAACTCTGCTGCAAGCACCTCCCATGCTTGTTCTTCTGCCTTATATGAAATCTACCCAGGCCCATTTCTGACTGGGCAAGGATGCTTGCTTTGATCTGCCTGGCACAGGCCTTGTGCAGCAGTCTGTCATTTGTTACTATAGACACAAATGCGGAAGAAGAGTGTGTCACCAGTGCAGAGGGCATGGTGTCAATGGAGGTACATGACGCTCAGTCTCCTGACGGCTTTCAGGAGTTTGGCTTGCCTGACCTTCAGATTCCTGAATATATGTACAGTGCAGCTCTGGTACCGTCTGCCCCCTCAATGCTCCATCAGCATGCAACACTGGCACTTGTGACTTGCACTTGCACCTCATCACTTGTGTTTCAGTGTTGATGCTGCATCTGAAAGCATCAATTTTCAGTCAGGTACTAAGTGGCCTTGTTGCCATGTTCTTGATAGAAGTCCCAGTGAGGTGTAATCCAACCTTTGCTGCCATTTGGAGTAGTTTGTGCATGCTTGCAAACAAACAAGTTCATACATGAAGGATGCGTTTTGTATGGATCCCTTTTTGCATCTGGCCCTCTTTGCATCAGGCCCTCTTTGCATCACCTTGTGCTTTGCATCAGCCTCATGCCTTGTTTACTATCACATCATACAGAATCTCCTTGGCACCGACAATGCAACATGATGAGGCCCTCCATGAGAGCTTGAGGTGATCATGCAATGAAACGTTTCCATACAAACCTTCACAGCCTTGGCCCACAGTTACACAATTCTTGCTGAGGCAGGGGTGGGCATGCTGACAAGATGCTGAAGGCTCGCTCAGGTGATCTGGGACAGCGGCAGCAGCTGGTTCATGCTAAGTTACATCAGGGCCATCCCCCCACCAAGTCTGCAGGTGTTTCATCATACCTCTTATTTCTTCTTGCCTGTGCATCTGTGCTGACGTAATTTGTTGCTTTTGTGCTTTCTTTCCAGGAAATGGGAGACATTGTTTGCCTGCCGTCTGAGCAGTCGAGGTGATTGCCGTCCTGCAATGTTGCCTTCATGCCTGCACCTGTTGCCTTCTATCTTGGCAATCTGATGTACCAAGTGATTGCAGCCTTGTGATTACAACAGTCTGTGTGTGTCTCAGTGTTTGTCAGCCGGGCTTTTGCCCTCTCTTGCTTCAGTCACGAAGTGCTGGCCTTGTGTCTGTGACACTGTGTGTAACACATTATTGATGCTGATGGCATACAGTGGTATTTTGCTTTGTTTTCTTTGTGGTACCTTGTATCCATGAGGCTGTCAATGCCTATGCTATATCGAGAATGTCAAAAGGTGTTGAAACGTGTAATCATGCTGATGCAGAAGCGGCGTCTGGAAAGAGCTTCATGGATTTGAAGGCAGAGCCTGGTGTGGCAGACACAGATAACTTCACAAAACAGGCTGCTGCAGGTTCCCCTTCCACCAAGGGGGGTCAGGGGGGTTTGAGAGACTGCAAGGCTAATGTTTGCAAGGACACCGTCACGATACAGTCAAAGGTCTGGTCTAGCCCTCTAATCCATCACTTTCAAAGTTGAGTTTTCAGGCAGACAATGTCTTGCAAGCCTCAAATTGCCTGCAAGCAACAGATCTGTCTCATCTGGATTCAACCGCACATGTGCAGGGGTAAGAAGAAAGTGTTCAAAGTCTTGGTGTGGGCGTGGCTAGCCTTGTTGCAGCAGCATGCACCAGCTATTGCCACTGACCTGGATGCCAGCGTGTGCATGTCACACAAACAATGCATTGTATGGAAGATGCGTTTGCTGCGCAATCTGCCTTCAGAGGCCCTGTAAGCACCACGGCGCTTGATCTCCTGCCTCCTCTGCGCAGTGGCAGACGCACCTTGCCTTTTGTACTGCTGCCAGTAGCAGGGTCAGTAAGCCGTTGCCGAGCCAATCCTAGGAAAAGTTCGTGCCGCTGCTGCTGTCCGGTGAACAGTCACTCTCAGGACTGAGTTGATGCTTTTTCAGATAGCCTTGTCTTCCGATACTCCAGCACACTGCAGATACACTTCCCAATGGTACCTGCGCCGCAGTCATGCTGTCGCTGATTTACAGTTAGCCCCCGCGGACACAGTTTGTGAGTCACGTCCTTGTCACTTGCTGCAGGCAGGTGCCACTCTGCCGACCATTTATGGGGAAACCTCTGTATGGCAGATGCCTCTCCATGCTACATATGCTACAACCTAGGCACAAGGCCTGCCCAGGTGAGCTGAACATATTGCCGTTTGGGACGTTCAAGAGCACCTTTATGCAACTGCGGCAAGCGACCTTGGGACGCGCCAAAACATTCGACAAGCTGCAGCAAGTCTATGCCTGGAAGCTCTTGCATGGTCAATTATGCTCACCTCATGCTCAATCATGACTTCCAGATTGAGTAAGGGCGCATATGCTGCAGGCAAGGCTGTGGGACCCAACAGCAAGCCAGCAAGGTGCTGCCTTGCCCAACAGCAGAGGCCACATCTCAGCTTGCTGTCGCCAAGGCTGGGGCAGGAATGGGACTATGACAAAAATCAGCATCTTCACAATGTCTGTATCAAGCCACATAGCAACAAATTTTATGCTTGGATTTGCCCTGAGGGAACAGCTGATGATCCTCATCACTGGGATGCAAAGATAACAACCAGAACAAAGGGGCATGGCTGTCCATATTGTGCTGGAGTCAAAGTGAGCAAAGGCAACAGTTTGGCTACTGTGGCTCCTGACGTTGCCAAATCCTGGTAATACGAAAAGAACAAGGGCACTCCACTGGACTATACCTCTGGAAGCGGCTATAAGGCAACTTGGGACTGCCCAGAGTGTGGCAACCGGTGGAGTACAACAATCAAAAGTCGAGTAACAAAGGGCTCTGGCTGCTCCAAGTGCTATAGCACAAGAAATGGACGTCGAAAGGATGGCCAAGGCATACGCATCCCACTTTTGCAGAGTGCAACCATGCTCTGCTAAGTGAATGGGATCATAACAAAAATGCTGAACAGGGTCTGTTTCCGGAAGACATCACTCTTCGCAGCAGTAAAATAGTGCACTGGGTGTGCCGGCAATGCTCGCTAAGCGTTTTGCACAGATGGGTGACCACACCCGATGTGCGCACTCAACATCAGTCAGGATGCCCCTACTGCAATGGACATGCAGTCTGCAAATGCAACTCTCTTGCAACATGCTGTCCAGAGTTTGGGATTACAGCAAGAATGAGGCAGGTCCTGACGAGTACACTGCTCAATCAAACGCGGTGGTCTGGTGGCAGACTGCAAGCAGAGGCAGTTGGCAGCAGGATGTCAATCACCTCATGCGGGGTAAAACAAGACCACAGCAACACATCGCAAGAAAGCAAGGCCTTTGAGCTGTATTGTTGAAAACATCTCTACAAGCAAACGTGTTCACATTGTTGTGACTTTTTGCCACCTGTTTTGTAGAGTACCGGACAGGAAAGGTGTACTCTGGATACAAGAAAGATGCTGTAAGTTTGTGTTTCTTGTCTTGTTGCTGTAATGAGAGGCTTCTGTCATGGCTCAGGCATTGGAGTGAAACCAAACTATGCGTGCTGAGGGGACACTGGTTTGCTGACTTTCAATCAATGGCCCAAACCGAAGTGATTTAGATTGCACATCACTGATGCACGTTCAGACTGCATCGGCGGTTGTCTTTGCGCTTTCCGTCTGTGAGTACTGCTGTTTCACTGTAATGTCTGCATCACATTTGCAGATTGCTGACATGGAGAGCTGCTCTTGTTTTTGCTGCAGTTTGAAATCAATCTGTCGTACTTGCCTGGCATGTTTTCTGTGTTGCTTTTAGCAAGGAGGGTTGCAATGGCTTGGGTTGCAAACGGCAGAAGCGCATAAGGTGCTTGGCTCACGTCTTTGTTTTCTCCGCATACAGGCATCGTGCATGACGAGCCAAATGCCCTGAGGTACAGCACCAAGTGAGCTGCAGTCTAATTTAAGAGCACATGATTTGCAGCAGTAAAACAAGTTTTCAGGATGCATTGCAGGTCTGTTCTAGCTGCATTTGCAAGCTTGCTTTCAGATGATAGGTTGTCTACCGCTTGGCAGGTGTCTTCCAATGTTGTACTGGCATCAGCGCATGACAGCAAGCATCTGACAGCTCTGAAGCACGGGGGTTTTGCCAACGCTGAATAGCGCTTGTAGGAAGCATACGATTTAGGTTAGCATCCTGTCGAAAGGTGTCTTTGTGTTCAGACCTTATGTTGACGGATGAGGCTGCTGCATGGTCTACAGCAGAGCAGCACACCTAAGAGATAAACCAAACAACAGTGGTCATTTCTCAGAGTGGTGGACCAAGATACACAGTGAACAATTTTGCCCAAGTGCATTGACTCAAGTGTCTTGTGAGCCAAATGGCAACTCCTATTTATGTGTAGAAGCATGCAATGCCCTGAATCCAAGTTGTACACTGCTCTGTGCTCAGATGAGAGCACACGCATTTCCGAACATATTGTTGTAGGCAAAAGCCCAATCACACTTTACATTTCCACTACGCTAGCTCATTACCCTGCCACACATACCAGGTAAACTTGCAGCTTTGTCAGTCAGCAACCAAACAATGGTCAAAATAAACCCTCCCTGTGTGCTGCCACAACAGTGAGAACATCAATGAAACCTACAACCTGGAGAACACGTATCCAAGTTCTTTCCACATCCAGTTGCTACATATAAACAATCTGCAACACCAATAGTATGCCATCCTTATCCACACACCATAGACTCTGTAAAACATATGGAACAAGGTCATGATCATGTCAACAGGTTCGCTGTTTGAGCTGGTCAAGAATACAGCTCAACGTCCTTGCTTTCTTGCATTGTATCGCTGTTGTTTCAGCCAAATCTGCATGCGCTGATCGATGCTCTGCTGCCAGCTGCCTCTGCTTGCACTCTGCCACCACAAGACCGCTTGTGAGCCAGCAGTGTAATCACCAGGGCCAGTCTCATTCTTGCCATAATCCCATTCCTGAGCAAGCTCTGGACAGCGCGTTGCAAGAGAGTTGCATTTGCAGACTGTATGTCCACTGCAGTAGGGGCATCCCCTCTGACGTGAGGTACGCGCATTCGGTGTGGTCATCCATCTGTGCAGAACGCTTAGTGAGCATTGCCGGCACACCCAGTGCACTGGTTTACTGCTGCGAAGAGTGATGTCTTCCGGAAACAGACCCTGTTCAGCATTTTTATCGTGATCCCATTCACTTAGCAGAGCATGGTTGCACTCTGCAAAAGTGGGATGCGTATGCCTTGAGCCATCCTTTCGACGTCCATTTCTTGTGCTAGCACTTGGAGCAGCCAGAGCCCTTTGTTACTCGACTTTTGATTGTTGTACTCCACTGGTTGCCACACTCTGTGCAGTCCCAAGTTGCCTTATAGCTGCTTCCAGAAGTATAGTCCTGTGGAGTGCCCTTGTTCTTTTTGTAGCACCAGGATTTGGCAATGTCAGGAGCCACAGTAGCCAAACTGTTGCCTTTGCTCACTTTGACTCCAGCACAATATGGACAGCCATGCCCCTTTGTTCTG
>JAABUU010008024.1_pt1 | contig 10643 bp, 10 predicted proteins | sample 5559301 | NCBI WGS metagenome assembly JAABUU01 (sample SAMN10711884, study PRJNA513360) | rock metagenome | isolation source: Antarctica rocks | place: Antarctica: Victoria Land, Richard Nunatak white
GGACGTTCCGCCCGCTGGCGGTGCTGCTGCCCGAGCGGAGCACCCCGGAACTGGTCTACCTGCAAGCCAAGTTCGCCGCGCTGACCTCCTACGCCATCTCCGCCCAGCTGCTCGCCGAGGTGCTGCCGCTGGGGCGCCGGCCCGATCCGACCGTCCTGCGGCGGCAGGTGCAAGCCACCGCGCACCGCCTGGAGGGCGAGCTCGGCGAGGAGCAGGTCAGTTTCATCGACACCTGCCAACGCGACCGCGACGCGCTGGCCCGCCCGGACCTACCGATCACCGTCGGTCTCGACGGCGGCTACGTGCACTCCGCCACCCAACACTCACGACGCGATGGCTGGTTCGAGGTGATCGCCGGTAAAGTCATGCCCACCCACGGAAAACCGACCTGCTTCGGGTACGTGCAAACCTATGACACCAAACCGAAACGGCGCTTGTTCGAGGTGCTCAACTCCCACGGAATGCAGCCCAACCAGCAGATCACGTTCGTCACCGACGGCGGTGAGGACATCCGGGACCTACCACGCTTCCTCAACCCCCAAGCCGAGCATCTCCTGGACTGGTTCCACATCACGATGCGCCTGACCGTGATGAGCACCATGGCCAAGGGCCTGCGCGCACCGCCACCGGACCCCGATGAATTCCAGCCCGCCGCGCGATGCGACCTTGCCACAGAGGTCGGCAAGAGCCTGGAGAGTCTCAAATGGTTTCTCTGGCACGGCAACGTGTACCGCGCCCTGCAGACCATCGAGGACCTTCAGTGCCAGCTCGACGAAGGCGGCGAGGAGACCACCTTCGAACAGGCCAGACTGGTCAAGGCGATGCGTGAGTTCGACACCTACATCCGGGCCAACGCCGACCGGATCCCCAACTACGGGGAACACCACCGCGCCGGGGAGACCATCTCCAGCTCCTTCGTCGAGTCCGCCGTGAACCAGGTCATCAGCAAACGCGTGGTGAAGAAACAACGTTCTCTCCCGTCCTCATCGCGGCTTGTAAGGGCTCCCGGTGTGCCCGAGCTCTTCCCTATTGCGGCATCACCGCGCTGAGAAGCGCGGCCATCTCCGTCTCGGACGAAGCCGGGGTGAGATCTCGGTCGAGCAGGTCGAGCAGCACGCCAAACAGGGGCAGCCGGGCGGTGTCCGCCCGGCTGGCCAGCCGATTGGCCAGGTGGGCGGCCGGTACGCCCTCGACGGTCTGCTGGGCCGCCTGCATCGCCGCGAGCGCAGTTGAAGGTCTTTCTCCCCGCCCCATCCGCTCGCCGAAGACCTTGTTCCGGCCGGACAGTCCGGTCACCTCCAAGTCGCCGACACCGGCCAGGCCGACGGCGGTCACCTTCCGCCCTCCGACGGCCTCGGTCCACGCGAGCAGTTCCGTCACTGCTTGGGTGAAGATCGCCGCCCGCAGGTCATGCCAGGGCTGCCCCTCGGTGGCCAGACCGTCAGCGATACCGAGCGCGATCGCGTACACGTTCTTGAGCGCCGCGCAGACCTCCACCCCGGATTCGTCCTCGCTCACCTGCGCTCGGTATGCGCTTGTCGCAAACACCACGGCCAACCGGTCGCCGACCGACTGGTCGGCACTGGCAAACACAGCCGCGGTCGGCCGACCGGCTGCCACCTCGTTCGCCTTGCACGGACCAGCAACGGCTACGACGGTAGGGGCCTTAAGCCCGACCCGGTCAGCCATCGACCGCAGGGCTCCCGGTAGCAGGGCCGACGGGGCGTGCTCGTTGCCTACGAACCCCTTGGTCGTGATCGCGAGCGGTGCACCGGGGGGTAGCAGCGGAAGAGCACGGTCGAGCACGGCTTCGAACCCGACCGAGGCGACGGCGAGCACTACCACGTCGGCACCGTCCAGAGCGCCCGCAAGGTCATCGGCACCAAACAGCGCGGTCCTGTCGGCCAGCCGGACACCAGTGCGGGGGTGTGGGGCGCCGGCGCGGCAAGCGTCGAGGACCTCGTCATCCAGCCAGGTTCCCCAGAGACGGACGTCGCGACCCGCGGTCCGCAGAGGTGTCGCCAGCGCTGATCCCATGGCGCCGGCGCCCAGGATTGTGATGATCATCAGACCTCTTTACACCACCGTTGCTGCTTCTAAACAACACTTGACACATCTTAAACCCGCAGAGAATGGTGGATCCAACAGATCTGGCGTGCGAACGTGACTCGTGCCATAGTTAGGAGATCCTATGAGTTCGGCATCATTGGAGTGCCGTGACGCGACCAAGGCGTTCGGTGGGGCGCCCGTCCTGCGCGGCGTCTCGCTCACCCTTATGCTCCGCACGGTCACCGCTTTGGTGGCGAGAACGGCGCTGGTAAGTCGACTCTGATGAAGATCGTCTTCGGTCAGGTCAGGCCCGACGGGCGGCAGCATCGCCCTCGGCGGCACAACCCTCGACCACGCCGACGTCCGCGCCTCGCAGTGACTCGGCGTCGCCATCGTCCCCAGGAGCTCGCACCGATCGTCGACAGGACCGTCTATGAGAACCTGTTCGTGGGGCGGGAGGTCCGTTCGTCCGTGGGCCTGCTCGACCGCCGGGCGATGATCCGCCGAGCTCGCGAGATGCTCGACGTCTTTGGTGTCAGCATCGACTCCACCGGACCGGTGCGCACGCTGTCGGTGGCTTTACAGCAGATCGTCGAGATCGTCAAGACCACCAGTCGCGGCGCGAACGTGGTCCTGCTCGACGAACCCACCGCGGCCATCGCCGACCGCGAGGTCGACCTCCTCTATGGCATTGTCCTGGGCGAGCAGGGTGTCGCCATGCAATACACGACCCACAAGCTGGCCGAGATCCGGGCGCTGGCCGACCGGGTCATCGCGGTGAAGGCTGGCCTGCCCGACACCTCCGGCCTGGCCGCGAGCGTCCTGCCCGACGACGTCGCGGCGGGGGTAGCAGGAGATGCAGATGGTGGCCGACAAGCTCGGGGGCAAGGGAAACATCGTCGTCCTGCAGGGCCCGCTGGGGCAGTCCGCCGAATTCGACCGCCCCAAGGGCATCCAGAACGTGCTGGTCAAATACCCGGCATCAAGGTGCTGGCCCCGGACACCGCGAACTGGAAGGGTGACGAAGCCGTCGACCGCGCCAAGAACTGGCTGTCGAGCTTCAGCGGAAAGCTCAACGGCGTTGTCTCGGAGAACGACGATATGGGCCTGGGTGCCCTGCAGGCCGCTAAAGAGGCTGGCGTGACACTGCCGATGGTCGGCATCGATGGCATCGTCAACGCCGTGAAGAACGGCGAGTTCATCGGCAGGTCACTGCAACACGGCCGGGTCGAGATGGCGGCCGGTCTGGGTGTGGCCATGCGCATCGCCAAGGGCGAGCAGGTCAAGACGCCGGCCTACGTCATGGCGACCGTTACGAATAACAACGTCGACGCGGTCCTCGCGGAGGTCGTCACCGGGAAGGACAAGCTGCTCGCTCGCCTGCCCGCGCTGGTGGATCAGAACCTGCAGACCGGCAACATCGCCTATGAGAGCCTGCCGGGGCAGACGCGGTGATAACGGACCGGCAACGGACAGGAGACGCCCTCGTCATCGCCGTTGATTGCTCGACCACCGCGGCCAAGGCAGTCGCCGTCGACGCCAGTGGGGGGACGGCCGCGGCCGCCCGCCGTGACCTGTCCGTCGCTAGCCCGCACCCCGGTTGGCACGAGCAGGACCCTGAGCAATGGTGGACGGCGACCCGCGACGCGATCGCGGAGACTGTGGCACAGCTCGACGACCCTTCCCGAGTCGGTGCGGTGTGCCTGACCCACCAGCGCGAGTCGTTCGTCTGCCTCGACGCAGCCGGCCGCGCCCTGCGCCCGGCGATTCTCTGGGTCGACAGCCGCGCACATGCACAGATCGAGGCACTGGGGTCTGACCACATCCAGGCACTGTCCGGCAAGCCGCCGGACGTCACCCCGGCGATCTACAAGCTGGCGTGGCTGGCCCACCACGAACCGGAGGTGCTGAAGGACGCCGCCCAGATCGGCGACGTGCAGGGCTACCTCAACCAGCGCCTCACTGGCAGGTGGTGCACCAGCCACGTCTCGGCCGACGCCCTCGGATTGTTCGACCTCTCGCAACGGACGTGGTCCGACGAGCTGCTCGAGCTGGCCGGCGTCCGACGCGACCAGCTGCCCCAGCTGGTCGCACCGGGCGCCACGGTCGGCACCCTGACCGACGAGGCCGCCGACGCCGTGGGCCTGACGGCGGCCACCCCCGTGGTGGCCGGTGTAGGCGACGGGCAGGCCGCTGGTCTCGGGGCGGACGTTACCTCTCCCGGCCTGGCCTACCTGAACCTGGGCACGGCGATGGTGATGGGAGTGCAGAGCGCGGACTACCAGTGGCAGCCGCCGTTTCGGACGCTGGCCAGCGCGGTAGGCGGCACCTACACCCTCGAGACATTGCTCAGCTCGGGTACCTACCTGACGACGTGGTTCCGCACGCAATTCGGCGACGCCACACTCGAAGGCCGTCCAGACCCTCAGCTCGACGCCGCTGCCGAAGCCGTCGGCCCAGGAGCCGAAGGCCTGCTCACCCTGCCGTACTGGAACGCCGCCCAGTCGCCGTACTGGGACCCGCACGCCCGCGGGGCGATCATCGGATGGGCAGGCTGCCACACCCGCGCTCACGCCTACCGCTCTCTGTTAGAAGGCATCGCCTACGAGCTGCGCCTCCACCTTGACAGCCTCGAACAGGCGACCGGCGTCCCCGTCACGGTTCTACGGGCCATGGGTGGCGGGACCCGCAGCAGGTTATGGACCCAGCTCATCGCGGACGTCACGGGACGCGCCCTGCATATCTGCGCCGAGGAAGAGATGAGCGCGATGGGTGCTGCAGTGCTCGGATTCGTCCGCAACGACGACCACGACCTGCTGCATGAAGCGGCGGCCCGAATGGTGAGGATCGCGCACAGCGTCGAGCCCAACCCGGCCGCCTACGAGGTCTACGAGCGCTTCTACCACGTCTACAGAAACGTCTATCCATCCCTGCGGGACACGTTCCCCCTGCTCGCCGCGGCCGCCCGGTCCGCGGTCCGCGGTCCAGTCATCTGACACCGAAAGGCATCCAGCATGCGTGCAGCCATCTTCTACGGCCCGGGCGACCTGCGGTTGGAAGACGTCCCGTCCACCGAACCCGGCCCCGGAGAGATTCTTGTGGAGGTCAAAGCCGCCGCGACGTGCGGCACCGACCTGAAGTCCTATCGTCGCGGTCATCCCAAGCTTTTCCCTACCGTGCCCGCGCGGTTCGGCCACGAGTTCGCCGGCGTGGTGTCCGCCGTCGGTGACGGCGTCACTGCGTTCACCCCCGGCATGCGGGTGGTCTCCGCGAACAGTGCGCCGTGTTACGAGTGCTGGGCCTGCATGATCAACCGGCAGAGCCTCTGCGAAAACCTCGAATTCCTCAACGGGGCCTTCGCCGAGCAGATCGTGGTCCCAGCCAGCATCGTCGCCCGCAACACCTACCAGCTGCCCGATACGCTGGCCTTCGAGGCGGCGGCTCCACTGGAGCCGCTCGCCACTGTGGTGCACGGCATGGCCGAGAGCGGCATCACCCTCGGCGACGTCGTCGTCGTGCACGGCGCCGGCCCGATCGGCCTGATGTTCGTCCGGCTGGCCACGTTGCGCGGCGCCAGCGTCGTGTGCGTCGACCGGTCCGCCTGGCGTCTTGAGCAAGCGGCGTCCGCCGGTGCCGTCGAGACGATCGACCTCACCGACCTCGCCACCCCCGAAGCCCGCGCCACGGCCATCCGGTACGTCACACCAGGAGGACGCGGCGCCGACGTGGGCATCGAGGCGGCCGGGCTGTCCGAGGTCTGGGAGCAGACCGTCCAGACGCTGCGCCCCGGCGGCACCGCAGTCCTATTCGGCGGCCCCCCCAGGGGCACCAGCTTCTCGGTGGACACGGTCGACATGCACTACTCCGAGTACACCCTCAAGGGCGTCTTCCACCACACCCCGCAGTACGTGCAGACGGCCGTCAGCCTCCTCTCCGACGGCAAGGTCGACGGCTACTCGCTGATCACCGAGACCCGCCCCCTCGACCGTCTCGTCGACAGCCTCGAGGACATGGCCCAGGGTAAGGGCAGCAAGTACATCCTGACCCCGTGACGCCACGACACAAGGGAGGTACCCATGTTGCTCGCCGAGGAGCGTCAGCAGATCGTCGAAGTGTGCCAGGCCTGCAACGCAACCACCTGGTCGTCGGCACGGCGGGCAACGTGTCGGTTCACGTCCAACGACCTCGGCCCAGCGGGGTCGGCTACGGAGCCATGACCGCCGATCAGGTCGGCGTCCACCGGCTGGACGGCGCGCTGGTGGACGCACCGTTGAAACCGTCGAGCGAGTTTCCGCTGCACCTGGCGGCGTACCGGAACACCGGTGCGTCGGCGATCGTGCACACGTACGGGGTGGTCTCCACGGCCATCTCCACCGTCGTCGACGAAATCCCCCCGTCGCACTACTACACCGGCCCGTTCGGTGGCATTGTTAGAGTGGCGCGCTGCGCATCCTTCGGGACCGATGACCTGGCGCACAACGTCGTGACTGCTGGCATCCGGCGGTTGCGGGTGGACACGGTCGTCATGTCGACGTCGGCGGTCATCGACTACGTCACCTACCACCCACGTAGGAAACCGACCTGCTGAAGCGGACGATGTTCGACAGTGCGGCCCGTCGGATCCTGGACCTCGACCACTCCAAGTTTGAGCGGCGCGCGCGCTCTATGCCCACGCCGAGTTGAAGGTCTTCGACGTCATCGTCGACAGCGATACCTCGGCCGAAAACCTAGCGCGACTGCACGACACAGGGTTCAACGTCGTGGTCGCCCATCTGCTTGACCGCGGATCACGCCGGCGCATCGACGACGGCGAGAATCAGCAGTATATAAAGTTGCCGGAGTTGTTCGGTGAGCTCGCGTTGACTCACGAACGTGCCCGCGTAGCCATTTTTGGTGAGTCAACGCGGCATCTTGTGGCGAGAAGAGTGCGTCCGTACCATTGGGCTCGAGTCGGCAAGGAGGCGAGCCCATGACTGATGAGACCGCTGCAATGACCGCGCCGGGCACGCCGGCCCCTTTCCTCGAGCGCATCGGTATCCCGCGACCGCTGCGGTGGGGGTTCGTCGGGGTTCTGATTTTCATGGTCGGCGACGGGGTGGAGGTCACTTATCTCACCGACTACCTGACCCGACCTGACGGCGGCGGGCTCGCTGGCTCGCAGGCTTCGTTCGCCACGGTCACCCTCTACGGCGTCGGCGTGCTGATCGGTTCCTGGTTCTCCGGCACCCTCTCGGCCATCTGGGGCCCCCGGCGGGTGATGTGGCTCGGCGCCGCGATCTGGCTGGTATTCGAGGCGTTGTTCCTGTTCGCTGCGTTACCCACCAAGAACCTCGTCTTCATCGCTGTCATCTACGGCATTCGCGGGCTGGCGTATCCCCTGTTCGCCTTCGCCTTCCTGGTGTGGATCCAGACGATCAGTCGGCCCAGCATGCGCGGATCAGGGGCGGGCTGGTTCTGGTTCGCCTTCACCGGCGGCCTGCCCACGCTCGGCTCCGCGGTGGCCGCCCTGGCCATCGGCCCCCTCGGGCTCAGCCTCTACACCACCCTGGTCCTCTCGATAGTGGTCGTGGCCGTCGGTGCCGCCATCGGCTGCTTCGCCGTCCGCGAACCCCAGGGACTGCAACCCATCGCCGACGACACCGACGAGCACCCCCGCAGCTACCGGCGCCTCATCGGGGGGATCGACATCCTCTGGCGTGACAAACGGACCATCGCCGGGTTCTTCACCCGCATCGTCAACACCGCCCCACAGTACGGCTTCTTCGCCATGTTCCCGTTCACCTTCGGCCCCGCCACCCCCGGCGGAGGGTTCTTGACCACTGCCCAGGTCTCCCTGTTGGCCACCATCGCCTACGGCGCCAACATCGGCGCCAACCTGTTCTTTGGCGTCTTCGGCGACCACTTCGGCTGGCGACGCACCGTCACCTACTTTGGGTGCATCGGCTGCGCGCTCGCCACCCCCTTGTGGTACTTCGGCGGCGTCATTTCCCAAAGCTTCACCGTCACCGCCATCCTCGGCGCCGTCTACGGCATCCTGCTCGCGGGGTTCGTCCCCCTATCCGCGCTGATGCCCTCCATGGTGCACATCAAGGACAAGGGCGCCGCTCTGGCCGTTCTCAACACCGGCGCCGGCGGGGCGGCTCTGCTCGGGCCCGTCACCGTCACCGTGCTCTACCCGGTTGTCGGCGGCGGCGGCGTGGCCATCGCCTACTGCGTCATGTACCTGATCGTCGCCGGCCTCTCAACCCTCATCAGGGACACCGTCGATCCCGGTGAGCATAAGATGATTACGAGCAATTCGTAACTCACCTTGCCTGGCCCCGATGGCCGGTCAGCGTCCGCATCGACCGCGCTCGCGGTGAGAGAGTCGAGGAGGTCTTCGTGAGCAGCGCACTGTTCGATCTCACCGGACGCACCGCACTGGTCACCGGCGCCGCCAGCGGCATCGGTGCCCGGCTCGCCGTCGGCCTGGCCGAAGCCGGCGCCGACGTTGGCTGCCTTGATCTGGACACCCAGATCGATCACGCTGAGAACACCGCCGCCACCATACGTTCCCTCGGCCGCAACGCCACGGCGCTCACCGGCGACGTCACCGACGCCGCCTCCATCGAGGCGGCCCTCGACACTCACCTCCGTCAGCTCGCTCGGCTCGACATCGCCGTCAACTGCGCTGGGATCAACCACTCCTGCCCCGCCGAAGACATGGCCGACGCCGACTGGCGCCGCGTGATCGATGTCAACCTCACCGGAGTCTTCACCTGCTGCCGCGCCGAAGGCAGGCACATGCTTAAGACCCAAGGCGGCTCCATCATCAACATTGCGTCAATGTCGGCCACCGTCGCCAACCGTGGCCTGCTGCAAGCCCACTACAACGCTTCCAAGGCCGCGGTCAAACACCTGAGCACCACGCTGGCCCTAGAATGGGCGCGGCGAGGAATACGGGTCAATTCCATCAGTCCGGGCTACATCGCCACCCCCATGATCTCCGGGCCAGAATGGAAACCCAAGACCGACCGGTTCGCCGAGGACACCCCCATGGGACGACTCGGAACTCCCGACGACCTCGTCGGCCCCACCGTGTTCCTCGCCAGCGACGCAGCTAGCTACTGCACCGGGGCCGACCTACTCATCGACGGCGGCTTTACCGGCTGGTAAGGATGTCTGTGCCCGGGTGGGCTGTAGTTCGTCGACGCCCGATCGGTGGCGTGCATGTTCGGGACGTGCTGTGGCACCGGCGTAGGGGATCGGCACGGCAAACCGTGGCGCGCTATTCAACATCCCGTGAGTTCACGTAGGTCGTCGTCGGGGCCGTGATCGGCCGACCGGCCACCGGCTTGCTCCTCTAAACCGAAGTTACGTCTTCTGTGGCAGTTAGGAGCCCTTGCTGAGCAGGGGGTTCGTTGTTCGGTGGTGGCTGGTTCTGTCTACTTCAGGTTGAGCGGGATGACGGTGTCGAGCAGTTCGAAGGCGCAGCGTTGGGTTTCGGTGGGCACGGCCATTGTCGGCACGACGGGCCCGTCGGTGCCGTATTGGATGTTGTTGCGGGTCAGGGTGCCCAGGTGGTCGAGCAGGGTCCGCAACGATCGGACTGGCCGGTCGGTGTCGTCTTTGCGGTGTGAGGACTTGCGGGTCGCGGCGTGCGGGCGGGTCGCGGGGGCGACAGTGGAGTGCGTTCAGGCGGGGTCTGGTCGGTGAACGTCAACGGGGCCAGGGTCCGGCGCAGGTGCCGGGTGAGGTATGCGGCGAGCATCACGATGAACACGTGGCCGCGGACGCGGCCTTCGAGTCGGTGGTAGATCGGACGTAGGTCGAGGTCGTCGACCTTGATGGTGCGGAAGTCGCGTTCAACGTGGACGAGGTTCTTGTAGGCGGTCACCACCCCGGCCGCGTCCAGGGTCTTCTCGGGGATGGTGGTGCGGATCACGTAGATGCCGTCCAGGGGAGAACCGACCTTGCCGCCCGAGGAGTGACGACCATGATTGCGGCCCGACGCCACGGGCAGCCGAGCGCTTTGGGCACCGCCAGATCCACCCCGGCTCCAACCGGCCGCCCAGCACCCGCGGCCAGCCCCGCATCGTGTCTCCGGAACCCGCAGCCCTTTCCCGATCCGGCGGTGGCCCTTCCCGCCGCACCAGCACCGTGACCGGCAACAGCACATGCGTGATCAGGCACGCCGGGCAACGCGCCCGCCGCGGGCGCAGCACCCCGGCGAGGCCGTAGATGCTCCGTGCTCGTGCCCACCCCCAAGGGCGCAAACACCTCGGCAGTCTGGGCAGTCGAGCTGCCCCGCCGCCAACCGTGATTCGACCCGAGCCGCATCCGCCTCTACCGTCACCAACGGTGCCTCCGTGCATCCAGCACGGCCCTCCCGCAGCGGTCCTCCACGACACAGAGCGGGAGGGCCGTTGTCGTCTCAACTGAGCTTGCTCGCCACACTGACGGTGCCAAAAAGATCAACACGACAGCCGGGGGCCAGACGTGCTCGGCAACCGCAATGACGCACACCCAGCGACACGTCGTCATCCAGAGCGACGGTCAACACTGGCTCAGCGATTCGTTGGCGAGTACGACTCGCTAGAGGTTCAGGTCACCGC
>JAABUU010008027.1_pt1 | contig 10640 bp, 11 predicted proteins | sample 5559301 | NCBI WGS metagenome assembly JAABUU01 (sample SAMN10711884, study PRJNA513360) | rock metagenome | isolation source: Antarctica rocks | place: Antarctica: Victoria Land, Richard Nunatak white
TCCTAGGTCAACGCACAGTCAGGGTCAAAGCTCTGCAGCTAGCGCTACGGACGATATCTGCCGCACTGGTCCCACCTATACACGCGTTCGATGGTTTACTGGGCCTACCTGGCCGTACCGCCAGTCACATTGAGCTGTCATCGCACACGAACTGTTCTGCTAAGCAAGGACTGGTTTTGGATACAGACTTTTGACGACCACTGTACAAGTCAGATATCCTGGTTTCGGAGCACGAAACATTAGTCTGGAACTACGGAAGCTGCCTCGATCGCGACGCACGGGACTGCTTTGCGATTTGAAAGACGCTCTTCCGAGTTGTTTTACGTTCTGTGGCGGTAACAGCAAGTTTACTTCTGCATAACTGTGCTGCGAGCAAGTAGATCTACAAGTTTGCACCGCCTTGTGTGGAGAACAACTAGATGTCGTCTGACTCTGAGATGGCAACCGACCCTGTTCGTAACGGGAGCGTGGACGTGATCACATGGGACTTGCTGTTGCCAGGCGCAGCCAAGATCACCTCTGCTGTACCTTCTTCCGCGTTGCCCCTTCTTGCGCCAGGCACCTGCCGAGAGCAAATGCAGACGCTGCAGAAGTCAGTATTTACCTTAATCCCGAGACCTTCTGCAAAATTGCTGGAGAGTTTTGGAGAACCATCGGCTTCAGGCATCCCATCACCAAGGAGCTTGCCTACAAGGAACAGGTGACGCTGTTATGGCCCAATGACCAGAGATACCGCCGAGCTGCTCACCACATTGAGGCAAAGTACTTAGAGTACCAGGCAAACAAGCGGTACAAGCTAGTTGCCCTCAAGCAGACCCTGGACAAGAGAGCGGTATATGATGAGAATTCAGCAGCAAATCTGCTCAATGCTGCCAAATACTCTGCTGTGGCTGACCTGCTGTGGCCATTCATTGTACCTGCACAGGGTCGCCCTAGCAGCATTGCTGGCAAAGCTCTCCTGTACGCCAAGAAGCTTTGGCATGATTGGTCATTCAACGGCTGGGTGAGCATTCAAAGCAATGATGCAATGAGTGGATTTTACAACTGCTGCTCTGACAAGTATTCACCTGAGCTTCGATGGCTGCTGGAGCATGCATCAGCAATTGATCATTATGCTGCTGATAGCACACACCCAGCAACCCACTTGTTTGATCATGTGACTCGCTGGGATCTGATGTACCATGGCGGGTATGCAACAGATATCAGTGTCAGCAGAAACCTGAACCGGCTGTTGGACGCAGTGACTTGCTTTGCTTATTGGACCACCATAAGGCAGCACGAGCTTGCAGGTGCACTGATTTTGCGCAATAGGTTAAATGCTGCTATAGCTGAAGGTACAACTACAAGAGTTTTGTTGGGTAGTATGGCTCGCCTGCCACCTGAACTGTTGCAAGTGATAGTGGGTCATCTAGATGATTGACTCACACTGTGTCAACCTAAATCGCGTGTTTGCTTGTGTGGAGGTCTTCAGAATGTGTGAAGAAAAACTCCTATACCAACCAGAGTATGCTGCTTGCTTTTGAGGACTGATTTGAGCCTTAATGAGTAGTCTTCCGACGTTGACATAGATGTTTGTTATTTGAGCTGACACTGTCAGGTACAATGCTATGTCTCCTTTCAAGTGTGATCGCTTGTTGTACATGTGCTGTTGCAGCTTGTAAGCTTACTATTGTGCGGACCTATCATGACAATACTCGTCGACGCTGATGATTTCCCCTAGATTCAGTAAATCCAAACACCCCTAACAGACTAATAGTGTCATTACAACCGTGTTCTGGAAGTACTGACAGTCATTCAGATATGCAATCACGTGTGTAACTAAACTGTGCGTATCTATATGCGTGACTGTGAACACAGGATTGGATGTGCATGCAGACTGCCATGCACAGCAAATGCAGCTTGCTGTTGTGTGTTTTTAAGGCAGCGCAGGCAGTAAGATTGGCCACCCAGCATGAGTGTGCTGACTCAGCAGACTGGCGCAGGCTTGTCTGCTATGGTACATCTTGCATGCTGAGCAAGCAGGGCTCAAGATTGTATTGATGTCTTTGTGCAGTTCATTGAAAACGTTTAAAAAGATCCAGATTGCTTGGAGGCTCGTCTGCTCAGGAATGCCATCAGATTCAATGATGGTTGGCTGATTCGTATACACACTTCTGGTCGGCACAATTCTTAGTCTCACAGGCATAGCAGTCTTTTCATAAGACACATGACCCTTGGGGCCGCTCTGCAAATACTCATGACACAAGCAACCCTGGTCTGCCAGGTGTTGGGATCAAGCTCTGCTTATATCATGTGTGTACATGCTGTGCTCTTTTTCTCATTCCTTTCAACACAGGATTCTGAGTCACAACATGGCTGTGTCAATACGATGGTGTTGTCCTTGCAGGCATTTGGGCTAGCTGTGTTGATGGCCAGGGCAGGCCTTGCAATTCCTGCAGAGGCACCTGTGCAGCTGCCGGCATGCAGTGCTGTTCTTGCTGATATTGGCGATGAACAGAGCCTGTCTGCCAACCTGTCCACCTTCAGCGGTCACCTCAGACGAATACAGGTGAAGCCACTCCTCTTGTTTTTACACCCATATACTTTTCTTTTTGTTTCATTTGTTACTTTTGGTTTTCACTGTCATGGCTGTGCAAATTCAAACTTTGCTTGCCTTGTGATGTGACACAAGAGCTGTGTTTGCTCTCAAGTGCTGTGATTGTGTTCTGTGTCAGACTGTCTCTGCAGAGGCACATATAGCGCAGGCAGACTCAGAGGCAGACATACGCAACTGGCACTTGTGTGGTACGTCAGATGACCAATATGCATGGTTGGTGTGTTACCATCTCATCATGCTCTGCCCTTCCAGTTGGCACATGTCTGAGCTTTTTCATGTAACAGCTATATCAAGCTTGGGATTTGCTGCACTGCCATTGTCGCTCGGGATTGTGGTTTTTACAGTCATTGTGCTGCCTTATGCACAAGCTATACCCAGCTTGGGGTTTGTTGTGGTATCAAAATTGTCGTGCTGCTTCATGCAAAAGCCATACCAATCTGGGTTCTGCTGTGATGTCAGTTGTATAACAGACCCTACACACAATGCATGTTTTCAAGTCAACTTTTGGGTAAAGCCTACAAAATGTCAGAATTGGCAGTCAATCTGAGCGGCATCTTCTGGTGCTGCTTGATGAAGTGGGGCACGCCCTCGAGGCCATATGATTGAAGAGTGCTTTTTAAAACTAGTCCTCATCACAACTTGAGACAAATTAGGCAATGCTTACACAACTTCAAAACCCTGCAGGCAGTCAGGGCAGCAGATCCTTGATGCTGCTTGATGAAGTGTGGGCTGACACACTGAGCTCACATGAAGCATGACAACACAGCAAATAGCCATTTCAGTTTGTGTGTGTGTCAAAGAAACATGCACATCACTTCAAGACAAATTAGGCAAACCCTAGAGCTTTGGCCAATTTTGCAGGCCGTCAGGGCAGCATCTGACAGCAGATCTCTGGTGCTGCTGGATGAGGTCGGAACTGGTACTGAGCCAGTGGAGGGGTCGGCCCTGGGGGTGGCCCTGCTGGAAACCCTGGTCAAGGGGGGTAGGGGAGGTGCTGGATTCACCATGGCTACTACCCATCACAGGTTTGCGCTTGAAACTGCTGTGCACACAAGTGGCAGTGATCAACTCAACAAACCAAAAGATCGATTTGTACAGTGTGGAGAACATCAGATCTTGTCATTCATTCACTCATTCACTCACTCATTCACCCCCTCACTCACTCACCACTCACTCACCACTCACCCACCCACCCACCCACCCACCCACCCATTCCTTCATCGGTCCATCCATGCATCCAACTGTTCGTCTGTCCGTCCGTCCATCTGTCTGTCCATCCATTCGTTCATTCAACATCTTCCCTTAAGGTCAGGTATGAGCCCTGAGTAGCTCCCTGTATAGGGTGTTGTTTTGGCATGCCGTGTACCAACAACTCTCTACATCCGGAGAATGAACACACAATCATTGCCCCAGCTTTCGTATTTCCTGCAGCTCACTCACCTCCCTCAAATTTGAGAATGACGCCTTTGAGAATGCAAGTGTGGAGTTTGATGAGCAGAAGCTAGCCCCCACCTACCGCCTCTTGTGGGGCGTACCAGGGCGCTCCAATGCCCTCAACATTGCAGCAGGCCTCGGTCTAGACGCCTCCTTGGTGCAAGCAGCCAGAGACAGTCTGGGAACTGGCCAGGTGGAGTGTGGTTGCCCTTTGTGCATCCTTGAGCTGTTGCATGCACTTGTGTGATGTGTCTACTGTCATCTGTCATTGCTGCAGGCCTTGGTGCAGGCTCTTGATCAGTGAAAGCAGCTAGAGACAGCTCAGGCTGTGAATGTTTAGCATGACACTATTGCATGTGCACATGTGCTGTGTGGACCTCTTGGTGATGCACATGCCTCCTCTTGCACGATGATGCATCAATCACAATCGAAAAAGCAGGACGTGACACATGTTCAAGGGCTTGCTGCCAGAACGCATGCATGACAGGTGCCATGCAGTAGCCTCTGATGCACCAACCTAGTGTTGATCACTAGGCAGATTCTGAAGCTTGACTCAGGCAGATTTGATGGACAAATGAATGAATACTTTGAGTGTGATATGTCTACGTACAGGCGGCTGTGGACAGTACCATCATGGAGCTTGAAGGCTTGAAACGGAATGTAACAGCCGACAATGGCGCTGTGCAGCAGTTGCAGCGTCAGATGGCCACTCTGCGCAGGAAGCTGGTCAGTAGCAGGTCAGCAACCCTTGCATGTTTATGACTCATGAAGAAGACACGTATGACACCGGATGAATGAATAAACAAATCACCCAGTTGACAATTTGAATGACCTGGCATGGATTGCTGTGTGAGCAAATGGATGGGTGAGGAGAAGAGCAAGGCACTCAGCAGTTGAGCAAGGTGATGTGACTCACAGCGAGCCAATGATACTGGTACTAAAGATCAGTTGAGTTCCATGTGTAGTGACTGACTTGGTCATAAGCCATGGTAAAGGAACTCAGGTGAGTCATTGAGGCTGCCCAAACCAAGCTGATGAGGGTGTTCTCAAGCTATGGGGTAACAATCTCCCACTTGACTGTGTAAACAAAACAATCGTTTTCCCTTGGCTTTTGAATGCGGGTTCCTCCTGCAGGCATGATGTTGCTCAGAGTCAGGCCTCCTTGCAGCTGAGAAAAGCAGAAGCTATCACAAAGGCTGTGCAAGCAACTCGTCAGCAATTGATTCCGATCATAGAGCAACAAGAAAAGGAAGCGTCAGCCAGAAAGCAACAAGCTCAAAAGGCTCAGGTGTGCTGTGCTATGATCTGCTGCACAGGGTAATGCGCACTGCATGGGTTGCTCTGTGTGCTGTGCTGCTCTTGTGCACGTTTGTGTTTGTGAGACAATATGCTGTTTGCCTACCTGCCTTCAATTTGATGCTTGCCTGGCATAATCTCTCTGAATTGATTGCAAGATGCATGCAACCTGGACACTTGCTCTGCAACAACTGTAGCACATAGGGGTCTCAGTGTCTCATGCTAAAGATGGCCACACTCTTTGCTGTAATTTGGTTTTGAAGCCCTGCAGCAAGCCGCTGTCATTTGTGCTGCGGCTGAAGTGGAAGGCTTTGCCTGATGCCAAGCCTCTCAGAATTGGTGATCAAGTTGAGCATTTGCAGGAGGTAGAGCAGCACAAGAAGCTGGTGAGTCAGGGCTGGCGACCTGCAGTGGGCAGCACTGTCTATGTGCCTCGTCTCAATGCGAGCCTCAAGGTATGTGATGTGTGCAGCTGCAAATGACCAGCATGCCTTATGTTGTTGCCATACGCTAGTGACAGCACTTGATGCATGTACAAACACTGATCCGTCATGCTGACACAGGTGATGCATGCACTTGACCTCAGCAAGCTAAATGCCAACATAAGCTGAGCACAGAGTGCTGGTCTTCAAGTATATGCAGTTTGTTGGCACTCTGTGCTCTATGATTATGTTTGCTTACATTGCATGGCTTTGGTTTGCAGGTGGTCAAAGCACCAAGCTCGCCTGCAGAGGACGCAATGCTCGTGGTCCAAAAGGGTTTTATGCGGGTATCAGTGAGCATGAACGAGATACAGAAACGGAAACCAAACTGACATGGAACATTTTGCAAGCAGGTGACATGAAGGATAGCAATGTTGGCTCATGCACACTTCTGTTCTGCTGACACTAGTAACATTTATAGCCACACGCATGTGGGAGGTCAAAGCCTCAAACCAAACAGAAGCACCATGCTGTCATGAATTGAGGCAAGAATCTTGCCAATGCAGCAAATCCTCCAGAGCACAGTCGTCCCATGCATAAAGTGACAGCAACTGCGTTTGCCAGGCACACGTCAACCTTGTGACAAACATGATCACGGGCTGATAGCAGATTTTTAAAAAACGCAAGACAAAATTAGATCAGCTTTCATTCACAGATATGGTCAGGAAGTTTCATTATACAACTTCAGTCATGGATTCATTCATGCAGCAAAGTGAATGTTGAGCACTGCAACAGGCAGGCTAAGCACATCCCTGCTAAGTTGAAAAAACAATCACCAGTAAACAGTGCTCTTGGACATGCAGGTCAGCATGCATGAAAAATTGTTCAGCCTGGTGCTGCTTAGCAGCACTGTCAGACGCTACAGCCCAGAGAAGGTATGTTGTCGGTCTTCTGACGGTACTGCTCTCAGTCCATAATCATGGCTTTCTTAAGCAAAGACTCCACAGTGTCTGACGGCTTTGCACCAACGTCTAGCCATTTCTTGATTGCAGGCGCATTTAGGTTGGTGTCTTTCTTGAGAGGGTCATACCATCCTAGTTCCTGCAGAAAGAGCAGCTTGGGCTTGCCTTTGAATTGTCTCGAACACAAAATTACCAGAGCGAGGACCAAGGGGATGTTGTACCTCCAACGGTCTGCCGTCACGCCTTTTGCGAGAGTCAACTGCAACTAATCTGTAGAAGGGCAGCTTTTTCCTACCTCTCCTGGAGAATCGAAGCTGCAGATAGCATCACTAGTCGGTGGCAGTGCAACAGGAGTGGACACGGGAGTGATATGTAACAGCTTTACATTGAAGCTTACCACTACTCTGTTCTCTACAGGTTGTAACTGTGCGGTTCTGGACTGGGCTGGGGCCTGCCTCTGCAACAATACACCAAGAACATCACGAATGCGCACAGTCATTGTTCGCAGACTGGCTTTGCCAACACTATAGCATCAAGTTCCACGCCCTTACCGACACAGACAGGCAGGCTGAGCTACCAACGTGTGATCTGAAGGTGAGAGGCCTGGAGGCGGTCAAGTGCCGGCAACCGCCCAGGCCCGCAGGCGCGAATGTGGTCATTCCAACTCTCTCTCTCTGTCACTATCACTACAGAGCAACGACAACAACCACAACTCGTTGACCTGCCCTGGCTGCCCCTATCCTTTGCCGCATAGTGCAACCCTCTTCTTCTGTCATGGCCCCCCAAAAGTAGCTTTGACAGCTGTAAAGCAAATGGTACCAACCTCGGCATATATGGCTGGCAGCATGATACAGCATACGCGACACATGAAGCTTGTTCATAAGCTACAACGCGTGGCTTCTGTGCAAAGCAGTGGCTGTTCACGCCTGCAGGCAACTCACTGACATGCAAGGTGCCTATATCTCTTCCGGTCAGGTGCATGAGGAAAGCACCTGATGCAGCATCAGGTGGATGGCACAGCCTCGGGCGTTCTTGGAAACCGCACCTTCTACAAGCGAACACTGCCGTGTCCTCCAGCAGTGGCTTTTTCGTCTTCAGAAGGTGGTGAACCTTGTCGCTGGTATACAGATGATGAGCTGCACGAGTACTCAAAGGCAGTTGCTTTGCAGGTAAAGCAATGTTCACAGAGGCTTTGCTGGACGGCACCTTGCAAGGCTTCTTCAAGCTCATTGAGCAGTTCAGGTAGCCCCACCCTTTAGCTACAAGCAGCTCGTGACATACTTCATGCAACAAATGCGGCATTTGATGCTGCAATACTGTGACTTGGCATCCATGCCAGGCCATTCCTGCAAGTTGTGTCACAGAGTTGCAGACTGGTCAGCTGGAGTTACCTAAGTTTTCACAACGAGCTTGCATGTGTTCACTGATGTATCAACCAAGGACAGCATACATGTTTGCACACAAGCTGTTGGAAAACACTTCTGCTTTTGATGACAATCTAGCCATGCCACCTGACCTGTGAAAAGATGAGTCTGGCTTAAAAACCCATCGTAAGCAGTTCCTTCTGGGTACCAGCCCTTCCATTCTATGCACAGGACACAAGATGAGCCAGCCTTTTGTGGCCTGGCTAGCTTAGCCATGGTCCTCAATGCCCTGGCCATTGACCCAAGAAGAGCCTGGAAGGGCCCTTGGCGCTGGTTTCATGAGCAGATGCTGGACTGCTGCCAGCCACTTTCAAAAGTGATTGAGACTGGGATTAATTTAGATCAGGTGCTGCTACTTTTGGCGCCATTCAATCACAGGCCTGAATCATCATGCCTTATGAGTGAATCAGAGTAGCACATCACATGGAATGAAAAGTCTCTGCAACTTTGCACATGCTTGACGCTGGTCAACTGCATCTGTTCTTCTCACCTAGTTTATGATCAGACCGGTAGTGCAAGAGTACTTTCTGGAAACATGGCAATGCCTCAGTTGTGCTGGACCAGCTTTCATGACTCATGTTTTGCAGCAGGCAGCTTGTCTGGCAAGATGCAATGGAGCAATGGCAGAATTGGTTCGCTATGACAGCTTGTCTGAGAAGAAGTTCAGAGCCATTGTGCAGGAAATCTCCGCATCTGACCAACAGCATGTCATCGTCTCGTATTCCAGGAAACAGTTCCTGCAAACAGGTTAGCAAATCCCAAGAACTACATGGTCATGCGTTGCCAACAATGTGCGTACTGTCATGCTGATTGCATATTAGCTGCAGGCCAGAACACTATGGTGCCTGAAGGTTTGTGCAAGGTTATGCGTTGTCCTGCTTCTGGCATAAGGACATATTATGCATGGAGCTTGAGCTTGTAGCCAAGATAGTTGACTCTCCACTACTCTCCACAGTGTGTGCAGCATGGCAAAAACTGCATGAACCCCATGTGAGTTCTGGACAATCAAGCATTGATGTGCAGCATGCTGACATGTTCACCGCCATGCATGAGTTGTGAATAGTTGCTGCCATAGCAAACGGGCAATGACATCTGCCCTATTTCCATTGCAATGCCTCTCCGCAGCTGACAAGTCCTGCTGCAGCACATATGCATGCTGTGTAGAGCAAATCTGACTTCACTGGCTGTCCGCTGCAGGTGTATATCACACTGGGTCACCACTCTCAGCTATGGCAGGCAACATGAGAGAAAAGTAGTAGTGGCATGCTGCAGGAGATGGTCATTTCAGCCCAATAGGAGGCTTTCATGCAAGGAAAGACATGGTTCTGATCCTGGATACTGCACGCTTCAAGTACCCGCCGCACTGGGTTCCCCTGGCACAGCTGTGCCAAGCTATGTCTGCAGTAGACCCCGCCACTGGCAAGGCCAGGGGCTTCATCAGACTTGCTGCCAATCCCAAGCTAGACTCTGTCATGTTCACCATGAAGAGGCCAACAAGGTGCGCAAACGCAAAGGCACTGCTGTCTAGTGTCATGCTACTGGACGACCAGCCTGGTGCTGACAATGCTCAGCACATCAAGAAGTCAGAACGCTTTTGCTGCTTGGCCAGCCTTGATTTGCTTTCAAGACCGCCTTTGCCAATTGGCTGGTCAATGCAAAGAACGATGCTTATTAAGGCGTGTGTGCGTTTGAAACGAATTGACGTTTCAGATGCTGCTGGTTGGCTGCACAATGCTGCACTCTGCAAGGTTGGAGCCACACATCACTTTGACTGCGTATTCTCTGCAGAGCTTGGCAGCAAGTCAGGGCCTTCATGGACACCACGTTGCCAGAGATTCTCACATCACATCAGCGGCAAATCAGCTCTTCAGGTCACCCACAGCCACACCCTGACATTGCCTCTGCCGCAATTTCTGAGCACCATGCGTCTCTCGCATCAGCATCTGCAAGGAACGCAGCTGTCACACTGCTCAGGTCAGTGCTGAGTGCACTACCAAAGGAAGAGGTCCTGGAGATACTGGTACCAAGGAGCTCGCCTACCAATTGCTGCAGTGCAGCAGCACCGGCTTGCATCTCGCCAGCAGCTGCTGCCAGCTTCCTCGATGAGCTCCACAGCACTGAGATCTACCGCATCGTGCAACAATGCCTCCAAGAGTCAACAGACGCACTGCAGACAGATGTATGCTCAACAAGCGACTCTCAGTCTGGACGTGCTGCCATTCCGGGACCTCAGGCGGATGCAGACCCCGCTGGCCATGTCCAAAACAAAGATTCCCGTGCAAGCAGCTCACACAATCAGCTCGTTGGATTGAACAAGGGCGTATTCAACAGTATTGAGCCGACTCTGAGTCTTGAGGTTAACAAAAACCCAAGTCGTGAGTTGTGCATTTCAGCAGCCCAGCAACTGGCTTGCGCAAATGATCTTGCATGCAAAGCAAGTTCTGCTCACACTGACTCAGCAGAATTTGCAAGTGCACAGCTTCCTTCAACTACCATATCAAGCTGT
>JAABUU010008030.1_pt1 | contig 10632 bp, 5 predicted proteins | sample 5559301 | NCBI WGS metagenome assembly JAABUU01 (sample SAMN10711884, study PRJNA513360) | rock metagenome | isolation source: Antarctica rocks | place: Antarctica: Victoria Land, Richard Nunatak white
TATCATTAAATTTTAACATAAAGAGCTTAATCTAAATGAAGTCTTATGCTATTATTAAGATATTTTGTAAGTGATTAGAGCTCTATTTAATTAATGTTGATGCAGTACTTAAGAATTATTTTTACTTTCTTAATTAAATAACTTTAAACTCATCAGACTGTGATGATAAGTATGTTGTGATTGTGAAATGACTGCAGATTGTTGTCATTCTGACTGTTAAAATTACACATTTTTTTAATAAATGACAAGAAAGCTTTTAAAGATTTTATACATCATTTTCTGTCATGTCTTATGAATCTAATTACAGTTTATGCATAAAACTCTCTTTTTAAAGCAATTCATGATTTAATGTATATTTATATAAATGTTGCACTTCACTGTCTTTTTACAGACAGACTGTATATAATTTTATTATTTATAATTAAAATACTGTCTAATCTGTATGCTGTGATCATGAAGATAAGCATTATATAACTAAAAATTAATGATCAGCTCTTTCTGAATAATCTTATGCTGTAATGTCTGTGTAAAAAGATTGATTATCACAGTTTCTTTAATTTTGTCTTTTTGCAGTCAGAACTTATACTGCTTAAATGTGTGCAGTTAATAAATTTTATTTATGATAAATATAAATAAAATGATCTTAAAAGTAATGTAGATTCTCTATATAAAAGTTACATTGTTTATATCTTTCTCACTGTTAATCTGCATAAAGAACAATACTTTTCAGAGTTTTACAGAATAGTTTTAATACAGAATTTAAAGCTTCTTCATTTATAACTGATTAAGTACTTAATTCTTTGTATATAAATCAGAAATTGACATCTTAATGTTGTCACTTTATAATTATTTCATCACATATATCTCTGCAATCAGAGATTTAACTGTGACAAAAAGTTCAGTAAATAATTTATTTTATTAGTTTAATAGCTGTATTTTGATCACAATGCATTACAACAATGATTTAATTATCTGATGAATGTCTTACATCATTATGTTTATTCATATTTAATTCATTAAATCTCATTCTTCTCACATATTTAGCTGAGCTTAATTCATTAAATTATCACTCATTAACAAATTATTCAGTTTTTTCTTTATTCTTAAGAACTGCTTCTGAGCAGAGTTCTTTTTTTGATTTAATTGTGTTCAGAGAATATACATTCATTAAATTATATTTAACATCTTATTTTATTGTTGATCTGTCTCTTTAAACTTTAAGAGATTATCTGCAAATTTGTTGAGTCTATTAATTAAAGTGTGTTAATCAGCATTAATGAGTTCAATAATGTTTTGTTACTTCTTACTCTTTTGCTGTTGAGATTTAAATGTAACTGACAGTCTAACAAAGTTTTTATATTTTCTCTGTGTTGTGTCTGTACTCTTTATGCAAGTCATCATCAATGTGATGACAAGTAAATAAGAAAATGATTTTAAAGTGTTTAATACAATCTATTTAACTACTTAAGTTGTGTATTGAGAGTTTTGCTGCTGTTGCAACTCTATTAGATGTTTATATTCTGCAATGATCATTTAAATTGTTATTGAACATCTTAAAATTGAAAAATTATAGCTTAGAAATCAGTATAAATGAATTTAATCTGAAAGAATCTGATCTAAAAGAAATTTCTTCTTTAAAAGAAAACTTTTTTAGCTAAAATTTATGAAATAATCAAATCAGCAAAGACAACAAAGACTAAAGAATCAAAAATTATCTAAATTTGATTAAAGAATCATTTTAAACAATTAAAATTTACAATATATAATGATTTATATAAATAGATTTAAAATTCAGAACAATGTGAATGCAGAAATAATCTATATATATAAATAAAAAAAAATGAAAAGTTCTAAAACCTTAAAAATAGTCTTAAAGTCTTTAATGCAGAGCTATTTACTATATTTCAGACTCTAAAATGAACACAAAGCTTTTAATTTAGAAAAAATTAAAGAAATTTAGATTTTTTTGACAATTAAACTACAGTTCAAAGACTTCAAAACATTAAATCAGAATCTGAACAGCATTTAATGATTAAATGATTTATTAATGCATATTCTTAAATCTTAAAGTTTTACAATTCACATTCAATGAATTTCTAGTCACAAAGACATCATTGAAAATGAAAAAGATAATATAACTATATAAAAAAATGCAGAACAGAAGATTAGAATCTGTTCTGAAAGATTTATCTTAATTAATTACATAAAAGATTTTATAAAGACTGAAGCACTTATCAGCTAAGAAAATCACTGAAATTTAGTTAAAAAAGAATATATTTACATTAAAATAAAGATTAAATCACACTGAAATCAGAATAAAAATCTTAAAAACATTAATAGATTTTAGTTTTTCACATTTATTCAGATAAAAATAGATCATAATTACTTTAAATTCTATTTAAATAGATTATCTAACTATGACTCTGATAAATGTCACTGATTATATCATTAAAGATAAATATCAAAACATTTTTTTAATTAAATATTATTATTTTAAACAGAAGCAATAAGTTCTAAAAAGAAAACTACAATATTTATTATTAAAAATCAAAACTCTTTTTATCATAAAAGAAGAAATTCAGGCTGTTTTACAGTTTTTGAAAGAAATGAAAGTAGAAATCAGAAAATGATTATTAAAAGAGAATTATTTATTTATTTACTTATTTATTTTTTATACATTGCATGCAGTCTATAAGGCTATGATGATTGAAAGCATCAAGTACAGATATTTTTATAAGAAAAATACATGTAATGTGCTGAGAAATTCACTTCTATTACAGTCAGACTGTTTCTGTGGTTGTTAATCAACTTTGTATAGTAGTAACAAATGAAAATACAGTTTTTATGTTAAATAATGATTAAATGAGTGTAAATTTAGTGTGTTTTATACATAATTCAGATTTATGAAAGTTTTTTCATTGCTTGTTTTTCTTATTCAACATGACAGATCTGATGATGATATTTGTGATGAGAATAGAAATTAAATTTATGATCTTTTAAATTAAGCAAACATCTTTAAGATCACTATTTCTGAAAATTTTACTTAATCTTTTAAGATTATCAGAACAATGCATTAGTTATCTGCATCATTTACTTCATTAAGAGAATTATTTGTTTGTTTGCTTCATACATTGTATGCAGTCTATAAGGCTATGATGATTTCTAAATAGATGTTTTAAATATAGATATTTTATAAAAAAGACATATATAAATATACTTATTAATTACTTCTTTATAGTCAGACTGTTTTCTTTGTTGTTAATTAACTTTGTATAGTAGTAACAAACAAAATGAAGTTTTCATCAGAATAAGTAGTTAATAAATGTAATTTTAATATGTTTTATACACAGCTAAGATCTGTGAAAGTTTTTCATTGCTTATTTCTCTTATTCAACATGGCAGATTCAGTGATGAATGTTTGTAATAGAGATAGAAATTGAATTTATAATCTTTTAAATTAAGTTGAAAATTTTAAGATTACTATTTCTGAAAATTTCACTTAATCTTTAAGATTATTAAAACAACACATTAGTCATCTGTGTCATTCACTTCATCATTATTAAAAGAGAAAGTAGAGAAAGAAATTGACTAAATGAGAAAGAAGTTAAAAGAAAAGTTAATTAACAATTAATGAAATAGTTTAATTGAGAAGAAGTGATTAAAAAGTACATCAATATATGAAATTTTTTATGTTAAAAGTTTTATGTATTATTTTCTGTTTTTAACTGTCATAGCCTTATAGACTGCATGCAATGTATGAAGAATAAATAGATAAATAAAAAAAACTATAAATTGACATTAATTTTTGACTGTTTATCTATGCTGAGATTTCTTATATAATTAGATTTGTATCATTTATAAAGTTAAATGTTATGATTTTGCTTTTTAAGTAATTGAATGTCATCAGTAGTTCTGATATGAAGAAGAGAAAAAGAATTAAAGAAAGTAAAGATTCTTATGAAATTTTTAATTTTATAAATATTTAATTACTTTTAAATTTTAATAAGACTATTCTTGTTTATTATTTACTTGAAAAGCACTTTATTGCATAAATAATTCATAATGAGAAGTCTGCATTCTATATGATGTGCAGCAGCTTTCTATGTAAAACATTATTAAATATTTTACTCAGATTAAGACTAAACATCAAAACTATACATTTTGACTTTATCTTTCATGCAGTATTAACACATAACATAAATAATCTGCAAAGACTCTTTCTTCATGCAATGCAGACTGAGAATCTGAAAGATTTATTTTTTAAAGTTAATAAAGTTATTAGTTAAGCTGTGATTATTGCAGTGCAAGATGTTACAACAGTGTTATGTAGACATTGCTGACACATCTTGTAATGTAATCTTAACAGAACAGAGAACTGCAATTAAAGTAAGTATAAAAATTATTTAATCATTGTGTACTATATGCAAAACAGACTGAAATCAACATCTATATACAATGAATGTAAAGTCTATACAATGTTAAGAGCATCTCTTAAATAAATGCAGAGTTTTTATTGATTGTTTAAATGAATTAGATCATCATCACAATTTATTAAGTGATTTGAATATGCTTGTTAAGTTGAACTGAATACACTTGTTAAGAAAGAAAGATAGTTAAGATAGATAAAGAGCTTAAAGAGTGTCATAATAATGTTTATAAGAATTAATTAAAAATTAATATAGACTGAACAGTTTTATTTAAGACTTCATTATATTTACTTTGTAAGACATCAGCATCTACTGTTGACTGAGACATCTGTCAATAGATGATAATAAAAGAAATTTACAGATTAATTAAAGAAAAAATATGAAGAGCAGTGAAGTGAGAAAATTAAGCAGTATTTTAATTAATGAACAGAAAACACTTTACTGCATGTGTTGACTAAATATGCAGATTAAACAATGTCTGCAAGACATAATTGATCTTTATTGAGAGACTGATGAGAATAATGTGAAATAGTTAATAGCTATAATGCATGATACATAATGACAATGATGAAAGCAGATTTGACTGCAACAAGACTGTTTATGTGATTTAAGAGAATGAATGTGCATGTTGATTTATATGTTAAAAGAATGTATAATAATGATGTTTTTTTCATGAAAAATATAAGCTTAAGAAGCAAACTGCAGCTAAAGTGCAGACAAGAATTTTATCTAAGATCTGAGTCTTAAGTATGAGATTAAGTAATAAACATAAGTAAGAGTTCAGTGAATCACACAGAAAAAGTATAATAAAGATTCTGTAAAGAGATGTCTGACTCTGCATTGTAATGTAGTGATTAGCTATAGCAATACAATAAGATTGCTGTTGCATGAAGAGTACAGATGCAGTACAGAGAAGATATAAAAACTTTGTTAAACTGTTAGTTATGCTTAAATCTCAACAGCAAAAGAATAGAAAGCAACAAAACATTATTGAACTCATTAATGTTGATTGACACACTTTAATTAACAGACTTAAGAAACTTATAGATGATCTTTTAAAGTTTAAAGAGACAAATCAACAACAGAACAAGATATCAGATATGATTTGACAGATATGTATTCTTGAAACATAATTAAACTGAAAGAAGAACTCTGCTTAGAAACAGCTTTTAAGAATAAAGAAAAAATTAAATAATTTGTTAATAAGTGATGATTTAATGAATTAAGCTCAGCTGAAAATGCAGAAAGAATAAGATTCAATGAATTAAATATGAGTAAATATGATGATGCAAGATATTCATTAAATAATTAAATCATTAATGCAATGCACAGCAGTCAAAATACAGCTATTAAACTTATAAGACAAATCATTTACTGAACTTCTTGTCACAGTTAAGTCTCTGATTGCAGAGATATATGCAGTGAAATAATTACAAAGCAATAATATTAAGATGTTAGTTTCTGATCAGTACACAAAGAATTGAGTACTCAATTAATTATAGATAAAGAAGCTTTAAATTCTGTATTAAATCTATTTAATAAAACTCTGAAAAGTATCACTCTTCATGCAGATCAACAACAGAAAAGATGTAAATAATGTAATTTTTATGTAGAGAATCTACATTACTTTTAAGATCATTATATTTACATTCATCATAAATAAGATTTGCTGACTGCACACATTTAAGCAGCATGAGTTCTAACTGCAAAAAGACAAAATTAAAGAAATTATAATAGTTAGTCTTTTCATATAAACATTACAGCATAAAATCATTCAGAAAAGACTGATCATTAATTTTCAGTTATATGATGCTCATCTTTATAACTATGACATACAGATTAAACAGTATTTTAACTGTGAACAGTAAGATTATATGTAGTCTGTCTATGAAAAGATAATGAAGTGCAGTATATGTATAAATATACATTAAATCATGAACTGCTTTAAGAAAAGAGTTTTATGTATAAACTGTGATTAGACTTATAAGACATGACAAAAGACAGTATGCAAAATCTTTAAAAGCTTTTTTGTCATTTATTAAAAGAAATGTGTGATTTTAACAGTCAGAATAATGATAATTTGCAGTCATTCTACAATTATAATGTAACTATCATCACAATTTAATAAATTTAGAATTGTTCAATCAAGAAAGTAAGAACAATTTTTAAGTACTGCATCAACATTAATTAAGTGAAGCTTTAATCATTCACAAAACATCTTAACAACAGCATAAGACTTCATTTAGATTAAGCTCTTTATGTTAAAATTTAATGATAATGATTAGAAAAGTTACTTAATGCATGATAAGATGTCAACAAATCTTATAAAAGAAAATGCTGTACAATTAAAGTTCTCTTTATATTAAACATCTGAATTCTTCAATTTAACTGTAACTTTGCAAATTATAACATAACAAAACTCATTTTAGATGCAGTTAACTCAAATACTTATTAAGTATTGATCATACAGAAACAGACTTTTAACAGGTATATAATATTTATTTATTATTTTTAAGATTATATTCTGATAAATAACATCAATTCAGCATTTAAAATATGCTTTATGATCAGTAAAAAGATTTTAGCTTACATTTAATTGTTTTAATTATATAATCAATATATGACAGCACTGCATATGTATCTTACAGACAAGAACATCATTATTATAAATGTATATAATCTGTAAAGCAACAGATCACAAATTCAGACTTAATATATTGTATAATGAACTATTTATGAAGTTAAAGAAGAGATTATGCTTTAAGAAATTTTAATGCTCATTATTTCTTTTAAGAAAGTTTACATATCACTTATAAGATATAATTGAAATATCTTTACATCACAATAGTAATAAATGATCTCTCATTTTAAGAGAACTGTCAATCTAAAAGAAAGACAATCAATAAAGTGTTATTGATTTTATATTTATTTTAATAGCAATTAAGAAATTAATTTAATTCTGTAATTCAATGAATCATTAAGCAATCACTTAAGATCACATCTTAATAGACATTTAAATTGTAATATTAATGAAGAAATGAACATTAAGCAAGTTCTATACACTGAAAAAGCTTAATAAGAAGAAGCTTAAACAGTATTTGCATCAGAAAAAATAAGCATATAGCTCTGCAATAAATCATTCATAAAAGTTTAAAGAAACACTGCTTAAAAATTCATTTATATGTATAAGCAAATTCTCAGTGATCATTAAGAGTCTTAAAACTTCTTATGAATGCAAGATGTACAAGACAATGATACAATGACATTGAGATAAATTACAATAAGATATTTTATCAATTTTTTTAAAATTTACTTAAAAAGAAATTACAATGTGTAAAATATGCAAATTAACAACAGTTTATTGAACAGTCAATCTCAGCTTTAAACAATCTTTATAAAAAGAGTTTGTGAAGACTGTTGCAGTGAAGCAAACTTTATATAGATAAATTATAAATATCATTTTACATTTTATTTTTGTGAAGATCAGATCAGAATAACATAAATAATGATAATTTTATTAAGATATAAATTCTAATAGAGAAGTTCTTTTTAAAAGAAAGACAAGTAGATTTTAAAGACATTAATAATAAATTGTTTATATTTTTTATATTTAATATCTTCTCAACAGTTACTGTAAAGCAGATTAAGTAGACAATTCATAAACTGTTAAATGATAAAGCTTTAAAATTAAACAACATTTTAAATAAAACTTTTAAGATTGTGATCTTCTTCATTAAAAATGATTTTATATAAGTAATCAACAGATACTTTGTCAGTAAATTGATATTTAAGAGCTTTTAAGAATTCATTACAGTAATTTTATGAAAAAACAGAAAAATAAATTATTTACTGTTAAGCAGTTATTATTTCATTGTACTGAAAAACACAATTATAAAGCTGCTGAAAAAGCTGATTATAAAGTGAATTACTGAGACAATAAAGATACATAATTTTATTTTATGAAATTAAATAAAAATCAAAAAAAAAAGATTTACTTTCACTGCTTTAAAGCTGCTTACATTCTGTGTTAACACTGTATGAAAGACAGAGTCAGAATATATAGTCTTAATGTTTAATCTTGATTTCAGTAAGATATTTAATAATGTTTTACATAAAAGATTATTACACATCATGTAATCTGCAAAATTCTCATTATAAATTACTTACATTATAGAATGCTTTCTGATCAAATGTCACACAAAAATAATCTTTTCAGAATTTGAAAATGACTAAATATTTATAAGAACAAAAATTTCTTAAAAATCTTTATTTTCTTCAATTCTCTTTCTATTCTTTGTGTCAGAACTGCTGACAATGTTTAAGTGCTTAAAGAGTGAGATAATGATGTTTAACTTTATAAATGATATAAATTTAATTATATAAGAAATCTCAGCACAGACAAACTGTTATAGACTGAAGTCAGTTTATAGTTGATGTATTGCATGAGTAAAGAGATATAAAGTGAGATTTATATTAAATAAATATAAATTGATTTATTTTATAAAATGTTATAAAGATCTCAGTGAGAATCTGATGAGCATAATGTGTTTTGATGATTAAATAATCTTGATAAAGACAATATTGTAAGTATTGAGTGTTTAGATTGACATAAAACTAAAATGAAAAGAATATGTATAAAAGACAGTTTAAAAAAACATTATGATATTTGAAGTTCTTTTATGTATTATGTTATTTATATAAAGCTCATTTATAAAGCATTTGAGACTGCTTTATACAGCAGTGATTTAATTAATCATATTATATAAGTTGTAGATGTGAAATCTGCAAAATGATGATGTTTCATTAATTATTTTATTCATTAAATTATTGAAGTGTCTACAGAACTGTTATTTAAGAAAGATAATGAAAGTCTATAAAAGAACATTTATAACTGCTTTAAAGTAAGAATTCAATGTTCAGTCTTTAAATCTGTATATGAAATACAAAGTAATGCAGAGATTTCTTAAGACAGCTAATAATTCAAGAATTAAATAAGTAATCAATACAGTTTAAACAGCACTTTGAGTTTTTGCTGATGAAATGTTAAAAAAATGTAGATGCAGCACAATCTTCATAATTAGATCATTGACAACAATAAAGAATCTACAGCAAAGAATAACAGTGCAAACAGAGAAGTAGAGACAGCTTTAAATACAATTAAAAAGACAGTAAATGAACTTATAGAAAGTACTGATTAAATAAATAAATTTAAAGTGAAAATAAAGATGAATCTGTAAGTCAGCAAAACAAAAAGCAATTATTTAAAAGTTAAATTGAGCTTAATCAGTTCATTAACTTTATAAAAATCTTAATAAATACAAAATAACAGCACTGTTTCTGCTCTGCACAGAGATACTAAATCTTAATGTTTAACTAATCTTTATAAAAGTCTTAAAAGTCAATAAGTAATATTTATATAATTAATCAGTGTAAATTATGTAATATGTGCTTCTCTTTTACTTAAATCACATCAACTTTCACATTTACTACTTTCAGAAAACTGAAATCACAGATCTCTATAGAGCTCTTTTTACAGCAATTAACATTTATTAAATGATTTAATGACTGATTATAAATGATTTACTCAGTTATTTCAATTTTGTGCAGTAGATCATTCAGAAGAACATCTCAAAATATGAAGATTTTATATATCTGAATGATTAAAAGATAATTTAATGAATTAAAATAGATTCAGTGAAGTAAAAGAGATCATTCACTGTTTAGTAGAAGTAAATGTTTAAGAGATAGACACAATACAGATTCATTGATATATAAGAAAGATAATAATAATTAATTAGCATTCTGTTAAGATAGTGTTTGCAAGACAGAATTAAGATTTTTTTATTTAAATTTTTTTATTGTAAAGATGCTTCATTCTCATAGATTCAGATAGAGACTGAATAGAAAGTTAATAAAACAAATGATAATAATAATAATTTAAATAGAATGTGTAAAATTCTAATTAATTAAGTTAAATGTTTCTTTATGATCTGAATACTAATTTTCATTTAAATTTAAAAGTTTATTTTCATTCAAATTCAACTCAGTTTGATAATTTAATGAGCAGATAATAGAAGTTCTTTATCTTATAGAATGATTTTCAGTCATGCAGACTATTCTGAGTACATATAGTCTATATGTTTTCTGAAATCTCACTATAAATGAGCAAATAGCTGTGTCAAAATCATGAGTTTGTAATAAGCTG
>JAABUU010008033.1_pt1 | contig 10627 bp, 10 predicted proteins | sample 5559301 | NCBI WGS metagenome assembly JAABUU01 (sample SAMN10711884, study PRJNA513360) | rock metagenome | isolation source: Antarctica rocks | place: Antarctica: Victoria Land, Richard Nunatak white
CCGCCCGTGCCAAAAACGACGTGCCAAAACAATAACACCCTTTCGCGCCACCCGAAAACCCCATGCTCCCGCCGGGCGCAGATGTTCTATTGTAACACGGATTTGGGTTAATCAGCAGGCTGTCACACGGTAATTGGGGAAAACATCACGCGCGGCTGCCTTTGTCATCACGAGACAGTGTTTTTGTCATCTCCCAATGCGGCAGTGTGACCTCCCAAAAACGCGCGCCCTGCTTTTGATACCCCAGCGTTTCGTAAAACCCGACCGCGCTTTCCCGCGCATGCAAAACCATGACACCAAACCCGAGTTCGCGCGCCCTCGTTTCGGCGTGTTCCACCAAGGCCCGCCCCACGCCCCGGCCCTGCCAGCCCGCCCGCACCGCCACCTGCTGCATCTGCACCCGCCCTCCGCCCAGCGGACGCAGCACCAGGCAACCCGCCAAGACCCCGCCGCTGTAGCCGCCCAGATGATACGAGCCATCTTCCGCCGCAAGCTGCTCGGGCGTGAACGCCAGCCCCAGCGGCGCGCGCAAAACCTCCTGCCGCAGCGCGACCAGAGCTTCATAGTCAGGCGTTCCATGCGCGGCCAGGGTGATTTGGAGAGGAGCATCAAGCACAAGATTGGACATGGGGTTATTTTACCCCGGTGCGCCGGGCTGGCAGAGGCGTTGGGAGCGCATTGTCCCGGCGTTGAGAGCGCGTGCCAAGCCACAACCAACGATGGAACAAATCCATCCGTCGTCGGTCATGGCTAGAAACAAGGGCGAAACGCTGCCAGCATACCGTTAAGCCAGGGTGCTGACAACTTAAGCGCGACGTAAATAAACAGCAGTGCAGACAAGCCAATTGGTCACAGCCGCAGGTATTATGCTTACACTGCTGCCACTGTGCGGTAGAGGGGCAAGTTTGACCGCTCGTCAGATGGTCTCATTGTCACAAAAGGAAAAGACATGGGCGCAGAACCTTGGGATTACTTTGTTCCTTACGAAGAAGATGTGCAGGCGGCGTTGGAGAAGCTGCGCCAGCGCGAGTTTCAGGCAGGCCGCTACCGCAACTATAGTGAAACCAAGCCTGCAACCATCAGCGAAGCTGTTGAGAATGCAGACGCAAGCGGGATGGCCTCAATTCTTGACATGGAACGGGTTGCACAAGAAGCGGGCTACAGCACGATTGTACCGTTATCAGACGCGGAACTTATCCGTTGCTTTGGCACGACAGAACCTACACGCCAGATGATTGAAGATAATCTTGCCGATGCCGCCGATGAAGATGACGACCTGTATGAGAATGTTGGGCGGGGTCAAGGCATTTACGTGATCTCCTATAAGAACAATCAGCCTTCCGAGATATTCTTCGGCGGTTACTCATACGATTAGGCCGTGAGACAACAGTCAAGGACGTCAGTGATGCAATTACAACGGGTTGTCGTGATTGGAACAAGTTGTTCAGGAAAGACCACATTTGCCAAAAGTCTTGCTCAGAAACTGAATGTGCTGCACATTGAACTGGATGCAATCCATTGGAAAGAAAACTGGACACCCGCGCCGACAGAGGAGTTTCGGGCCTCGGCGCGGGTGGCGACTGCCCCGGAAACGTGGGTGTTGGACGGCAACTACAGCGCGGTGCGGGACATTGTTTGGGCAAGGGCAACGACATTAATTTGGCTGGATTATCCGTTCCCTGTTGTTGCGGGCCGGGCACTGGGGCGGACGCTGCGTCGGGCCGTTTCGCAAGAGCCACTGTGGGCAGGCAACACAGAGACATTGCGCAGAGCACTACTCAGCAAAGACTCGATCTTATGGTGGGTACTCAAAACCTACCGAAAGCGGCGGCGCGATTACCCGCTGCGGTTTCGGGAGCCTCAAAACCGCCATTTAGAAGTGACGGTCATTTCGTCACCGGCGCAGGCGGAGGAGTTCCTCCAACAGCAGCACGCATAAAAAGGCCGGGGCATGGTGCCCCGGCCTTTGCTTGATGCGATGGCTTGCTTCAGAAGGACTGCAAGAACGAGACGGCGAACAGGCGGCGGCGCAGGCGCTGTCCGTAGGCCGCGCCCCCAAACTGACCCGGCACGCTGGACGACTGGCCGGTAAAGGGGTCTTCGCGGTAGTCGGACAGGCGCAGGCCCAGCGAGCGCGTGGGGGCCAGGCGGTAGCCGAGCAGCACATCTACGCTGCGCTGGTTGGGGGCGGGGAAATCGCTCGCAACGCGGCGGCGGTCGCGGGCCTCTAGGGCGATGTCTAGCTTCTGCCCTAGCTTCTGCCCAATGCGTCCGAATATCTCGCGTCCATTAGGGCCAACCGGGCTGCCCTGCGGCAAGTCGTTGTCAAACCAGGCCAGTTCGGGGGCAAAGCTATCGGTAAAGGTCGCGCGGTCGGTGCGATTATATTCTAAGACGGTGTCGGTGCCGGAGCGGGGAAAAGCCTGCGCGTAGCCGACCAGGTAAGCAATCTTGCGCGGGACATTGTTGCCCTGCCCCAGGCCGCCCGGCGCTTTAATGTCATCCAGCAAAAGCTCGCCGTACACGCGGCTGTTGCCATTGGGGCCATCGGGGCGCACGGTGAAATTGGCATCCGCGAGGTAGTTGAAAAAGCGCGACTCAAGGCCGTTGGGGTAGGCGTGCGCCTGGAACGTATAATACGGCTCCACCAGAACCAGCGGCTTCTTGAACTGATTGGACTGATAGGCCTCTTCCAGCGAGACGGTGACCCGGTCGCCGAGAGGATGCTCCAAGCGCCGCCCTCCCTGATAGATGGTGCGGCCTCCATTGCGGAATGTGCTTTCGTACTGCGTAAAGTCGTAGCGGCCCAAAGCGTGGCCCAGGGAGAACGGAAGTTCTACCTGCAAAGTCGGGTGGGCGGGGCCGTTGTCGCCGACCAGCAGCGGCCCTCGGTAAGACGCACCCCAGCGCTGGCGAATAAGGCCCGCCGTCGCGCGCAGGCCTTGGCCGCCCAAGACGGTCGCGTAGGCTTCGTCAATGCCGTTCAAGCCGCCGGGGTTGTCGCCGCCTGCCGTGCCTCCGGCGCGGGTGGTAAACGAGCTGTGGTCGCGGAACTGCGTGTAGAAGTTGGTGGCGCTGACTGTGTACGCGCCGTCGCGGCCCAAAGTGCCGAACACGCGTCCCCGCGCAAAGATGTTGCCCTGGCTGTGGTAGGCCAGCTTTTGGTCACTGCGGCTGCCGGTCGCGGCCTCGGCCACACCCGATGCGCCAAACGCCGTGCCCTTGCCACCGCTTCCAGCATTCAGCCCTAGCTCCGGGGCAAGGATGTTGCGGGCAAAGGCCAATGCTGCCCGGTCACGGGGCTTGATGGCAGGGTACATCACCAAGCCAGGGAACTGCTGAAGATTGTTTACCGTGCCTCCCGAACTAGGAGGCACCACTTGTGCTTCCAAAGTTACGGCACTAATGGCACGGGCAAGCTCGGCGCGGGTGTACAAGCGTCCCTGCACGTTCAGCAAGTCCTGCACATCGGGCGAGCCGGGCGGCAGCAGATGATCTTGTGCGAGCACGGCCAGGGCATCGTACAAGCCCGAAGCGCGCGGCACGATGTCGGTGGGCGAGGCGGCATAAGCCGGGCCAAGCAGCAGAGCGGACAGGGCGAAGGGGATGAGTTTTTTCATAGGGTGACCGTTGGCGGCGAGGCAGAATAGTCGGCAGGGGAAACGAACGAGAGGGAGTCGGGAGCAAGCAGCCCTTTTTCACGGGCCAGGCGCAGATACAAGGCTTCAATCTGATGCACCATGTGGCGCTCGCTAAACTTGGGGTCTGCCATGCCGCGCCCGCGCTGCCCCAAAGCGTGGCGCAAAGCCGGGTCATCCAGCAGCGAAACAACGTGTGCGGCCATGGCTTCCATGTCCTGCGGCGCAACCAGGAAGCCGTTCTCGCCGTGCATGATGGCCTCCGGCGCACCGTCAACCTGCGTGGCAACAATGGGCAGCGCGGCGCACATGGCCTGCGCAAACACGCGCGGCAGGCCTTCCCAGAGCGAGGTCAGTGCGAACACATCCATCACGCGCAAAAGCTGCGGCACATTGTCCCGGTAGCCGAGCAGGTGAACCACGCTGCCCAGCCCAGCTTCGGCGATCCAGCCGCGCATGGCGTCTTCTAAAGGCCCGCCGCCCACCCAGACAAAGTGGGTGCGTGGGCGCTGTGCGTGAACCAGAACCGCCATGCGCACAAAGTCCTGCGGGGCTTTTTGCGGCGCAAGCCGTCCGATTGTCCCAACAACCAGGGCATCAGCAGGGATGCCCAGTGACGCGCGCAGGGCGGGCACGTCTACAGCCACATCGCGAAACGCGGCAAGGTCAATGCAGCTATGGATAATGTCGTACTGCGCAAAGCGCCCGATGCCATCGGCCAACCCCTTGTCCCGATTGGCGGCGGCGACGGCAATAAGGCAGTCGGTGCCTCGGGCGGCGCGGCGCTCCAAAGCGACATACGCGCGCCGCACCAGCGGGTGCTGGCGCTCGTGATGTCCCCAGCCATGCACCGTGTGGACGATGATGGGCACACCGGCAGCGCGGGCCGCCATGCGGGCGAGAAAGCCCGCTTTGCTGCCATGCGTATGGACGATGTCGGGCCGAACGCGGCGCAGCCAGGCCACCAGGTCACGGTACGCGCGCAGGTCGGCGGGCGGGCGGATAGCGCGTTTGAGCGATGGCAGATGGTGAAGAACAATACCCTCCTGCCGGGCGGACGCTTCCAAAGTGGCTTCGTCTCCAGAGGTTTCCCCAGATAAGACGCTCATCTCAAACCGAGCCGGGTCAGCCAAGCGGCAGGTGGTCAGCACAGTCTCAGTCGCGCCCCCAAGCGCGAGGTGCGTGATGACATGAACCACTTTGAGCGTCATGCCGCCCTCCCCGCCATTTGCGCGTACAAATCGGCATAGCCTGCTGTCATGGTGGGAATGGAAAAGCGCGTGACGGCGCGCAGGCGGGCGCGCTCGCCCAAGTCTTGCGCCTGCGCAGGCGTCAGCGACAGCAGGACGTTCCAAGCCTGTGCCAGCGCATCCGCATCGCCGATGGGCACGACCTGCCCTAAGTCGCCCACGACGCTGATGGGGCCAGCCATGTCTGTGGTAACGCAGGGCACACCGCAGGCCATCGCTTCGGCCAGAACCAGCGCAAACGACTCGGCGTAGCGCGAGCAGCAAGTCGCTGCGTCCAGGGCGGCGGTCAATCGCGGCAGATCATCACGCAGGCCAAGCAAGTGCGTCACACCGTCTACACCCGCCGCAAGCAGCCAGCTTCGCAGGCGTGCATTGTCCGGCGTTACGCCGCTGCCGCACAGCACAAAATGAACATCAGGGCGAGTTTGATGCAGCACGCCCGCCGCCCGGCAGAATGTCTCGTGGTCTTTTTGCGGGTCAAAGCGAGCCATGAGGCCCACCAAAGGCACATCTAACGAGAGGCCGAGTTCTTGCCGAACCGAGGCGCGAGAATTAGAGTCTGGGTGAAACGCGTTTGTATCCACACCATTGCTCACAACCTGCAATTGGTTGGGAGCGTAGCCTTGACCCAGACAATCCTCGCGCACCGCCTCGGAAACACAGACCGCCTTGGTGCAAAGTACACGGGCCAAACGCGCATTGAGATGCGCCAGCATGGCTGTTTGGCGCTTGCCCTGCGTGGGGTCAATAGAGGTGTTGTGAAGAGTCCAAAGCACAGGCGCCCCTGTTCCCGCAAGACGCGCCGCCAGGCCGCCAGCAAGGTCGGCGTGGTGCAGCCAGGTTTGGATGAGGTCAGGGCGCGCGCGGCGTATGTGCGCCGCCAAGGTCGGCAGCAGGCGCGGATCGGGGATGCCGCGCGCAAAGCCCAGCGCGCGAACGGGAATGTCCTGTGCTCGTATCTGCCCGCCTAAGTGTCCTTCAGTCGTGAGCGACACAACTTCGCAGGCAAACTGCTTTCGGCTCAGATGCGATACCAGATGCAGCAGGATACGCTCCGCCCCGCCGCTTTGCAGGCCGGTGATGATGTGCATCACCTTGAAAGGGCGCGGGGCGAATGACAACGCGGCTTTGCTCCCACTGCGTGTTTGTTCCTGCGGCACTATCATGAGTGCTCACTCCAGACCGGCGGCTTTCCGCGCAGGCGGCGCAGAGTGTCTGCTATTCGGCGGAAGCCATTGTCCCCGGCGGCGCGATAAATCCAGGCGCACAGCAGCATTTTGATCCGCACTTTAGATGGTAGTGCCCATCGAGATAAGCCATGCCAGGCACGCACACGGCTGATTTCCGCAAGCATCGCCGCCATGGCGCGCGGCGAGTGGCTGACCCCGCCATGACCAAAGCCGACTGCGACGCGGGGCACGAACAAGGCTTCGCCGCTGGGGCCGTGCGGCTTCAGCTCGCGCAGCAGCAGCTCGTAGTCGCCGACAATGCGCAGTGTCTCGTCAAATGGGCCGTGATCGTCAAACAAGCTTCGGTGGTGCAGCAGGCCGGGATGTGGCAGCGTCAGCGTCCATGCCAAACCTGCACGCGACTGCGGCCACGGGCGGCCTTCATAGCGCACCACCGTGCCGGACTGCGAGAGCACCGCTGTCTGCCCATAGACCACGCGTATCGGAGAGCGAGGAGGCGGCAGATGCGCGGCGAGCGAGGCGATGGCGTCCCGATCCCAGAAGAAGTCATCGGCGCCGAGAAAGCAAATCCAATCGCCGGTCGCATGCGTCAGGGCTTTGTTCCACGCATGGTAGATACCCCGGTCTGGCTGCGTTTCCCAATAAGTGATTTCACAGGTGCGGGCTTCAAGCAAGGTAATAGTGCCATCGGTGGAGCCGCCATCCATGACAATCAACTCCACCTGGGGGTAGCTTTGGCAGACGATGCTGTCCAAGCAGCGCGTCAGCGTATCCGCCCCGTTGAACACGGCCACGATAATGGAGATGAGCGGCACAGAGGTCATCTAGCGCCTGCCTTGAGCAGGGACGCGGGTATGGCCTGTTCAGCCAGCAAGGCCGCAGGCAGGGGCTGCTCAGCTGCGAGCAGGGGCTGCTCAGCCTCGCTCAGAGCCAGACGCTCGCCCGCGCAGGCCAGCCCAACCAAAGCCGGGAAGTAAATCAAGAAAAGGTTCTGCGTGTTCCAGTACTGAATGGCACACCCGACCAGAGCAATTGTGAGGCCTGTCAGCACAGGCACCTGTCTTGGCCCCCAGCGCAGAATAGGACGGCACAAAGCGGCCAGCCCAAAAATGCCGCAGAGGGCAAGCGCAATAAACCCTACTATGCCGCTTTCGGCAAGCGTCGTAAGGTAAAGATTGTTGACAAAATAGCTAATGTAAGCATTGTCCATGGAGCGAACAGAGGGGTGGTAGACAGGGAAATAGAACGGCATCATGCTTGGCCCAACGCCAAGAATAGGATGGCTTTCAAAGGTACGCAGGCCAGTCAGATTTTCCTCGTTGCGCATTTTATAGCCGCCGCTCGCAATTTTGCCGAACGTAAAGTTAATCACGCTTGCCATTTTAGGATTAAGGAAATAGAAGATGCCTACCAGCAAAAGCGGCAGCAATGCCGGCAGCAGAAAAGGCAAAAGTTTCTTATATTCAATGCTTTGCGGGCGAAACAGCCGCACCATCAAAGCAAGCCCCACGACCAGGGCAATCCAGCCGCCTGCGGAGAAAGTGAGCACCAGGGCCACTCCCATCAGAAACAGCGCGCCGAGCACGGCCCGGCGCGGCATCCAGTCTTGTTTATAAAATGCGACAGTTAGCGCGACAGGAATGACAGTCATCAAGTAAAAGGCAAACAGCAGCGGCTCATAACTCACGCCGGTCAGCCGAAACGACCCGCCGCCTGAAAAGACCATTCCTCGGCTGTTGCCGACGGCGGCAAGCGCCCAGCTGCTGCCGCGCAGCGTTGAGACGTAAGCCACGATACCGATCAAAGAGACAACTGCGCCCGACCAAATATGCGCGCAAACGCAGCGACGGTACAAAGCCGGGCTGCGCCCCACCACATGGTACAAGCTAACGACCAGCAGCCACGAGAGGCACAGCCAGAAAAGAAGCCCGAATGAGCGTGTATTCGGCGATAGGATGCCGCTGAACCCACCCCAATATGGGCTTGGAATAAGGGGAGAAACTGCGGCGGAAAGGGCAAGCACGGCGAGAAACAACAGCACGGGCAGCGTCGCAGGTGGCAATGTGATACGCTCCCGGCGCAGCAGGGCGCGAGCCAGTGTGGCGGCCATGAACAAATAGCTGGTCAGCTCAGGCACTTTCAACGTCACGCCGCCTGTCGGCAGGTTAAGGATAAGATACGGCAGCAACCAGAAAGTCAAAACCGCAAGCTGGTTGACAAACGGCGTTGCAAAAATTACGCATGTCAGCGCGACAAGCAGCAAGGCAACGATAAAAAACTTAGCAATGATGCAGCCCAGCGCGGCCGCTCCTGCCACTCCGGCAAGGATTGCTCCCCAGGACAGCTTGTTGCCCGTCGGCGCCAGCGATGGCTTGGAAGAAGCCCCGAACCCAGAAAGAGCGTTATTCATGGTCTTCTGGCAGAGGCACAGGGCTTGCCTTGGGCTTGGCGTCTTGGGGCGGCGCAAGGCTATGGTTCTGCTTTGGGCTTTGTTCGTAAACGAGCGATTGCAGCATTTCCACATCGCTATGGGGAGCATCAATCATTCTGTACTTGTCAACAACGCGCTCAAGCACGCTTTGCACCGTTGCTTGGCGCATTGCCGTGCGTCCGACCAGCCAGGCCAAGCCCAGCAAGAAGCCTGCCACGGCGGCAAACGCTGTTGTGAACCACACGCGCGGCAGGATAGGCTTGTCCGGCAGGCCCGCGCCGTCAATCACTTCAAAGGCCGGGGCATTGCGGTCTTCCACTTCCTGGGCGCGCTCCACATCCAGGCTCATGGCTTTAACCTGCTCCGTGTCCAGGGTGACGCGTGATTGCAGGCGGGTTTGGCGCATCTGATCCAGCGGCAGGGACTGCAAATCCGAGCGCAGGGGCGCGGCGGCCTGATGGATGCCATCCAGCTTGGTTTGCAGGCCCTGGACATTCGCCATCAGCTGCGCGACATCTGGGGTGATGCCCTTTTGCACGGCCAAGGTTTCGCGCTTGACTTCTTGTTCGTACTCGGCCTGCGCCTGCGCGACTTCCGCCTGCTGCTGCTGATACTGCGGATAGTCCGGCCCATAAATCGCTTTGGTGGCGGCAAACTGATTTTGCAAATCCAGGAGCCGCTGATGGGCCTGCTGCGCATATGGAAGCTGAGCAGGCAGGTTGGCGGCATTCTGCGTGGTCGCCTGAGCGGTGTGCAGCCGTGCCGCGAGCAGGACTTTTGCCTGCCGGAGATCAATCTCGGTCGCCTGGCGCTGGGCATCCAGGGCCGCATAAGCGCTTTGCGCGCCCGCGCCCAGCGGCGTCGAGCGGCTGGCCTGCATCTGCAGGTTCGCCAGCGCGTTTTGCTCGGACAGCAGGCGCTCATTCAAGTCATCCAGGCGCGCCTGCAAAGCTTTGCGGTTGCGGCGGGCCAGCAGCGTAGTCAGCTCCATAGACACCTGCTGCATGGCGTTGACATAGGAGTTTACAATTTGCACGGTCAGAGCGGGATTAGGGTCCTGGGCCTGGATTGCCAGGAACCCGTTGCGGTCAATGCCGTAGGAGACGCTTTTGCCCAGCCGCTCGGCGGCTTTGTCTCCGGTCAAATGCCAGCGCTTGTCCAGGTGCAGCTCGGCCATGACTTTGCCCTGCACGCGCCCTGTCGCCAAAACGCTCATCGCCATGCTGGGGCTGGTTCCCACAAGGGGCGTTTGGTACAATCCGTTGTCCTGCGAGAAGGCAGGGTCTCCGCCCGTGGCCCCGGTGATCTGCTGGAGCAGGCCGCCGCCCCCGCTCGCAGCAGGAAAGTACAAAGTCGCGCCGCTTTGATACCAGCGCGTCATAAAGAAGCTGGTGACAATCCAGGCCGCCAGGCCGCAGGTGAGGGCGAGCGCGAGAGGCAGGGCCAGCACGCGCGCGAGTGTCACGCGGGGAGGCGGGGCCGAGGCCGCCGTTGGGGGAGCCTGCGGCAGAGGCGTCGGCAGCGTGAGCGAGTGATGCCCATTCTTTTCAACCGAGCGCGGCGTTGGCAACGGCTCCATGTTCCCGGGAGGCGGAGTTGGGTTGTTCATAGCAGTGCGTATCCTTAGAAAAGCGGCGTCTTTGCCTGTGCTGATTGGCCTTGCGCTTGCTGGCCTTGCTGCCGGCAGCGCTCAAGCCCAGCATAATTTATCCACGCTTTCGTACACCTGGCGGATGCCGTCTTCCAGCCCAATCGTATGCTTCCAGCCCAGCCCGTGCGCGCGGGACACATCCAGCAGCTTGCGCGGTGTGCCGTCCGGCTTGGTCGCGTCCCACGCGAGTTCGCCCTCATATCCGACAATTGCTTGAATCGTTTCTGCTAACGTGCGAATAGTCACGTCTTCGCCCGTGCCGATATTGACAATCTCAGGGTCTTCGTAGTGCTCCATCAGGAACACGCAGGCCCGCGCCAGATCGTCCACATGCAGAAACTCGCGCCGCGCCGTGCCTGTCCCCCATAAACCGACCTGCGGGGCCTGCGTTTCTTTGGCTGTGTGCATCTTGCGCAGCATGGCAGGCAGCACATGCGACGACTGCAAATCAAAGTTGTCGTTGGGGC